>Ga0160428_1000802_pt1 | contig 29584 bp, 29 predicted proteins | sample SolpanmetagenomM_FD_108198 | JGI IMG/M metagenome (GOLD analysis project Ga0160428, IMG submission 108198) | Solar panel surface microbial communities from Lawrence Berkeley National Laboratory, California, USA - M | ecosystem: Engineered > Built environment > Solar panel > Unclassified ... | reverse complement strand
TACCTCAAACCGGGGCAGAGCGACGACCACTACCTGAAGGTCGGGCGGGTGGCGACGGTCGTCGGCATCGCGATCTCGGTGGGCGCGGCCTACCTCGCGGCGGGCTTCAACAACATCATGGACGTGCTCCAGCTCGTGTTCGCCTTCGTGAACGCGCCGCTGTTCGCCACGTTCTTGCTCGGGATGTTCTGGCGCCGCGCGACGGGCCACGGCGGCTTCTGGGGACTCCTCTGTGGCACCGTCGGGGCGGCGATCCACCACGGCCTCACCCTTCCTCAGGGCTCCCGTCCAGGGCTCAAGGGCGCGTGGCTCGGCTCGACGCTCCACAACTATCCCAGCGAGATGGCCCAGAACTTCTGGACCGCCATCGTCGCGTTCCTCACCTGTCTCGTCGTGACCTTCGCCGTCTCTTTGGCGACGAAACCCAACCGCACCGACGAGGAGCTGCGGGGCCTCGTCTCCTCGCTCACGCCCCGTCCCAAGGACACCGACGCCCCGTTCTGGAGCCGCCCCAGCACCCTTGCCGTGGCGGTGCTCGTCTGCGTCGTCGTCCTCAATCTGATCTTCTGGTAGCCACGCAATGGGATTTGACCTTCGCCTCCCTATCGGTGGGATGTTCGCCCTCTTCGGAGCCATCCTTACCCTTTTCGGCCTCTTCACCGACCATCGTTCTCTGGGGCTGAACGTCAATCTCGGCTGGGGCGTCGTGATGCTCGTCTTCGGCCTCGCCATGCTCGCGTGGTCACGGCTGAAGACGACGAGCGGCTAAGGGGGTCTAACTACTGAGATAAGGGACGGTTGGGAGGCCCGCCGCACGAAGGACCCGGTCGTGATGGAACGCCACCCCCTCCGGGACCGCCGAGAAGAAGCGGACCTCGCCCGATTCGACCGTCTCTCTTGGCTCCGCGTCGAGCGTGGCCTCGAACACGAGATCGACGACGTGGCCGCGCGGATCGCCGTCCAGGTCTTCGAAGAAGCCGAACGGATTAAGTGAGACGATCGAGGCTCCGAGTTCCTTATGGGCGATCCGCTCCGCGCACGCGGCGAAGGGCTCTCCGCGCCACACGAACGCGCCGGGAAGGTGCCAGACGCCCGCCATCGTCATTCCCTTCGCCCGTCTTGCTAGCAGAACGCCGCCTTGGGTGTCTCGAACGAGAAGACAGATCGCCGTTCGGGGCGCGAGGCTGAAGGAGTATAGGAAGAGATCCGGTGGGAGCGGCTCAGGAGCCTTGGGTTCCATCGTCGGCGTTCCCCGCAGGTTCGTCGGTTCCCAAGGGTTCCTTTGCGGCGTCGTCCCGTCCCGGAGCGGCCTTGGGTGTGGTGGCGGCGAGTTCGTCGGCGTCGGGGGTGCGGTCTTCCGGCATGGTCGTTCTTAGACCGTGGAAGCCGCGGAAAGGATCGCGCCGGGACGTTTTCACCCCTTTCCGAACGGACGGCGCGGTCGCCAACGTCCGAATGCTAATCTAGGAGACACGATGACCGACGACACCGCGCCGACCGCCCCAGAGACCGAGATTCCGCCCGTCGAGGGCGCGGACCATCCTCACGCCGGAATCGCCGAGGAGGGTTGGAGCCAGCCCGAAGTCTGCGCGACCACCGCCAAGCTCGTCGTCAAGCGCGGCGGCGCGGAGACGGACATCGAGTTCCCGCTTTCGCCCCCCGCCATCGTCGGCCGGTTCGACCCCGCGGTAGGGCCGATCGACGTGGATCTCGCGGGAATGCCCGAAGGCGGCTACGTGAGCCGAAAGCACGCCAAGTTCACCTGCGACGAGGGCAAATGGTCGATTACCGACCTCGGCTCGTCCAACGGGACCTTCGTCCTCAAGGACGACTTCGAGCGGGTCGAGACCGCCGAGTTAAGCGACGGCGCGGAGATCGCGCTGGGCAACGCGCGCTTCGTGTTCCACCTCAGCCCGGTGGCTTAGCGCCTCAGGTCGTCGGGTCTTTGGAAGAATCCTCCTAGAGACCCGACGACTTAGCCCTTTCGGACCACGACCGGCTTGACGCCGGCTCGTAGGCGAAGATGGGCCCAGCCCGCCTTTCGCTCCTCGATCTCATCGGCGCCGCTGATGCGCGCTTCCTTCTTGTTTCCGACGGGAACCCAGATCGTTTTGCCCGCGAGGGAGGCGGGAACGTTGATCGTCGTGACGCTCGCCTCCTCCGCGACCGTGACCGCGCTCGTGGCGAACTCCTTGGGGTCCATGCTGAAGCTCAGGGCGCGCGTCATCGCCCGAACGCCGTAGAGACGGCCCGTCCAGAGGGCGAGACCCAGAAAGGCGTCCATTCCCGCCTTGTCCTTGCCGAAGGCGCGAGGGCCCTTGAGGGCTGCGTCTTCCACCAGGGGATCGACGTTCTTCTGCACCCAGGCGCCGAGGGCGGCCGCGCTCGCGCCAAAGGTGTCTTCGGCGCCGAGCGTCCCCGTTTTGCGGGCTTCGGCAAGGTAGCTCATGTAGAGCTTCTCGCCCAGCATGCCGTTCGCCCAATCTTCCGGATCGGTGAAGCCGCCGACGGGGGGAAGGGTGGCGTGGCCGTATTCGTGGGCGACCTCGCGGGTCGTCTCGACGGGGTCGTTGAACGAGCGCAGGTCGTAGAAGTAGATCGTGTTGACCTTGCGGCCCACGAAGCGCAGCTCCTTCTCGGCGTCGAAGAGCTGCTCGCCGCCGGGGTCGCCGCCGTAGCAAAGGTAGACGGAGACGATCCTGTCGAAGTCGTCCGCGTGGTCGAGGCCGAGTTTGGAATAGTTATAGGAGAACAGTTGGAGCAGGGTGCGCGTGACGCTCTCCGGCCGGGCGCTCGTCTGCGTCGATTCCTGGCTGTAGACGTTGAAGCGGAGGCCATAGCCCGTGTCGCTCTTCACGTACCCGCCGTCGGTCCAATCGAACGTCCAGCCTTGCTTCGGGGAGACCTTAGGTTGCTTCAGCCGCTCGGTGGGCGTGGCGATGCGAAGCGTCCGCGCTCCGAGGGGACCGGCGAAAAAGTTTTCCCGGAAGAGGGCGCCCTCCTCCTGCAGGAGGGCGAGGCCGAGGGCGAGGGTCGGCAGCATCAGTAGCTATCATACGCCACGCCAAGGTAGCGCTCGGCGTCGATGGCGGCGGCGCAGCCCGACCCGGCGGCGGTGACCGCTTGGCGGTAGATCGGGTCGGCCACGTCGCCCGCGGCGAATACGCCGGGGACCTTCGTCTTCGTGGTGCCGGGTTCGGTGAGAAGGTAGCCGACGTCGTCCATGTCGAGCACGTCCTTGAACAGGTCGGAGTTCGGCTTGTGGCCGATCGCGACGAAGAGGCCGTCCACCGGAAGCTGGGACCGGGTGTCCGTCTTGAGGTTGAGCAGTTCCAGCCCGGTCACCTTGTGGGGCTCTTCCTCGCCATGGATATCGACGACGGCGGTGTCCCAGACCACCTCGATCTTCGGATCGTGCAGGACGCGCTCTTGCATCACCTTGCTCGCGCGGAACTCGCCGCGACGGTGGATCAGGTAGACCTTGCTCGCATGGCGGGTGAGGTAGTGGGCCTCCTCCATGGCGGTGTCGCCGCCTCCGACGACGGCCACGACCTTGTTACGGAAGAAGAAGCCGTCGCAGGTCGCACAGGCCGACACGCCGAAGCCGCCGTACTTTTGCTCGCCGGGCAGTCCGATCCACTTCGCGCTCGCGCCCGTCGCGATGATGACCGTCTTCGCGTGGTGCTCCTGCCCGTCGTCGGTCCAGACCTTCAGGGGCTTGCCGCCGAAGTCGACGCGCTCGACGTTCTGCTCGTAGACGTTCGCCCCGAACCGCTCCGCCTGCTTGCGGAAAAGGTCCATCATCTCCGGCCCGAGGACGCCGCCGGGAAAGCCGGGATAGTTCTCCACGTCGGTCGTGATCATGAGCTGTCCGCCCGGCTGGAATCCCGCGAACACCACAGGGGCGAGGCTCGCGCGCGCGTTGTAGAGCGCGGCGGTGTAGCCCGCCGGGCCTGAGCCGATGATGATGACGTTGTGGACCATATTCTGCACTCAGCGTACCTTTAGGCTTCCTACGTCGACGCTACAGGTTTTATAGCGTCGACGGTTAGAGCTTCGCCCAGTCAGATTCCGTGAGTTCCGCCGGGCGCGCCGTCTCCAAGAGTCCCGCCGCCTCGACCCGCGCGACGGCCTCCTCGCGGGAAAGGCGCAGGCCCGCGACGAGGTTGTTCGTCAGGGTCTTGCGTGGCTGGGCGAAGCCGAGGCGAACGAGCTTCAGGACCTCGTCGGAGAGACCGTCGAGGCGGGGACGGAACACGAGGACGGCGCTGTCCACCTTGGGCGGGGGCAGGAACGCGGCCGAAGGGACGTGGACGAGGCGCGTCACCGTGAACTGCGACTGGATCGCGACGCTCAACGCGCCGCGTTCGCGCTTGCCCGGCTTGGCGAGAATGCGGTCGGCGACCTCCTTCTGCATCATGAGGACCGCGACGTCGAAGCGGTCACGCACGTCGGCGATCCGCCCGAGCAGGGGGCCGGTGATGTAGTAGGGAAGGTTGCTCACGACCGCGCGCGGGGCGGGGAGGCCGTCGAGCAGAGCGCGGAGGTCGGCGTTGAGCGCGTCCTCCTTGACGACCTCCGCGCGGGGGGCGCTCTCGGTCAGGAGAAGGGGCATGGTCGCGTCCAACTCGACCGCGACCATGCGCTCGGCGGCCTCGGAGAGCGGGCCGGTCAGGACACCGGGACCGGGGCCGATCTCAAGGACCCCCTTGCAGGACGACGCCGCGCCGACGATCGCATCGACCGTCGGCGCGGAGACGAGAAAGTGCTGCCCGAGGCCCTTGTCGGGCCTCAGACCGTGGCGCTTGAGGAAAGCGCGAAGGACGGCGGGATCGTCGAGCCTCACCCTAGGACGTGGACCCGCACCTGCTTCCGACCGAAGCGAAGGGCGGTCGAGCGCGAGTCGTAGCACAGGTCGATGCGGTTGCCCTTGATGGCTCCGCCTTTATCGCAGGCCAGCGCGAAGCCGTACCCCTCGACGTAAACGATGGTGTTCAGGCGGATGACCCGAGGATCGACCGCGACGACGCCGTACTCGGCGTGTCGCCCGGTGGCGGTACGGCCCGTAGCGCCGCGACCGATCGTCGCGGGCGAGGCGTCGTATCCCGTAGCGGACATGGACAGGACCTTGTGACGAACGAACGAGCCGCGGCTCGCCGCGAATCCCGCCCGCCCCATTAGGAACAGAGCCGCCTCCGGCTCCCGTCGCTCCTCCTTGAGAAGCGTCTTTCCGACCGGCTTTCCGTTCTTGAGGGTGATCCGGAAGGTTTGGCGAACAAACCCAGGGCTCCCTTTCTCCTTCTTGAGGAGACGTCCCGCACCGAGCGAGTCGCTGAATTCGAACTGGACGCGGGACGGAACGGTGAGGGTCACCGTCTTGTCGACTGTATTAGATTGTGTTTTCGACTGTCGGCCCAGCGCGATGGCGCAGAGAACGAGCAGAACGAGTGCGAAACTCACGCGGAGTGAGCAGTTACGCATAGGGGAAACCTCCTTTTTGCCTGGCTGCAGACTCCGAGACTGTACCGTATCGATTGTGCGACGCCCCTCCTTAGGGATGATTGAAGGGATACGTGCAATTAAAGACGCAAAAACACGCTTATTTTATGATAGCGCCCTTCAATGATTTTCTAACTCGACCATCGGATATCGATATTTTTAAATCGAATACCTTAACTCGGATTCTTTGAGGAACACGGTCAAAATCATCAACCTCGGCTACCGTCCGTCATCTCTAGGTTCGTTAGCTCGACGTAGGCGCTATCATTTCTTGGACTTGAATCAAGTAAATAGCAGGGACTTCAGCCGTTCGGGACGTGGAACGAACTCTTGGTGAGCCACGATTCGCAGACACTGATCGCGGCGGTCCTGATCGTCGGGCCGCTCGTTCTCGCTCCTATCGCCTCGCGGCTCGTCCTGGGCGCACGCTGGTCCCTCTACTGAAGCGGCCTTCGTTGAACCGTCGATCGGCGACGTTACAATAAGGGCACGGTGGAAAGTTCCCTCGACCGGTTCGCGCGCACCCGAGGCGCCTCGATGCTCGGCCTTACCGCCATGGGTCGAAGCTGGCGGTTGCAGACCGCGATCGGTGGAGCCCTTTTGGGAGTCGCGGGCGTTTTCGGCGTTGTGTCTCTCGCCGCTCACGACCATGGAATACTCCTAGGCGCTGCGGGGCCAAGCCTTGCGGGCGCGATCAACCTGGGCTTCGGTCTCGCGTTCCGACGAAAGGCGAAGGAGGGTGCCCCGGCGGTGATCCTGTCCGACGAGGCGGCGGCGCTGCTCCGCGCCCTCGTGGCGCGAGCGCAGGTCTGGCAGGGCGGTTGGGGTGCGCGCCATCCGGCGGCGCACCGACCTCACGCTTGGACAGGCTATCAAGCGCCCGTTCCGCCGCCCGCCAGTGCGATGGACGCCTTGGAGCGGGCGGCCGCCGCGCACCGCCGCGTGACGGATGCCCTGGGCGAGGCGAAAGACGAGCGCGCGGCCCGTCTGCGGAGCGCCGCCGACGCAGGCATGGGCGAGGCCCTTCACCAGGCCGCCGTCCAGACGCAGGACCCGCGGGCGATCGAGGCCACCGTCGCCCGCTTGGAAGAGCTCGCCGATCTCGTCCAGGCGGCCGTGGGACAACCCGATTCGGTCAGCGTCCTGCGTTCCAACCTCGAATCGACGATCGAAGAGCTGAAGGCGGAAGCGGAGGCGGTCAGAGAACTGAGAAGCTAGGAGCCGGACGATCCGCGCCCTGGCTTCTAACCCTCCGCTCCGTCCAATTCCCGGCGGATCGCGTCCCACAGTCCCTCGTTCCGCTCGCGGGGCACGATCTTGAGGATCTCCTCGGTCTGCCAGGCGTAGCGGTCCCACTTGGGGCCCGCCTTCGTGCGCTTAGCCTCGCGGAGGTTCGCTAGGCGGTCGGCGAGCTTCACCTTCTGAGCATCGGCGCTCATCGCCCGAATCTCGTCGAGAAGCCGGTTGGCGCGCAGACTCCAGATCGTGTCCTTGTCGAGCCCCTTTCTCTCTTCGGCGGTCGGCTCGTGGCGGGTCAGCTCCTCGACGAGTTCCGCCACCCGCTCTCCGGCCGCCTTCGCGATCTCTCGACGGTCGGCGTCCGATTCTTCCAGGACGTCGTGGAGGACGGCGGCGCACAGCAGGTCTTCGTGCGTCTCGCCGCCGACGTACCGAAGGCCAAGCAGGACCTCGACGGGATGGGTGAGGTAAGGAAGGGGCGCATCGCCTTCGCGCTCTTGGCCCGCATGGAGCCGGGCGGCGAGTTGAAGGGCCTTGTCCAAGCGCGGATAAGTCATGGATGATGGACGACGCCCGGGGAACGATTGAGCCCGATCGCGACCGGAATCCGCCAATCGACAATACTCTCTCCGTGACCCGCGTTTTTGCCGCCGCCGACATCGGCTCGAACACCGCGCACCTTCTCGTCGCGGCTACCGACGGCGATCTGGTGATGCGGATCGACAACTACAACGAGTGGATCGGGCTGGGCGAACTCGTCGCCCGCAAGGGCGAGGTGCCCAAGGACAACGTGGAGCAGCTGAGCCAGACCCTGAGCGAGTTCCGGCGCATGGCGAAGGCGCGGGGGGCCGGGGGGCTCTACGTGTTCGCCACCGAGGCGATCCGCAAGGCGCGCAACTCCGAGGCGGTCCTTAAGAAGGTCCAGGCCGATTCCGGGGTGAAGGTCGAGGTGATCCCGCCCCGGCGCGAGGCGGAGCTTTCCCTCCGCGGGATCGGGCTCGACACGCGCAACCTCGGACCGGACCTCATGTTCGAGGTCGGCGGCGGCTCCGCGCAGATCGGGCGGATCGGAAAGAAGGGGTTCACCGAGGAGGAAAGTCTTCCGCTAGGGACGGGACGCGTGATCGCCGAGTCGGGGCTCGTCTTTCCGACGCCCGACCTCGCGCGGCGGGCGGCGGAAACCTACATCGCCCGAACCCTCGAGCGGGGGACGATCACCGGCGGGGCGACCCTCGCCGTGGCCTGCGGCGGCGTGGCGCGGGGCCTCTGGCGGGCCCTGCACCCGGACGGAGAGAAGACGATCACCCGCGAGGAGATCGAGTACCTGGTGTGGGCGACGGGGCGGCTTTCCGTCGACCGGATCGTAAGCCGCTTCAGCGTCAAAAGCAAGCGGGGTTCGACCCTTTTGCCCGGCGCCCTCGTCTATCGTGCTTTGATGGATCGTTTCGGCCTTTCACAGATCGTCGTCAGCGAGTTCGGGATTCGCGAGGGGGCGATCTTGGAGATGGCGTCGGGCAAGGCCCTCGGAGGTCCGGTGTGAGAGGCGAATCCCGATTCCTCAACCGGGAGCTGAGTTGGCTCCAGTTCAACCGCCGCGTCTTGGAAGAGGCGGCGAATCCTACCAACCCGCTGATCGAGCGGCTGAAGTTCCTCGCGATCTTCGAGTCGAACCTGGACGAGTTCTACATGGTCCGCGTGAGTGGGATCATCGAGCAGTTCGAGAGCGGCGAGTTGGCGACCTCGCCCGACGGCCTCTCGCCCAACCGCCAGCTCGACGAGATCGCGCGCACGGCCTTGCCCCAGCGCCAGCGCGCGGGGCGCGTCCTCACCGAGGAACTGGGGCCGCTCCTCGACACCGCCGGGATCGTCCTGCGCCGCTACGTCGACCTCTCGCACAAACGCAAGCGCGCGCTCGACGCCCAGTTCTCAGCGGAGATCTTTCCACTCATCACCCCGCTCGTCCTTCACCCGGCGCACAGCGTGCCGTTCATCTCGAACCGCTCGATGAACCTCGCGGTGCTGGTGACGGACGGCACAGAGCCGCGTCTCGCCCGCGTCAAGATCCCGGAGGGCGTGGCCCGCTTTATCCGCCTGGGCCGTCGGCGCTACGAGTACGTCCTGATCGAAGACCTGATCGCCCACAATCTCCAGAGCCTGTTCCCCGGCGTCGAGGTGGTGGGCGCTTGGCCCTTCCGGGTGATTCGCGACGCGGACGTGGAAGCCCGCGAGATCGAGGCCGCCGACCTCTTGGCGAGCATCGAGGAGACCCTGCGCCTGCGCCGATTCGGCGCTCCCGTCCTCCTGCAGTTCGCCGCCGATATGCCCGCCGAGGTGCGCGACCGGCTCGCTTCGCTTCTCGACCTGGACGGGACCGACCTTTTCCCCATCGAGGGGATGCTCGGCTTCGAAGCGTTCTGGGAGCTGGCCCGCATCGACAAGCCGTCGCTTCGATTCCCGCCCTTCGTGCCCCACGCCTACGAGGCCCTGAGCGGCTCCGCGCTCTACGAGACGATCCGCCAGGGCGACGTGCTGGTCCACCATCCCTACGACTCGTTCCGCTCCGTCGAGGAGTTCGTGGCGAGCGCGGCCAAGGACCCTTCGGTGGTCGGAATCAAGAGCACCTTGTACCGGGTCGGAAAGGAGTCGCCCCTGGTCGAGAGCCTCTTGGAGGCCGCCGAGGCGGGGAAACAGGTGGCGGCGAGCGTTGAGCTTCGCGCCCGCTTCGACGAGAGCAACAATCTCGTGTGGGCGAAGGCCCTAGAGCGGGCGGGCGTCCACGTCACCTTCGGCCTGCCCGATCTGAAGACCCACTCCAAGCTGTGCCTTACGGTGCGGCGGGAGGCGACCGGCATCCGACGGTACGCCCACATCGGCACCGGGAACTACAATCCGAGCACCGCACGCCTTTACACCGACCTCGGCCTCTTCACCGACGACGAGGCGATCTGCCAGGACATTTCCGAACTCTTCAACTACCTGACCGGCTTCAGCAAGCACACGCACTACCGCAAGCTCCTGGTCGCCCCGGTGAACATGAGGCAGGGGATTCTCGACCGGATCAAGCGCGAGGCGAAGCTGAAGAAGGAAGGGCGGATTCTCTTCAAGCTCAACGCCCTGGTCGATCCGGAGATGATCGAGGCCCTCTACTCCGCCCACGCGGCGGGCGTCGAGATCAAGCTTATGGTCCGTGGGGTCTGCTGCCTGCGTCCTGGGGTGCCGGGACTGAGCGAAGGTATCCGGGTGGTAAGCGTCGTGGGGCGCCTTCTAGAGCACAGCCGGGTTTACTGGTTCGGCCACAACGGCAAGCCCGACGTGCTGATCGGATCGGCCGACCTTATGCGGCGCAATCTCGACCGCCGTATCGAGACGCTCGTTCCCATCGAGGAGCCGCGCGTCACGAAGTATCTCTACGAAGAGGTGCTCACGCCCGCGCTCCGGGACAACGTGCGGGCTTGGGATCTCCAACCCGACGGCACCTACACCCGCCACCGGAACGGGGAGAAGCCGTTCGACAGCCAGGCCTACCTGATGGGCCGACCCGCCGCTCCCGAGACGATGCCCGGATAGACGACGATCCTCGGCCTTGGGACCAGGCGGCCAAGAACGCGGTGGCGACGGCCTTTCTCGCTTGAGAACGAAACCGGTCCTTGCCGAAGGCCGTAAGGGGAGCGTGCGCCATCGTTGGCTCGTCTTGACCGCCGGTCTCTGTCTTCTACTGATCGCGGCCAGCCTGCTGGCTTCCGGGACGAGTCGTGACAAAGACCACGTGATCGAACGGGATGGATCTCGTACCATCTACCGGCGCGCCCTGGGGTTTATCGAGACGAGCCACATGGAGGCCGATCCGGCTCTCCACGTCTCCGAGGATTTTCGAAAACGACTCGCCCTCTTAAGGATCAAGTTGCCGCCTGAACTGGGGCTGGGGTTGACCCACACGCTGCGCCAGCGGCTCACGAGCCTTCAAGACGTCTACACGGTCCAAGGCGAGATCTCAGGAAGCCCGAAAAACGCCATCGACTTCTTCGTTCGCCAAGTCAAAGGTCTTCGCCGCTATTCGACGCCCCACGACGAACAGGTCGACGGCGTTTGCTCCGATAGGCACACCCAGCTCAACGTCGTGGCCTATCCTGTTGGGGGCCGGTCTGAGGTGCTGCTGCATTTGACCGTCCTGCGCTAACCCTGCCGCGAGACTCGCTCGCCCATAAGTTGGCGTACCGCGCCCAGGTGCCAGGCGGCGTGGGCGGTGGAGTAGGCGAGGGCTTCCATGAGCGGCTCTTCCCACGCTCGGTCCCGAAACCGTGCGAGCAATCCTTCGGACTCTTGGCGAAGGGCCGCTTGGGCCGCCTCCCAGGCCTCATCGTCCATCGTCTGCCGCGTCCAGGTGGCCTCCCAATCCACCTCCGGGCGACCGCCGTCCAGTTCCTCGCGGGTCGCCGCCATACCGATCGTAAGGTGGACGACGTGGCCGACGATCGTCGAGGTTCCCGGAACGACGACCTGCGAAGCCTCGGCGGCGGTGAGGAGCCCAAGCGTGTCGAGGAGTCCCGCGCCCGGACGATTGTCCACGAAGTAGGTCTCTGCTCCCCGCCAGTTGCCTTCGTAAGCCTCCCGAAAGAGGCCAACGAGGAAATCGCGCATCTCCATCACTCCCGCATTCCCTTCAGCCGGACCGCGTGCAGAACCGCCGTGCCACCGAGGGCGCGGACGGTCAGAGTGGTCGGCCCTCCCACGACGATCGCCGCCTTGCCGAAAGCCCTGGTCCCGGCCTTCCCCCGCAAGGTCTGGCCGCCGATCTCGACCGCCAAGGCGGCGTCGCCCTCCGCGTCGACTTCGACCTCCACTTCGCCGCGTACCGCCTCGAACGTCCAGGTCCAGCGATCGTCCGGACCGGGCCGGAGCTCCAGCGAACCGTCTGCCGCCTGGTGGAGCGTCGCCTTGGGGGCTTCGCCGGGAAGCCTTAGTCTCTCGGGCGTCTTGAAGAGCCCGACGGGGAGGAGGACGGGCGGGGCGAGCGCGTCGAGGATGCGGATCCGGACCGCGTCCGCCGTGGTGGGGGCCACGCGCAGGATGCGGCGGTTTCCGACCGTCGTCCCCCGCGCGATCTCTCGCCAGCGGCTTCCCTCGCGAGCCTCGACGGCGAAGGCGGCCACCCGCTGGCCCTGCCTCACGTCCTCCCGAAGCTCGACCCGGTCGAAGGTCACGGGATGGGCGGTCTCGAGCGTCACGTCGTCGCCGAGCCATCCGATCCGCGCGCCCTTGGCGAGATCGTGGTCGTAGATGGCCGCGCGAAGGGCGGCGAAGCCCTTGAGCGCGGCCACGTCCGTGTCGTGGATCTGGCCGCGACGGTCAGGCGGGACATTCAGGAGAAGGTTCGCGCTGCGCCCGGTCGAGCGTTCCCAGAGGTCGAGGAGGGTTTCCGGCGACTTGACCTTGTCGTCCTGATCGGCGTGGTAGAACCAGCCCGGACGGATCGACACGTCGCATTCCGGCGGAACCCAATCCTTGCCGCCGCGCTTGCCCTCGGTCAGCTCCTTGTAGAACGGGGTTCCCGGCACGTAGCGGTCGCGGTCGATCGTCGACCAGCTCGTCTCGCCGCCGAAGCCTTCCTCGTTGCCGACCCAGCGGACATCCGGTCCGGCGTCGGAGAAGATCACCGCCCCCGGCTGGCACTCGCGGACGGTGCGGACGAAGAGTTCCCAGTCGTAGACCTGCCGCTTGCCGTTTGGCCCTTCGCCGTTCGCGCCGTCGAACCAGACCTCGAAGACCTTGCCGTAGTGGGTCAGGACCTCGCGGAGCATCCCCGCGAAGACGGCGTTGTACTCCGGCGTTCCGTAGGCGGGATGGTTGCGGTCCCAGGGGGAGAGGTAGACGCCGAACTTCAGGCCTTCGGCGTGGCAGGCGTCGCTGAGGGCCTTGAGCACGTCCCCCTTGAAGGGGCTCTGGGCCACGGTGTGGGTCGAGAGCTTCGAAGGCCAGAGACAGAAGCCGTCGTGGTGCTTCGCGGTGAGCACGACCCCCTTGAAGCCTCCGGCCTTGAAGGCCCGCGCCCACTGCCGAGCGTCGAACGCCGTCGGATTGAAGACCGCTGGGTCCTCCTTGCCGCCGCCCCACTCGACGTCGGTGAAGGTGTTGGGACCGAAGTGGACGAAGGCGACCTGGCCGAGCTTTTGCCATTCGACCTGGCGCGGGGAGGGAAGGGGAAGGAGGGGAGCGGCCATGAGGAGGGCGAGCGATGCCAGCATAGAGCGACGGGGCCAGTGTAGCCCAGCTTCGACGCGGACTTCGCGGGTCTGTCAACCCGATCGCGTTCGCGAACCAGCCGGCCCTCTCGATCTCCCGTCCCGCCCTTAGGCCGAAAGTCCGGAACGTACAGCGGCTCTGAAGGTGGGGTATAGGATCGCCTCCTTTTTCTCCTTGGGATCTGACGACATCTGTCGTACGATTAGTCTGACGACGACTGTCGTCGGTAGAGCGGATGGAAGATAAGAGCATCGGCGGCGCAGAACTGAGAGTCCTTCAGCACGTCGCGGCCTACGCGCCCTGCACGGTGCGTGAGGTGGCCGACACGCTGGGAGCGGAGATGGGGGTCGTGCGGACGACGATCCTTCAGACGATGGAACGGCTTCGCGCCAAGGGGTTGCTCGCCCGCGAACGCGGCCTCGGGGGCTGGCGCTATCGCCCAGCCGAGCCCGTGGAGGGCGTCCGGGTCGGGGCGGTCCGCCGTTTCGTTCGCGAGGCCCTGGGCGGCTCGGTGTCGCCGATGGTGCAGTACCTGGGCGAGGCCGACCTTTCGCCCGATGATCTCGTCGCGTTGCGCGAGCTGGTCGAGCGCCTGGAGGAGCGGTGATCTTCGCCCTTCTCCACGCGACGGTCGGCTGGCTTCTCGCGAGCTTGGCCTGCATGGCCCTTCGCCACCGCTCGGCCGCCTCCCGGTGTTGGGCTTGGCGGCTGGGCCTGCTCAAGGGGCCGCTCGCCCTCCTCTTGACGGCTCCGGTCGTCGTCGTTTCGGTCGCCACCCTCCAGCCTTCGCCCGTTTTGGCGAACCTTCCCGCTCAAGAAGCCGGAACGTCTCGAAGCCTCCCTCCTCCTACGGTTGGAGACCAGGATCGGAGCGAACCTTTCGTACCTCAAGGGACCCTCTCCCCGTCGGTTGAGCCGACGAGCGTGACCCGCCTAGCGCCGGTCCCTCACGATCCGATCGATCCCGTCCGGGTTGATCCCTTTGCCGTTCTCTACGGTCTCGGCGTGGCGGCGGTGATCGTCTCCCGGCTGCTCGCCGGGCGGAGAGTCCACGCCGGGATGCCTCGCGTCGAGGGCGTTCTGCGGCCTCGCGTGGTCGTTCCTGAGGGCCTCGCCTTCGAAGCGGCGGCGATGGCCCTCGCCCATGAGACCGCGCACGTCCACCGCTGCGATCCCCTTTGGTCTTTGATCGCCGATCTGACCTGCGCCGCCTTCTGGTTCGCGCCGCCCGTTTGGCTCTGCGCCCGGGGCTTGCGCGCGGAGGCGGAAGCGGCGTGCGACGCCGCCGCCCTGGAGGCGACCGCCGCCTCCCGCAAAGCCTACGCCCGCCTGCTCCTCGACTTCGCGGGGCCTGCCCCCGCTAACGCCCTCGGCGGCCCGGCACGCCGTCTCGCCCAGAGAATCGTGATGCTTGATACGACCGTCAAACCTTTCTCCCGCCCCGTCGTGGCGGGCCTCCTCGCCGTCGGCCTTCTGACGCTCCTCCCTTGGCGCGCGGTCGCCGTAGAAACCACGCGGTCTCAGGAAGGAGCCGAGAGGGGAAGGCTTCGTGGCTTCGGCGCGGGTCTCCCTGCCGTGCGCTTGCCGCTCCACGTCGCCGTCGGGCTGATGCTGGAGGAACCCGGCGTTCGAGCCCGGATCGGCTGGACCGCCGCCCAGGAGGCGGAGTTCAAGGCGCGTACTGAGCGCGCAGAGAGGGTGATGAACGACCATCGAAAGGAGATGGTGAGGCTTCAAGCCACCGGTCCCCTAAAGAAGTTTTGGGACTGGGAGTCTCGGGAAAGGTCGGCCATGTTCGCGCGGGCCGATAGGGCAGCGGGACCGATGCCCTGGACGCCGGAACAGGAGCGCGCCCTCAAAGCCCTGGCCCTCGCGCGTTTCGGAAGCGCGCTCTGGCTCGACCCTCAGGTGGCCGACCGGCTTCGTCTAACCCCGAGCCAGAAGGCCGCCGTCCGGAAAGAGAACTCGGCGATTTCCCAGGCCTCGCTCCCAACGGACGGGCGAGGCGTCCTCAAGCGTCCGATCCCGAAGAAGCCCAAGGCGGTCGAAGCTCGTCTCAAAGCCCTCTACGCCGCCTATGCGATCGCTCCTCCTCAGCGCCGAGCCGCCCTCTACGTCAAGATCGCGAACCTCGAGCGACCGTACCAGCCCGTCTTCGAGAGCCAGACTCCCGCCGATTACAAAAATCGTAACGATCGTCGTCTGGCGCAGAGTTGGCGAATGCGTGCGGAGGCCGACCGCCGTCTGGCCACGAAGCTCTCGGTCGAGCAGCGCGTGAGGCTCGACGAGTTGAAGCGGGTTTCCGAGGCGGTGGCAGGCCAACGCCTCGGAAACGAGACGTTCGGGATCGATTCCGAACTCCAGCCTTCTCCCTAGGCTGGGAGTCGATCGATGGCTCATGAACAACCGGAAGGCGACCTTCTCGGGTTCCTGGTTCGAGAAGAAGGGCGCCCGGGTCACGATGAGCGACGACGTCCTCATCAATGGGCAGAAGCCTGGAGACATGCCTCCTGCGAACGGAAAAGGAACGCTGACCGACACCATCTATCTTTCCGATGGTTCCGCATGGAAGGTCTACGTTGAAGGCGATAAGGCTCCTTACCAGTACCGTACCGAGCGGGTCCCCGCTCCTCAGAAGCCCGCGTCTAAATCACCCGTCTTCCTCGACGACAGCGGAAAGACCACCGAAGCCTTTCGCCAAGAGTTAGGCAGGGGACGAGCGAAGACGAACGTGCCTCCGTTGCCGACGATCCATCCTTGGACCGAGGAGGCGATCCGTCGCTCTCTCCATCTCCAAGAAGTCGAAAATCTTGACTTCAAGCCCGACCTGAAACATCTGGGTGCGGACGTCGCCGAGATGAGGGATCGAGAAGGTGCCGGGACCAAGTACCGGATTTACCGTCGTCCGCTGGCGGACGGCGCGTACCGCTATGAGGTCGTCGAAGCGGTCGATACCGCTCCGGCGGTCAAAAGGAATCCCTGAACGGAGGCCTTGATCACGAGAAAGGGGCCGGAAGGATTCGTCCTTCCGGCCCCTTTCCCGTGATCGCTCGAACTCTTTACGCCGAGAGCTTGCTGGCGGTGGTGGGCTCGACGTTGATGCCGGGGCCCATGCTGGCGGAGAGAGTGATGCTCTGGATGTAGCGGCCCTTGGCGCCGGCCGGCTTGGCCTTCAGGATCGCGCCGAGGGCGGCCTTGAAGTTGTCCAGGAGCTGCTCGTCGGTGAAGTTGACCTTGCCGATCGAGAGCTGGACGATGCCCGCCTTTTCCGCGCGGTACTCGACGCGGGTGGCCTTCTTGATGTCGTTGACGGCGGTGCCGATCTGGTTGGTGACGGTGCCGTTGCGCTTGTTCGGGGTGCGCGGGCCGAGCAGACGGCCGATCTTACCGATCTGGGGGGCCATCTCTTCGGTCGCGAGCAGCACGTCGAAGTCGCGGAAACCCTGCTGGATCTGCTGGATCAGCTCGTCGCCGCCGACGGTGTCGGCGCCCGCCGCCGAGGCCTGCGCGGCGAGGTCGCCCTTGGCGAGGACGGCCACCTTACGGGTCTTGCCGGTGCCGTGGGGCAGGTTGGTGATGCCGCGCACGTTCTGGTCGCCCTTACGAGGGTCGATGCCGAGCTTGACGGCGAGATCCACGGCCTCGACGAACTTGGCGGTGGCGGTCTCCTTCACGAGCGCGAGGGCCTGCTCGGTCTCGTACAGGGCTTCCTTGTCGACCTTCGGGGCGAGGGCGACGAAGCGGGGCGAGTGCTGATCTTTCTTGACGTTCTTACGCAAAGGGTTCACCTCGTGGTTCGAACGGCCCCTTGAGGGACCTTCCACGCGGGGATAAGTATACCTTCGGAAGGCTCTACTGCCGAATGCAGGTGTAGTGGATGCGGTCCGATTTGAGGCGAACCGGATTCAGCGTGTAGCTGTGGAAGGCGCGGATATCGCCGAAGCCCGCCTCTTCCAGCATCGCCACCACTTCGTCCTTCGGGTGCGCCCGCTGCCGATGGACCTCGGTGAACGCCTCGCCGTCGAGCCAGAACTTCATGTCCACGGTGATGATCCGCGTGGCCTTGTCGTAGTCGCCCTTCCAGTCGTACTTGAGGCGCGACCGTCCGCCGCTTCGCTGGTCGAACATCGCCTCCTCAAAGGCGTAGGCGGTGTTCAGATCGAAGATCCAACTCGCGCCCGGCGGCAGGTGGGCGGCGACGCGTTGGAACGACTGGAAGACGCCTTCGGGCTCCAGGATGTTGTTCAGGGAGTCGAAGAAGCTGAACGCGGCCTCGTATTCGTCGCCCATGTCGACGGTACGGGCGTCGGCCACCTCATAACGGATGTCGAGGTCCTTCTTGACCGCCTTGCGACGCGCCTCTTCGATCATGCCCCCGCTGAGATCGAAGCCCGCCATCGTCATGCCTTCGTCGACGAGCAGCTCGCACATGGTGCCGGTGCCGCAGCAGACGTCGAGAACGCGCTTGGGCCTGACGTTCTGGTGCGCGAGGAGGAGCAGGTAGTAGCTCGTCCACATTCGGTACGGGACCGAGCGCATCAGTTCGTCGTAGTAGGGCGCGACGGGGCCGAAGGATGAGGTCATCGGGGGTTCCGGTTAGGGGTCGTCCCGGCCGTGCGACGCTTTGATGCTCTAACGACCGGAAGGCTCAGCGCTTCTCCGCCTCCTTAACGATCCGCTCCACCCTCATGAGGTAGAGGAACAGACCGACGAACAACGCGAGGGCCGGCAGGGCGGCGACGATCTTCCAGGTTTCCATAGGGTTCGAGGAGGAGCAGGCCCGCGCGCACGCGCAGGCGGTAGAGCCAGACGGTCAGGACGCCGACCACCGCCATGTTCGCCAGCATGACGTAGAGGTAGCCCCCGTGGAGCTGCCCGCCCATGATCGTGCTGGAAGGGTGGAGGGACATCACCGACGGGAGTCGAGGGTAGACGTAGATGAGGAAAAGCTGGGGCAGGAGCGTCGCCAGCATGTAGGCGGCGGCGTTGGCGGCGCGCTTCTCGGGATCGGCGAAGGCGGAGCGGACGGCGAAATAGGCGCCGTACATCAGCATCGCGATCAGGAACGAGGTCTGGCGGGGGTCCCAGCTCCAGAACGCGCCCCACTGGTACTTCGAGAACAGCATCCCCGTTCCCATCGTGAGCACGAGGTAGATCAGGCCGAGCTCGAACGCGGCGACCGCGCGCAGGTCCCAGACCTCCCGCGCGGACCCTCCCGCGAGAGCGCGGTAGGAGGACCAGGCTCCGGCGGCGATCAGGCCGGTGAGCATGATCGGGCAGGGGAAGTGCCAGAAGAACATCCGAGCGAACTCGGGGGCGTTGAACATGGGCGCGTCCGGGACCAGGAAGGTCCATACCGTCACCGCACCGGCCACCAAGGCGAACAGGGCTTTCTTCAACTCTTCCACACCGCCGCGTACAGGTACGGGCCCACGACCAATCCGACGACCGCGTAGCAGACCATGCCGGTCGCCGCGCTGATCCCATCCCGCAGGAGGCCCGTCCCGATCGCCGACTGGAGCCCTGCCACGCCCCATTGGAGAAGCGGCCAGAGCAGGGGGATCGCGATGGCGCCCGCGAGGGCCGTGCGGTTCGCGGCCTGCGCCACGATCGCTCCGCATAAGGTTACCGCGCCCGCCACCGCCGCGCCGCCCGCGAGAAGGCAGAGGACGAAAAGCCAAGGATGCCGGACGTCGAGGCCGACCGCCGCGACGAACAGACCGCCGAGAAGGAGACCGCCGATCCAGGTCTGGAACAGGTTGAACAGGGTCTTGCCCCAGAACACGGCGTGGGGCCGGGCCATCAGGCGTAGGAGGTCGGCGGTGCCGTTCTCCTCTTCGGCGAGGAAGGCGCGCGGCAGGCTGAGCAGGCTGGCGAACAGGACGATGCTCCAGATCAGGCTGGCGCACACGTCCTGGAGCGGGTGGTCGCCCGTCGCCTTATAGAAGTAGTTGACGTTCCGGTTGATCAGGGCGAAGACGACGGTCAGCACGAGGCAGACCCCGTAGAGCCCGCCCGTCATCAGTCCCGTCTTTGTGCGCCACTCCGTTCGAAGCTCCTTGCGCAGCACCGCGACGACCTCGCGGGACCATCTCCCTTGCGGGTTCACCACGCCCCCTTAGAGCCGCGGCGTCGAACGGCGCTACTCCAGCACGATCTCATGCGTCGCGAGCTCCCTCTCGATCGGATCGTTCGTGGCGACGACGAGCGTGCCTCGCTGGGTCTGCTCTTCGGCGATCCGGGCGACGAGAGCGCGACCCTTCTCATCGAGGGCGGCGCCCGGCTCGTCGAGAAGCAGGACGGTCGGTCGGGTCTGGACGGCCATGGCGAGTTTTAGGCGCGCCTTCATGCCGGTCGAAAGCTGCGCGGCGGGAAGGGAGCGGGCGTGGTCCAGGCCGACCATGTCGAGCAGCTCGTCCGCGCGCGACTCGCACCCGCGCAGATCGGCGGCCAGCGCGAGGTGCTCGTCGACGGTGAGCGGCGCGTAGAGGGCCATCTCCAGCGCGGCGTAGCCGAGGCGTGCGCGCGGATCGCCTTCCGGCGGAACCACCCGCCCCTCGGTCGGCGTCAGAAGCCCCGCCAGGAGACGCAGGAAGGTGGACTTTCCGCTGCCGTTGTCGCCGAGGATCGCGAGTCGCTGGCCTTTTTCCAGGTCGAAGGTCACGTCGCGGAAAAGCCATCGTCGACCATATCGCTTTCCCAGGCTTTCGACGCGCATGGCCCTATTGTGACCTGGACTCAGGCGTAGGTCGAGAACCGGTCGGGCGGCGCCCCAACCTCGGGGCTCTCGCTCGACTGGGCCTGCTCCATCTGGGCGGTGGCCTGTTGGATCTCGAGCAGGAGCGCCTGCTCCTTCGCCGCTTTGGTCGAGGCGTCGTTCCCACTGAGGGTCTCCTGCGCGAGTCGTTGATGCAGGTCGGAAAGTCGACGCTGGAGCGGTTTCCCGCCCGACTCGACGTTCGTCGAAGGGGAAGTGGATGGGATGCGTTGAACGTTCATGACGGAATCCGGGACACAAAGGAGCCCGCTCTCCTCTGCCATGGTCTGTCGATCTTTCGCCCGGTAGACTTATAGGTCTTACATGGACCTTCGGCTCAATCTCCCCGACGCCAACGCCACGATCCCGATGAAGGCGAACCTGCCGGCCCTCGAGCCGCAGATTCAGGCCCGGTGGGACGCGGAGGGGATCTACGCGAAGGTTCAGGCCGCCCGCGCGGACGCTCCCGTGTTCGTCCTGCACGACGGCCCGCCCTACACGAACTCGCCCATTCACATCGGCACCGCGCTGAACAAGATCCTCAAGGACTTCGTGGTCAAGTCGCGCACCCTGATGGGTTACTGGGCGCCGTACGTTCCGGGCTTCGACAATCACGGTCTTCCGATCGAGCAAGCGGTGACGAAGAAGCTGGCGGAGAAGAAGGGCCAGTTCACGCCGGACGAGATGCGCAAGGCGAGCCGGACGCACGTTGGGGAGTTCGTGGAGATCCAGACGCGCCAGTTCAAACGGCTGGGCGTGTTCGGTCTGTGGGAACGGCCGTACAAGACGCTCGATCCCGAGTTCGAGGCGGAGACGGTGCGCGTCTTCAAGCGGCTCGTCGAGAAGGGCCTCGTCTACCGCGGCCTCCGCCCGACCCAGTGGAGCCCCACCCTCCGCACCGCCCTCGCGGACACGGAGATCGTCTACCGCGACCACACGAGCCGCGCGATCTACGTCGCCTTCCCCCTCGGTTCCGACCCCGAGGGCGTGCTGGCCGACTACCCCGACGTCGCCACGATCATCTGGACCACGACCCCCTGGACCATCCCCGCGAACCTCGCGGTGGCTTTCCATCCCGAGTTCGAGTACGCGGTCGTCAAGACTGGAGGCAAGACCTACCTGGTCTTCGAAGGCCTCGTCCCGAAGGTCGCGGAGGCCCTCGGCTGGGAATCCTACGAGATCGCCCACCGCGTCGTCGGTTCGAAACTCGAGGGTGTGGAGTTCCGCCACCCGCTTATCGACCGTGCCTCCGTCGCCGTGCTGGCCGACTACGTGACGACCGAGGACGGCACCGGCGTGGTCCACACCGCCCCCAGCCACGGGCGCGACGACTTTTACACCGGTCAAAAGTACAACCTGCCCGTCCCGAACACGGTGGACGAGAAGGGCGTCCTCACCGCCGAGGCGGGCGAGTTCGCGGGCACGTTCTACAAGAAGTGCGACACCGTCGTGGTCGACCGCCTTCAAGAGGTCGGCGCGCTCCTCAAGGCGTACGACTACTTCCACAGCTATCCCTATGCCGAGCGCGACGACCAGCCGGTGATCTTCCGGGCGACGGAGCAGTGGTTCGTGTCGATCGATCCCTTGCGCCCGAAGATGCTGGAGGCGATCGACGCCGTGGAGTGGATCCCCGAGACGGGCCAGAATCGCATCGACGCCATGGTGCGAAACCGTCCCGACTGGTGCGTCTCGCGCCAGCGCGCCTGGGGCGTTGGCATCCCGATCTTCTACGGCCTGCCCTCCCGCACACCCGTCTTCGATCCCGTCGCGATCGAGGCGGTCGCCCAGGCCGTGGAGAAAGGCGGCTCCGACGCCTGGTTCTCCCTCGCGCCGGAGGAGATCCTGCCGACGGGCTACGCACACCCCGAGACGGGCGAGACGGAGTTCGCCAAGGAGACCGACACCCTCGACGTGTGGTTCGACTCCGGCTCCACGAGCCTGATCGTGCTGGACGAGAAGATCTTCCCCGAGTGGAAGGCGCAGCGGCTTCACTGGCCTGCCGACCTCTACCTGGAAGGCTCCGACCAGCATCGCGGCTGGTTCAACACCTCCCTCATCCTCGGCACGGCGGTCAAGGGCGACGCCCCCTACAAGACGGTGCTCACCCACGGCTTTATCGTGGACGGTCAGGGGCGTAAGATCAGCAAGCGGCTGGGCAACGGCGTCGAACCGATCGAAGCGTCCGACACCTACGGGGCCGACGTCCTGCGCCTGTGGGTCGCTACCGTGGACTACGCGAACGACGCGCCGATCTCCGACGCGATCCTCAAGCAGTGCGGCGAACTGTACCGGAACGTTCGGAACGTGCTGCGCTTCCTGCTCGCGAACGCGGCGGGGTTCTCAGGCGACGTCGAACTCCTCCCATTCGACGCCTGGGCGGTGGACCGGACCAAGGCCCTCGCCGCGAAGGCGACCCAGGCCTACGAGGCGTACGAGTTCAGCGCCGCCTTCCACGCGATCCACGACTTCTGCCGCGACGTTCTGAGCCGCTTCTACCTGGACGCGATCAAGGACCGGATGTACTGCGAGTCCCGCGATTCCGAGCTGCGCCGCTCGGGCCAGCGTGCCTGCCGCGAGATCCTTGTCGCCCTCACGACGCTCGTCGCCCCGATCCTCGTCCACACCGCCGACGAGACTTGGACGAAGCTTCGGGCGGAGGCGCCGGGCGACGATCTGGTAGAGAGCGTATTCTTCGCCCGCTTCCCGGAGACGGGCGAGACCGATCCCGCCCTTCAGGCTCGATTCGCCACCCTGCTCGCCGCCCGCGAGGCGGTCTCGATGGGATTCGAGCGCTACAAGGGGACGGACGGGATCAAGTCGTCCGAGGACACCCTGGCGACCTTCGTCGCCGACGCGGCGACGGTCGAGACCCTGCGCGGCTTTGGCGACGACCTGCCGACCTTCCTCCGCGTGAGCGGGATCGAGCTTCGCGAGGGCGAGCCTGCGGTGACCTTCGCTCCGAGCCCCTACGAGAAGTGCGTCCGCTCCCGCCTCCGCCGCCCGGACGTCGCGCCGGCGGAATACGAGGGTGAGGCCATCCTGCTGACCGCCCGCGACCGGAGGACCCTTGGCGTCTGAGACTCCCTCCTCTTCCCTGAACCATCACGGTGAGGGGGAGGGAAGGCCGGGGGCCTCCGGTCTTGCCACGAAGCGCGTCCTCTTCTGGTTCTCTTTCATCGGCCTACTGATCGTCGACCAGTGGGTGAAGCTCTGGGTTCGGAACAACATGCGCCTCGAGGAGAGCCGCGCGTGGTGGCCGAACGTGTTCGAGCTTCGGCGCACGAACAACAAGGGGATCGCCTTCGGCATGCTGAGCGGCAAAGGCGTGCTCCTCACGCCGGTCGCGGTCCTTATCGCGGCGGGCGCGGTGTGGTACGTCTACCGCCACCCGAAGGAGAGCCGCTGGAACCACGTCGCGTTCGGTCTGCTCGCTTCCGGAGCGGTGGGGAACCTGTACGACCGGGTCGTGCTGAAAGAGGTGACGGACATGTTCTTCTTCCGGGCGATCAACTTCCCGGTGTTCAACGTCGCCGACGCCTGCATCACCGTCGCCACGATCATGCTCATGATCGGCTGGTGGCGCGAGGCGGCGGACAAAGGCAAGGAAGGAAAGCCGAAAGAGGGAGTCGGGGAGTTCGGGAGCTAGCTCCCGAATCCTTACCGAACCCTCATCCCCTCCCTTTCGCCTAAGGCCCCATGCCTGAGAAAGAAGAGTCCACCCTCCATTCGTCCGGTCCGGACGTCGACCTGGAAACATCCGGTCCCTACCGGGAAGAACTCGACCCCGCGATCAACAAGGAGGTCGCCGGGAAGGACGCGTCGGGGACGCCCCGTCGGGGCGGCTCGCTCGGCGAGAAGGACGCGACGAGCACCCAAGAGGCCAACCCGAAACGCACGGAGAACTCTCGACCGGATTAGGTCGCCGCGTTGTCATCCTCTGGCCGTACTCCAAAGCCACGTCTTTCCTACCGTCCATCGAGGGCCGTACCATACGTCCGGTTCCTCGAAAAACCATCCTGAACGTCCTTTAGAGGCCTTTTGGCCTGATCGCTGGCCCAGCGCGAAAACCAACGCGCCGGGCCCTTTTTACGTGTGTCGAAGTCGAGCCGGGGTCTCGCGAAAGGCCGATCGGAGCGTGGACGATTCCATTACATCGTATCGACGGCAGAGTCTTTAAGAAATGGGGTGTACCATCTTTGGACGACGGGATCAAGGAGACCATGGAACTGACGACCACCGGCAACTCGATCGACCTGAACCTTCTGTCCCCTCGGGAAAGAAGCGTCGTCGAGCTTGCGGTACAGGGAAAGATCGACGAGCAGATCGCCCAGAGCCTCGATCTTAGCGTCTCGACCATCGCGAGCTACTGGGTTCGGATCCGGGGCAAGGTCGGCCAGCTCAGCCGGGTTGAGATCGTGGCGGGGGTATTGCAGCACCATTGGGAGGAGCGGTACGCGAGGCTCGACGCGGAACGCGAGAGGCTCGCGTCCGAGGCGATTCCCATGCGTGCCGCCTGTGCGCGGGCGGAGAGCGCGCTGGAGGCGATGGGCGGCGTGGGTTGGTCGCTTCTCGCGCTGGAGCGGTTGCCGACCGCGGTGCTCGTCGCCCGCGAACCGGGCATGGTCAGCTACGCGAACCCGGAGGCCCTTCGGGCCTTGCAGATGGAGGCGACCAGCCTGTTGGGCCGTCCCTTGTGGGAGCTTTCCGTCGGCGCGAACGATGCGGCCTGGGAAGGCGCGATCCGCCGCCTTTTCGCCGACTCCGAGGCCTCCTCCCTTCGGACGGGAAACAAGAAGCCCCACTACCTCCGGCGAGGCGACAAGACGAACTTCCGGGCGACGTTCGTCGCGGAGACCTTCGAAACCCGTGAGGGGCGAATGGCGGTCGTGACGTTCGGCCCCTACCTGGGAGAGCTCGAGTCGTTCGTCCAGGCGATCCGCCAGCCGTTCTCCCTCGAGTAAGGCCCTCCCGGGCGGAGTGGTCGCCACGATGCACGGCAAAGTCACGGCTTTCCCCCAAGGCGACCCCGGCGTACGCTTAGGTCTGAAGCGCGACGATCGAGCGTGGCCTTCGCTTACTCCGATGAACGTAGAAACGATGCTTCGAGACGAGATCGGGCGGCTCCGCACGATCGAAAGCGGGCTGATGGCCATGTTCGACCGGTTCGAGGGCCGAATCCGCTGTCGCCGGGTCGCCACCACCATCGTCATGATGATCGACTCCGCGGATCGCCACCTCGTCGATCTCGAACGCGTCTGCCGAGACGAAGACTGGCCGGCCGACCTTCCGTGGGTCCCTTGCGTCGAGTCCTGGCGCGAGGAGGCCGAGGCGCAGATCCTCGAACGCCCGATGGGCGAGGACGTCGACGCGCTCGGGGTGGCCCTCCTGCGGCGTGCCCTCCACCTCAAGATCCCGTGCTACGAATCGGCGCGTCTGTTCGCCTTCTACGCGGAGCGGCCCCGGGTCGCCCAGACCCTGCGCCACGCGCTGGAAGACGAGCAGGATTCGCTGGAACGGCTCCGGAGCGCCGCCGAGCTCGGGGTCAGCCTCCGGGCGGTTCTCAACGGTCTCTAGCGACCGGGTCGATCTCGCGCGACCAGCCCACCACGCGGTCGGGCGGGCCGCTCGCGCCGTGGAACGGGGTGTAGACGTACTCGTAGGCGACCTCCGGCGCGGACGGGCTCGGGTTGTAGAACGTTCCCGAAACCCGTCCGCCCGTGGCGAGCGCCTGGGCGATCCCGGAGGCGATCTGCGCCGCCATCTCGGGTGCGTGGCCCAACTCGAGCGGCGTCCTGCCGAGCGCCTCGGCATGGGGAATTCCCCAATAGGCGAGAAGCGCCTCGTTGACGTAGAGGAAGCGGCCCGCCGCGTCCATCACGTAGACGTGGTGCGGAAGCGAGGAGAGGGCGGCGTCGAACAGGGCGTGGCTCTCGCGCAAGGCGGCCTCGGCCCGCTTCCGCTCGGAAACGTCGTAGGAGACGACGAGGGCCGCGTCGATCGTTCCGTTGGGAGAGGGCAGGGGAAGCCCGCGCGAGACGTACGAACGGCCGTGGGCTTGGTGCTCGACCATGAACGTCCCGCCCGCCAGCGCCGTCCGGTAACTCGCCTCGTGCTGATCGGCGATTTCGGGCGGCATGGTCTCCCGAACCGTCTTGCCGACGAGGTCTTCAGGGCCGAAGCCGGCGGCGGCGAGGGCCTCGCCTTCGGCCATCGTGTAGCGGAGGTCTCGGTCCACGACGAAGACCGCCCCGCCGGGCAGGCTGTGGGCGATCGCCCTAAGGCGCGTCTCGCTTTCGCGCAGGGTCGCCTCCGCGCGGGCGCGCTCGATCGCCACCCAAGTGCGCTCGGCGGTCTCGCGGGTCAGCGTCAGTTCCGCCTCGGTCCAACGGCGCGGCGCGGCGTGGTTGACGGACAGGAGCGCGGCGAAGCGACTACCCCTGACCAGCGGGACGCCGATCGCCGCGCGGGCGCCGAAGGCGGCGTAGGCCTCGCGGTCCGCCGCGTCCAGCGACGCGTCGTTCTCGCTGTCGGCGATGCTGGACATATGGCCCGCTTCCCACTGAGCCATCCGCTTCCGCTGGAACTCGGACACCGCAAACCGACCGACGGCGCTCGGCGCGCCATCGGTATAGTCGTGCCGGACGCTCCATGACTCGCCGCCCTCGTCGATCGTGGCGTAGAAGACCCGAGTCGCGCCGAGCGTCTGTCCCAGCTTCCGGACGGCCGTGCGCTCGATCTCTCCGGAGTCGTCGAGTAAGCGCAGCGCGTCGATAAGTTCGAGCAGGAAGGCCTGGCGCTCCTCGCTCTCGCGCCGGGACGCTTCGACGCGGGTGCGCTCGACGGCGGTCCAGACCCGCTCCGCCGTTTCGCGGACCAGTTCCATCTCGGCGTCCGTCCAGTGGCGAGGACGGACGTCGTGAAGGGCAAGGATGGCGACGAGCCTCCCGCCCCGGAGCAGCGCGCTCCCCGCGCCCGCCCTGATTCCGTAGAATCGGTAGGCGTCGCGTTCCTCGGGCGTGGGACGTGGATCGATCTCTAGGTCGTCGCTGCGGAAAGGGCGTCCGGCGGCGAAATCCTCGTTGACGAACGTGCCGAAATCGTCGATCCGGTACTTCAGGTCCAGCAGCGGAAGGCCGTTCGCGTAGCCGATCCCGTCGGCGTCGTAGTACTCGCCGCTGGGGTCGCATTCGTGGTACTGCGCGCGGCTGACGCCGAGATGCTCGCCGAGCACGCGCATGGCCGCGGCCTTGATGTCGTTCGCTTCCGCGAGCCTCTGAAGGACGTCGCTCAGCCTCAGCAGGAACGTCTGCCGCGCCTCGCTTTCGCGCAGGGCTTCGTCGGCGTGAGCCCGATCGATGCGCGGGAAGACCCGGTTCGCGATCTCATGCAGAAGCTCGATCTCGTCCGGTCGCCATTCGCGCGGTTCTCGGCTCGTGACGGTGATGTTCGCCACCCATTGTCCGTGCCGTTGAAAAGGAACGGTCACGAACGCGCCGATCTCGAGTTGGGCGTAAGCCTCGGCGTTCGCGCGGTCGTCGTACCCCGTGTCGTCGACGGTGACCGGTTCGCCGGCACGACCGGCACGTCGGAACTCGTCGCCGAAATAATCCGCCAGTCGGAAGGTCTGTTTAAGCGTCGGAGCGCCGACGGCGCTCCAACCGTGGTGGATGGTGGCTTCGTTGCGGGCCTCGTCGACGTCCGCGAAGATGCAGGTCGCGGCTTGCAAGAACTCTCCGAGCTGTACGCCAACGCCGTGCATGATGTCGTCGGGCGCGGAAAGGACCGAGAGGTCCTTACCGATCTGGTCGAGAAGCGCCGCGTTCTGCTCGCGGCGCTTGGTCTCGGAGACGTCGAGCGCCGTTCCGACCATACGGAGAGGCTGGCCGGTCGTATCGAAAAAGGTCACGCCGGTGATCGACAGCCATCGCCATCCACCGTCCCTCCGTCGCATGCGAATGTCTTCACGAAATCCTCCCGACCCATGAGGCCGCGTGGCCTCGGCGACCGCGGCGGCGTAGCGTGGCGCATCGGCGGGGTGGATCATGGTGGCGAGGGCGTCGAGAAGACTCAGCCCCTGCTCATCCTCGTCCAGGAGCGCCATCATGCGCGAGTCCGCATCCGTGCGGTCGTGTCTCACGTCCCAGACGAAGGTGCCCATCTGCGCGGCGTCCAACGCGACCTGGAGATGCGCCTCGCTTTCGCGCAGGGTGGCCTCGGCGCGGGCGCGCTCGATCGCGGTCCAGACGCGTTCGGCGGCTTCTTCGATCAGCACGATCTCTCCGGGCGTCCAGCGACGGGGACGCGAGGAGACGGCGACCAGCGAATAGAGCGGGGCGTGCTCGCCCTTGCGCGCCGTGGACGCCAGCATGGCGCGCATTCCAAGGGTCTTGCTGTTGGCCCTCTCCGCTTCCGACAGTCCCGGTCGCTCGAAGTCGTCGTCGAACACGAAGGTTCGGTCGCGGACCTGCTCATAGGCCTCGGGAAAATCGGACAGGCGGACCGAATCCGGCAAGTGGGGAACAGTGCCGTTCCCCACCTGATAGTCGAAATCGGCCCGGTCGTCCTCCGGTCGGTAGGAGGTGATGTAGCAGTGGTCCAGCCCCATCTGGCTGGCGAGCATCCGGATGGCGCGGTTCGCGACCGCGTCCGCGTTCGGCTCGGCGCGCAACGCGTCGGAGAGCCTAAGTAAGAAGGTCTGTCGCGCCTCGCTCTCGCGCAGCGCTTCCTGGGCGCGCCTGCGCTCGGTGACGTCGCTCGCCGCGCCGAACCATTCGACGATCTCCCCGTTCTCGCCGAACATCGGTACCGCGCGCGAGGAGGTCCATCCGACGGTTCCATCCGCGCGACGAACGCGGTGTTCGAATTCGAAAGGGCCTTTCGCGTCGATCGCCCGACGGATCTCCTCTAGCACGCGCGCCTGATCTTCGGGGTAGATATATTCAGCGAGCCAGTTGCGGTTGGAGTCCGTCGTATCCGCGAGAAAGCCCCGACCGATCAAAGTCCGCATCTCGCCCCAATCCGGGCTCATCTGGTACACGACGCCCGAGCTGGCGTTGACCAAAGCACGGAAGCTCTCCTCGCTTTCCCGAAGCGCCGCCTCGCTCGCAGCGGCATCGTCGATGTCGACCGACACGCCGACGTGCCCGAGGTATTCCTCTTGAGGGCCGAAAAGCGGCTGTGCGTAGTTCTCGAACCAGCGCCAAGCCCCGTCGTACCGACGGAGGCGGCATCGGTTCTGCCACGCCCGGCGGTCACGAACCGCCGCGAGATAGTCCGCGACGTACGTGGGCGCATCGTCGGAATGGACGATCGCGTGCCATCCCTCGCCCGCGATCCGATCGGCCGTCTTGCCGGTGTAGTCGGTGAACCGCTGGTTGATAAAGAGGTTTTCGCCCTCGTCGTCGTTTCGCCAGATCAGGGCGGGCGCCGCCTCGGACAGCGCGCGGAAACGCGCCTCGCTTTCGCGCAGGGCCGCCTCGGCGCGGGCGCGTTCCATCGCCGCCCAGGTCCGTTCGGTGACCTCTTCGAGTAGGGCGATCTCGTTGCGCGTCCACCGCCGCGGGCTCGCGGAAACCGCGACGATCACCCAGTGCGGATTGGTCTCACCTTGACGCAACGTCGCCGCAACGAGCGCGCGCAAGCCAAGGGCGTCGATGCTTCGCCGGTCGATGTCGGACAAGCCTTCCGTCTCCGCGACGTCGTCGATGACGAGCGAACCGGCGAACGTCACCCGTAGGGCTTCGGGAAAATCGGACAGACGGATTTCGTCGGGCATGGGCGGCACCCGGTCGTTCCCCATCTGATGCGTGATGTCGGCTCTGTCGTCCGCCATCCGGTAGACGGCGGTGT
>Ga0160428_1000801_pt1 | contig 29658 bp, 35 predicted proteins | sample SolpanmetagenomM_FD_108198 | JGI IMG/M metagenome (GOLD analysis project Ga0160428, IMG submission 108198) | Solar panel surface microbial communities from Lawrence Berkeley National Laboratory, California, USA - M | ecosystem: Engineered > Built environment > Solar panel > Unclassified ... | reverse complement strand
CAATGTCTACAAGAAGGTAAGGATACCGCAAGATTATGACGGCTACTATGTGAGCTGACACTCTCTGTCCAGTTCTTCGAAAGTACACCAGGAGCCAATCTCAACCCGATACAACGACTCGCTTGTGGAGGTATCGCAGGAATCACATCAGTCACATTTACATATCCGCTCGACATTGTACGAACACGGCTATCAATACAGTCAGCATCGTTTTCGGAAATACAGCGAGCAAAAGGAGAGAAGTTACCTGGGATGTGGCCGACATTGAAGACGATGTACACTACAGAAGGAGGATGGCTAGCACTGTATAGAGGCATAATACCGACTGTCGCTGGTGTTGCTCCTTATGTATGGATCTCTGTCTTTCTTGCCCGATATTATGAGACTATTTCCTAACAAGATACTACAGGTCGGTCTCAATTTCATGGTCTACGAATGGGCGCGCCAGTGGGTCACTCCCGAAGGCCAAAAGAACCCATCCGCAGTCGGTAAACTCGCTGCTGGTGCCATTGCCGGTGGAGTCGCACAGTCCATAACCTATCCCTTTGACCTCCTCCGCCGTCGCTTCCAGATCAATACAATGAGTGGTCTGGGCTACAAATACAAGAGCATGTGGGATGCAGTCAAGACGATTATGGCTCAAGAAGGTATCAAGGGCATGTACAAAGGCATAGCACCCAACTTGCTAAAAGTGGCACCCTCTATGGCTAGCTCTTGGCTGAGCTTTGAGTTTACGAGAGATATGGTTATGGCGTTAGCGAAGGGGGAGGATGTAATGGCTTGATTTGATTTGATTTGGCTTGGGGAAAAGCATGTGGGTACCCCTCACAAGGGTAAAAAGGCGTCCAAAAGGGCATAGTAATTGCATGGATCTCGGTGTTAATATTTCTGGGATAGGATATTCAGAAAACTACTGAATATGCGAAAAGTATCTACGGTACTAGTCATATGGGCTAGAAGCTAAATTAATGTGTAGATGAATCAATGACATCTCGAATGAGAGATGGTTGAGAGGTTTGAGCTGATATCCATTGGCGCTATCCTTGGCACTGAAAGAATAAAGGCGATGGTCGCGGTGATTCTACAGCCCGTCGTGCTGCTACCTGTGGTTGCGGTGCAACTACACCGCCGCTGCCGACAAAAGCGTCCTGTCGAGCAATAGCGCCTTAGTGTCTCCGTGGGCGCAAGGCCTACAAGTAACAATTTTCCGCCCCCTTGCCGTCTTTGATACCTAGGAACAAAAAAAAATTCAGGGTAACTAATTCAGGGGCGTCTGATTCTGGATGCGAGAAGGACAATGCTGCCTGACACCAGACAACCTTCAGCCCTTCCTAACCGTCCTTAGTGACCGGGAGCCCAAAAAATGCAAGTGTTTTAAGACTACTGAATATGCAGAAATTTCTACGTACTAGTGACAGGGACTAGCTAAACTAATGAGTAGATGAATGGATGATATCTCGAATGAGAGATGGTTGAGAGGTTTGAGCTGCAATTCAACTTGACGACTTCTTGTAGTCTCATTTAGAACAAATTGGAGCCTGCCCAAGCGTGACGTCTTCGAGAATGTCGCTGGCCACATGCAGATGGCGAGCATAGCGCTCGGCAAGCGCATTTAGAAACTCGGAATTCGAATTTGGACGAGCCTGGGCGGAGGTAGATATTCGCCTCTTCACCCGTGGTCACCGTACTGTCTGGCAGGATTTATCGCACGCGCGACCCGTCAAAGGGGGTAGCATTACCACACCCTCACCTAGTGATTGTGCTGTCTCAGTCAGGATTTCAAAACCTTGCGTCAACAGGGCGTGTGGGCACCAATCCTAGGCCGCTATCTGCATGCCGTCCTTCAGCATCGAGTCCTCACCACACCTTCAACCGCGACCTCTCACCACAGCTTGCCATTAAGATTATTCGCCGCGCCTATAGTACCAGGGCTCCACACGCGAAGGGCGCTTTCAATTAAGACATTTACAGTACATTGGAGCCTACGGTACCCGTAATTTCGAATTGGCGACTGTTATCATGGAGGACTCACAAACAGCTGCAGCATCTGCTGTGAAGAATCTAACGGCCTTTTGCTCGTCGTCAACAAATTGAAACACCTCTTCCATTGCAGGAAGACACTCCCCGCCCTGTCTGATGTACGTTCTTCTAGCTAATTAAAGAGTGCACATCGATCAAGTTCGGTCTGAAAGGCCTGCTGTGCTGAGGTAGACGTACAGTCTGAAGATGAAGTTGATTACTTGAGGATGGTAAGATGGCGTGTCGGAGATGCGTACATTCTGGTATATCACATCGTTTCTCCATAGCTCCACCAACCACTGTATATCACAACAAAACCATCCATCCTATCTCCCCACCCTACGCACCAATCTCCTCCTCGTCAACATCCCCTCTCTCCGCCTCAACCTTGCCCACCAACCCTTCCCTCCACGTCTCCTCTCCAACCCCCTCACTCCGCGCAATAGCTCTCGCATTCTCAATCTCCCACTCAAACTCTTTCAACGCTCTTATCTCACTACTAACAAACAATCCCCCAATCAACCCATCAATCACGCCCGCCGACAGTCCTAGTGTAGACAGTAGGATCAGAATGAAGCTGACGTAGTTTGGTGACCACCAGATGGCGACGAAACAGCCGATGCTGATGCTGACTTGGGCCAGGAAGTGGGAGAGGCGGAGACGGCGTTGACGTCGTTCGCGCGCGTTGTAGGTGTGGATCATGTGGGAGATGTCGGTGAAGATGTCGGGGGAGAGGTGGGTTGTTTGTGGTATTATTGCGTGACTTGGAGTTGGCGAGTTTGTGGTTGTAGTGGAGGAGGCGGCAGAGACAGTTTCTGATGGTAAACACGATATCACCGCTTCCACTGAAAAGTGATCGCTCAGCGAACACAGCAACTCCGGATGTCTGCCCGTCAAACCCACCCTCACCTCATCCACGCGCCACTTCCTCGCGCCTTCACCCTCGCCGCCCCCAAAGAAAATGTAATCGAGTCTTTTCGCTTTCTCATCCGCTTCATCCAATCCAACCTCTTTATCAACCCCTTTATCCAACATCTTCTGCTCCTTCTTATCCCACCGCCAAGTATTAAACACACTATCGCACGTCGCCCCATTCCTCTCCAGGTTATACGCCACGCTCGGCACAGACATTCCCCTCGCCTTCTCCTGCGGGTTGATGTGCGCGCCAATCGAGCTATCCGGCCACACCACCCTCCACACATCCCTGACAGGCGCTCTTGCCTCAATGATCCGATGCGCAAGACTCAAAGGCACCATGTTGAAATCCCCCAGCCCAATGACCACATGTCCCCGTTCCGCCGCTCCACGCATTAATTTGGCAATCTCCCATGCCTGCGCCGTCCGATGGCAGATATAACTATCATTCGGCTCGCTTTCATACGGCGCATGCAAGTGCGTGCAAAACACCTCGGCGATATCCTTCTTCCCCGGCCCCAATCTTAACCGCGCACACGCAACGCCCTTGCCCACAAACCAATCGCCGCGGAAGAAAGCTGTAGGCCGTCCGTTCAGCGGATACCGCACCATGTTGCTCTCCTCGATGGGGAAGGCAGACAAAATCGCCAGGCCGCCGCCGAAAATGCCGGAATGGTAGAATTTGCCGTGAGGCAGGATATGGCGGGTTGCGGCGCGGATGGCGAGGTAGTCGCGTTGGGTCCAGCATTCTTGCAGCCCGACGATTGTGGGGGGTGGCGAGAGAAGGGAGATTTGGCGGCCGATCTCTAAGAGCCGTTCGCGGCGGTGGACGGCGATGTATTTGAGACCCCAGGCGTTGTAGGTTAGGATGCGGAGGGTTGTTGGGTAGGTGGGTGGTGTGGGTGTGGGAGGGAAGGTGTCGGGGTGGGAGTGTTGGGAGGGATGGTGGTGTTGGTGTTGGTGTTGCGGGAGGAGGGAGGAGTGTTGTGAGGAGGAGGTGGGCGAGGTGGGCATTTCTGGGAAGAGTGTTAGTATGTGGTGGTTGGAAAGTATAGGATCCTACCAGTTATGGCTTCACTGTCCACTGTCTGTCTTTTCATACTGTGAGATGGATGTTGCGCGTTCAGTATTCGCGCGTACGTCATGAAAAATAGGCGGCGCTGACTCCGTAAGTGTATCTGAAACATTGACTGTCGATCACTTTGCATCCTGACACAAACACGAAACAACAATGTCCACCTCCCCCGAAATCGACAATCTCGACGGCCATCGCTCACCAAAGAGGAGGAGACTCGATGTTGGCAATGATGAAGCACCAAAATCCACTGTCACTGCTCCACCATATCAACACACTCCTATATCGCGTAGACCTTCATGGTCCCCAGTCACCAACGCGCCAACTCCACTCCAACATGAAGAGCAACAAGTCGGCAGTCCCGAAACGACAAACGACACGTTTCTCCACGAACCACGACCTCTCCCGCGCCAACGACTACGATCCGTCGACCCATCAGTGACTCCAGGGTTGGAAAGCACTTCAACAGCAGCAACACCATTGGCAGAAGAATTACCAGAACAGCAAGGTTTTGTCAAAACTCGACCATCGCACTCACCGTCATCATCTACGACTCGATCTTCAACGCCTGCCACGCAAGATGAATTCCAGGAACCGGCTTCTTCACCAGTGCCTTCCCATTCTACAATAGGCCCTGATTTGGAGCCGGAGCAGCTGCTGCATAAAGATGCGTCGCCGGTCAATTACAAACCGAGTCTGATATTGAGAGGGCATAGAAGAGCTATAGCTGCGGTCAAATTCTCGCCAGATGGGAAATGGATAGCTAGTTGTTGTAAGTTTATTTCACTCTTATCATTACATGCCGACGACGATTCTCCAGCATCATACTGACACCACCCCCTCCCAGCCTCCGATGCCACCGCCCGAATCTACTCCGCCTCAACCGGCCAAACCCACCACACCCTCCACGGCCACCTCGCCGGCATCTCCTGCCTAGCCTGGTCCCCGGACTCCCTCACCCTCGCCACCGGCTCCGACGACAAATCAATCCGTCTCTGGTCCACCACCACCGGCCACCCGCACTCCCTCCCCCTCCTCGGCCACCACAACTACATCTACAGCATCGCGTTCAGTCCCGCCGGCAACATGCTCGTCAGCGGTTCCTACGACGAAGCCGTCTACCTCTGGGACATTCGCACTGCGCGCGTGATGCGGAAGCTCCCGGCGCACTCTGATCCCGTCGGCGGCGTGGACTTTGTGCATGATGGTAGTTTGGTCGTGAGTTGTAGTAGTGATGGGTTGATCCGGGTGTGGGATGTAGCGACGGGACAGTGCTTGAGGACGTTTTTCCACGAGGATACGCCACCAGTCGTGAGTGTGCGGTTTAGTCCGAATGGCAGATACATTGCTACGTGGATGCTGGATAGTAGTGTCAGAGTGTGGAATTATGTCGAAGGAAGGTGTGTTAAAACGTATCAGGACCGTGGGTATCGGAATGCGAAGTGGAGTTTGCAAGGGGCTTGGGGAGTGTATGGTGGCGAAGATGGGAAAGAGGGAGGCTCCCTCTTGCGGAAGAGAGCGATGCTGGCGAGTGGTAGTGAAGATGGATCTGTTTTCCTGTGGGATGTGAACAGTAAAGCTGTGTTGCAGCGGCTCGTTGGACACGAAGGTGTCGTGATGGGGGTGGATGTGCATCCCACTGAGAAACTCATTGTAAGTTGTGGAATGGACAAGACGATTAGGCTTTGGAGAGATGATGTGGGAGAGCAGAAGGTCAATGGTGTTAATGGTGGTTAGTAGTTAGACAATCGATTCCTTTGAGTTGAAGAAAGCCATGCAACCCCCAGAACTAAATCTTTGAGCAAAACAACAATATCAAGTATTTCTGTGATGTCTAAGCCATGCCCGAGAAAAAAGCATCGCAGTCTTCCGGTTGCTTACCAGAGAAAGTATATACATTAACTGCCCAACATGATTTGCTCCAAAAAAAAACCAAACCAAACCGAACGACCTATTCGGTTCGAAATAATATCAAAAAGTCAACAATCTCAAACCTCATGCATATGCACCATGGACACGTTCTGAGGCCTGCAGGAGGTTTGATAAAGGAAAAACAAAAGAATTTTTCTCATCATGTTCGTATTGCAATGAAATGGCTCAGCCTTGACTTATTTTCTAAAACCTGAAATTGGTCTTTCACCTTCGATGCATAGCTATCTATCGTACGCTTGTATACTATATCGACCGTCTGCAGCACGTGACCATTCCGACGACGCCCCTGATGTCCAGATATTTGTATGCTTTTGTGGCTGCAAGAGTATACATTTCCATTGACTGTGATTTTTGAAAATTTGCTGAGTACGATATACGACGCTTACAGGCTTGTCTCTCTTATACGATCAGAACCAATCGGGTGTTGTCCATCTCAAATCACGCTCTTGTGTGTCATTGTGCAAGAGACGACGGACAATCCGTGAGTGTGGTCGAAACCCAGCAAGTTTCCGTCCGTAATAAAGTATGTCGGAGTAAACTTGCGTTTTGATGCTTAACTCTACAAACTTAGGTCCAAGATCCGCAGAAGCAAGAACTGACGAAATAGATTGCAATCAACTCGGCACCTTTTGCAAATGGCTGTACTGTCTTCGTGCAATTCCAAACGTCGAATATGCAGTGTACGAAAAAGTGAGGAAAGAAAAGGGGGATGAAACAGAGATGGTTCTCATTCGCACATACAAGCGTCGCTCGCCTGTATTCAATTACTCTGAATACTATCATCCACATCTGCATTCTCAACTTCCTGCGAGGAGAAGAACTCGTACCCCATCCACTCGGTTCGTAGCGATTAGTATATAAACCATTTGACCGGGTACTCTTCCTGGCTCACCCATGTAGTAGTACTGTCTATGAGCGAAGCACAGTCTGGTCGATCGGCCGGCCATGCTCAATGTGGAACTCGACCTCCGGTTTTTTGTAGCGTTGTTAGCCGGCATGTAGTCCAGGACTGCAAACGTGCCATTGGTCGTCGATGACCTGGGTTGCGACGTTCAGAGAGTCCATGTGCTGATTGGTGTGGTTAATGTGTGAATATTGAGGCTACCGTATGTGGTCCATCGGAGCAGGTCGATGCTGTTTAGACAGATGTCGTCGCAGGAGGGTCGGTCGTGGTGGTGACCATATCAGTCCTGGTAGCAGTCGTACCAGTAGCAGTCTGAGGAGCCACAACAGTCGTTGTTGTTGTTGTTGTTGTTGTGACCACCTTCGTAGCAACAACAGCACCAACCACAGGAGCCGCCCACAACTTGACAGGCACGCAACCACCAACCATCTCATCGCTAAACTTCAACGACAAGGCACCATTACAGTTCATAAGAAAACTAGCGCCGGTATCCACGTTCAGCATGCTGAGACTGTTATCACTATTCAACGTCGCGGTGACATTGTGGAACATTCCAGGATTGCTTGCCCAATTATCCGAGCTGTCAAAGACAAGATTGCCGTCGTTGGAGTATTGGTCGGAGTAGAATGCTGCGTTAGAGACGGGGCCGTTGACGCAGAGGTCGCCGACGTCAGGGTCGATGCCGAAGACGATGGGGGTTGTGTAATTGACAACAATGAAGGAGACCTCGGTGCTTGAATCTCCGGGAACTTCGGCCAGGTTGGCATAGGTGGCGTTGGAGGTATGGGCAAAAGTGACATTGGAGCTGGAGGAGTTGCTGTGACCCACACTGGGGCGAAGAACAGGAGTAATGAGAGGACCGAGATCGCGAGGTGTCATGGCGGAAGAGTCGGTGGAAGGCGTGGTAGTATTGGTGTTGTTTGTCGAGGCAATGTACTGAACACTGACAGTGAAGCCTGCTGGGCATACATGCGCTGTTTCGATTGCTCTGTAGGCTGCTGTTAGTGCATTGTAGCGGCATAGGAGCATACAGACTTACTCGAGAACGTTTGTTGTCATATACTCTGATGTAAGAGTGGCACTCGAGATAATGGTACTGGTTACATTCTCGACCACAGGAGCTGGTGTGATACTAGGAATATTATGAGCAAAGGAGCAAGTGATACCACTAGGCAAGAGCAACTCACGTTAGAACCTCATATTCCGTTGTGCTGACCACGTTCGTAGAAACAGTGGTTACCACATTTGCAATATCTGTGCTTGAAACGATGATTGGCAATGGAGTAATGGTCTCCAATTTCGTTATCACCTCAGTCACAGTAGCAATGTCGAAGAGCGTCCTGGTCGAAGTGATTGAGGTTGTGGCAACAAGAGTAGCTTTTGCAGCACAAGCGCATTGCTGGAGGTGGGTTACTGGTGGAAATACTGGCAGGTCTGGTGATCGCTTCTTGATCTGAGACTGATCTAGCGTTAAAGTCGCAGTGGCGGTAGTAGTTGTGGTCGTCGTCCAGCCAGGAGCAGTCGTGGTCGGAAAAATAGTCGTGGTCGAAGTTGTATTCAAGAACATTGTGAAATTGGTCGAAATCGCTGGAGGACATTTTAGCTGATTATTCTCAAACATATAATCGAAGACATGTCTTACTCTGGGTGGTAGTAGTATTAGAAAACAAAGTCACAGTACTTGGAACCAGAGTTGAGACATTCGTGGCGAGCAGAGTAGTTGTAGTATTGGCATAAACAGCTATACTTTGAATTAGCTCATCCATTGGTGTCAACACGAAGACTAAAACTTACGAATGAGTAGTGTAGTATTTGTCAACCAAGTTGTAGTCGCTGGGAGCTCAGTTGTAGTGGCAAACACGGTGACCTGGCGAGTCTTAGTACTATTGAAGATGACAGTTGTTTCTGTTTCGTGTTAGTGAGAAGGCAAGAAAGCAAGTACAAGACGAATAATACCTGTGACCTTGGCAGTACAAAGACAACTCTTTGGTGCCGTGCTGCATTGCTGCTGCCAACAGCCTCTATTGTAGAACACAGTAGAGGTATCAGTACTGATGCCAGGCGGTGTGATGTTCATATTTATCAAGCTTCTGTTGTATAGTTGACATTGATCTCCAGTCAATCCAAAAGAAACACATTCGTGGTTGACACGGCAGGCATCAGCGCAGCTTGCAAGGTCTAGCACTGTCATTGGTGGTTCCAGAGGCGAGACTCGAGCAGGATCAAGAGGTCCATGCCATCCACATCGAAGGGCTGGCTTCGGAGTTGATTTGTGCACCATTGTGCACGATTGACTAGGCCTAGGTACCGGTCCCGAATGAACTGATGCGGTTAGCATCATCATCGCACCGAGAACGAATGAGAGATGCATCCTGATGGTAGTGGTGGTGAAATGAGTAACTGTAACGACCGAAAAGGAGAATTGCGACGAGTGCCATTCAGGCAGGCAAGCGCAGGTCCTGTATACATATCTTGCCTGTACCATTTTACTAGGCTCGAAAGGCCATTCACTACGATTCATGCTCTTTAAGCTTCGATACGAGATGAGCCCATACGGAGCATTTTATCCTGGACGACGAGGTAAGGGCTAGCCTGAGCTTTCGGTCGTCCTCGGCGCGCTACGCCCTAAAAGGTAATTGCTTTTGTCCAGGTCATGTTATAGGTATGACGGACTTGCGTGGTCCACGGCACTGTGATAACAGGGGAGTATTGATATTACGGGCAAGACGGGCAAGATGAATAATTGCGCCGTGGTGTTCACTGGGGTAACATTACATTCAGATCACAACTGGTGGGGATCTTAAGTACGATCAAGGACAAAATATTGCAAATGTGCCATAACCAATTGAAAGCAATAGAAGGAACGATTCGGTTTGTTGATATTCTTGGCACATCACATCACTTGACACATTTACCATACAGAACCTTCAAACCACCTCTCCTCCTTTACAGTACATTAGCCTCCCGACCTACCAAGAAATTGTGCTGCTTCCATGCCATATGCCGCTCCGATTCATGTGCCACAAGTGCTACAAGTCCCACAAGACCCAATGAGCGACTCTAAATCCCGAAGAAAGCAGGAGGAAGAAGAGAGTATCATAATCTATATAATAGTACAATTAAGTCGTTCGTGATATATGCCCACTAGCCTGCTCGCCTGGCCCCTAGCCAAGCCTCAACTAAGCTTCATGCTTTGCTTAGATACTAGATTGATATCTCGGCTCGTCCCTATCCCTCGGTCGACCCCTTCCTCTATCATCAGACCTGCCCCGTCTATCACCACCACCTCTTTCGTCGCGATCGCCGAAGCGTCCACCACCACCACCGCCACCTCGTCTATCATCACGATCGCCAAATCTGCCACCACCACGTTCATCTCGATCGTTGAAGCGGTTAGGGAATCTATCCCCACCACCACCACGATCAGGTCTACCACCTCTATCGCCTCCTCTCGCGAAAGGCGGTCTATCCCCACCAAACCTCGGCCCTCCTCTTCCACCATCAGGCGGCCCTCCTCTACCACCTCTCTCCCTATCACCCTCAGCATCACCAAACCTTTTCGGCCTGCCTCCAAAATCCCTATTCCCCGCTCTCGCACCCCCTCCAACATTCAGTCCCGGTATGCCAAGCAACGCCATCTTGACAGCAAGTCCTCTTGCCACAGCAGGCGGCTCCTCCATTCCCCATTGCACCTTTGCCAGTCTATTCATCATGTTGATCAGCGACTCCTTATCCTTCATCCATTGATGCGTCCCTATCAGCGCCATGTACGCTGAGGTCGCTGCGTCAGAGTCAACGGCACGGCGAGCAGCAGTGCTCACAGCAGTGAAAAATTCGTGCGCTGCGGGCGTCATGGCTGTGGCGTCGTCCGCACTGCCTCCACTACCTGCAACACTCGTGCTCAAGTCGACAAGAGACGATGCCAGACTCGTATCCTTCACCAATGGCATACGACCCAGCCGTCTCCTCTGCTCATTCAAATGCGACGTCGGTATAATAAGCCATCCCTCTCCTTCCTGCCCTGCACGCGCCGTCCGTCCAAGCCGATGGATATATATTTCGCGATCATTAGGCAGACCGACTTGGATCACATGAGTGACGCCTGGAAAATCCATGCCGCGCGCCGTGACATCAGAGGACATTAGGATACCGCTAGTGCAATGTCGGAAGTGGTCTGCTGCGGCTGTGCGTTGGGATTGCGAGAGCCGGGAGTGGATTTCATAGACGCGCGTGTTTGTCAGATGCGTGCCGTTGAAGGATGCAGCGGCGCGGGTGTGGGGAGGGCCAGAAGGAGATAAGCTGGAGGCGCCGCGGCGGATGGACATGAAGATGCTGCTTGCGAGGGTGGTTTCGGCGGTTGCGTTGAAGTAGACGATTGCTTTGAAGGGTCGGGTGCTGCTGTCTTTCCCATTCGCGTCGACGTTACGCTGGCACAGTTCCAAAACGGTAGGGAGGAGGTTCTCGAGTGAAGGAACAGTGACGAGGCGTTGTGGGACGCGTTCGTGTGTGGGTTCTTCATTTTCTTGCACGGTTCGGACGTAGTGCAGATTTGGTTTCATGACGGAGCGGACGAGCTTGACGACGTCCTGGGAGATAGTCGCGGAGAACATGAGTGTTTGACGGTCTCTTTCCTGCTTACTCGGGAGGAGATCTTGGATTGCTTGAATTTCAGGCCAGAAACCGGCGTCGAGGAGGCGATCTGCTTCGTCCATGACGAACGCGGACAGCTTGGGTGCGGATACACCGGTCTCGCGATCTGAGAAGATGTCTTTGAGACGGCCGGGAGTGCCGACGAGGATGTGGCAGCCTTCTCGTTGCATTGCACGGAGATGGAAGGATTTCTGTGTGCCGCCCACTGCGGTCTGAATTACAACACCGGTATCCTGCGTCAATTTCCTTGCCTCTTCACCAATTTGCTCCGCCAATTCTCTCGTTGGCGAAATGATAATAGCTCTGATATCTCCTGCTCTTTGTCCGTACGACGGCTTCCGTAGCGATTTCTTTAGTAACGTTGGGTCCTCATTCAGGATGTTTTGCAGAACTGGCAGCAAAAAGGCTAGAGTCTTTCCCGTTCCAGTTTTTGCTTGCGCGAGGACGTCCTTGCCTTTTAGCGCCTCGTTCAAAGTACGACTTTGCACTTCTGTCATGGTCTCCAATTTCATCTTTTGCGTGATCGTCCTGACAACTGTCGGTTCAATCAAACCAGCGCCGTCGAGATCTGCAAACTTGCTGATGAGCGAAGGTGCCGCGGTGGGCTGATCTGCTTTGGCTTCATGTTCTTCTTCTGCCTCGATTGCTGGCTCTGTGGCAGTAGCATTGCGCGAGAGATGTAAAGTACTGGAAAAGGTACGGTATGTGGATGGCCGTGGACCAGACGTAGACGAATTTGAGGGCTTTCTAGCAGTCTGCAAGGCGGCCAGAGGTGAAGATTGTGTAGCTTTTGTTGAAATGAGTCGCCATCTTATTGAGGTCGGACACCTTCGTAGAGGTGTGAACATGTTATGTTTCTTTGTATACACGGACAAGGAACGTGGCGGCGATATCAGATGTGTAATTCACAGTGACAGAATACAAAAACGATGAGAGCTGGATTGAGGGTGGTGTATTGAAGGTTGAATGTATCAAAGCAATCATTGAAGGCGACTCGTCCAAAATTTCAGGAACGTCGGGTCGAGCTCCATTGCCAAGCCTCAAATGATGCGCAGAAGATGAACTTTATTTTGTCTTCATTTGGGCATTTCATCTGCAAACACTTCACGCCAGGACATCATTTGCTGCCTGCTCGTCCTTCTCCGTCACACCATTGGCTTTCCCTTTGTGCACCTCTGCTATTACACTTCCCAGCTCCTTCAGGAATCTTTCCACTTCCTTTTCTGTCCCAACCGTAATCCGCAAACATCCTTGACATCCATACTCTTTCCCTCTAAATCTGACCACCACTCCTCGATTTTCTGCTAACTGCTCATACACCTTCAACGCTGTCTCGTTGCATGGCTTCCCACTTTGGTCTAGCACTTCAATCAATAGGAAGTTGGATTCAAACCCTCCTCGAAATCGACCCATGCCTTTTATTTGAGGCAGCTCTTTCACCATTCTTTCTCTCTGCTTGATTAGCTTCTGCATATTCGACTGCATGACTGCTAAGTGTTCTTTCTGTAGGGCCTGACTTGCGAGCTGGCTCGTGATACTGCTGATGTTGTAAGGAGCTTTCAAGTTGTTTAATAATGCTGCAACCTCCTCGCTTGCAAATGCTGCGCCTATTCGTATTCCAGCTAGACCGAATGCTTTTGACAGAGTCTGCATTACAACTAAATTCGGCCACTCGACAACCCACTCCGCGAAACTGGCAGCACGTCCAGCAGAGGCAAAGTCAACGTATGCTTCGTCTACCACCACAATGCCGTTCCATGTAGGATGTTCCAGGAGCTGCTGGATTCTGTCCTTCTCCACCATTGTCGCTGTAGGATTACCAGGACTGCAAATGTATACTATTTTTATCTTTTCGCCTTCTTCACTGCTTAGTTTCTCACATATTGCATCGGCTCGTAGTGCGAAATTGTTTTCTGGATCTAGAGGAACGCTGACTACTGAGACGTCGTTGACACAAGCGGAAACGGAGTACATGCCGTAGGTAGGTGGGCAGGTCAGAATCTTGTCAATAGCTGGACGACAGAAGCAGCGTATCAAGGCATCGATAGCTTCATCTGATCCAACACCGAGGAAGAGGTTGAGTGGTGTTATCGAACGAGAGGTGTGGGTATTGGTCTGGCGGAGGTTACATAGTAGTTGTTTTAGGTCGTGCTGGTGACTGCAGAGCATGTCAGCGACTAGTGCGTAGTGTGATCTGGCCTCAGCCTAGCCGAGCAGAACTCACGGGTCTGGATAGCGATTGAGGCCTTGCAGTTGGAGTCGTGGAGTCGAGTTATTGCTATTTGCGCCTTGTGTCTTGGAGGATTCTTGGAGTGCATCTTTCACTTGATCGAATGCAAGACCAGGGCCGTATGCGTTCTCATTGGCATCTAGTAATACATTGGTGCCGTCATCCTTGTAGTCATCTCTCGCGCATCGATAAGGTTGTAGGGCAAGGATGTTAGGACGAGCACAGGTCTGGAGGTTGAAACCATTACGACTTGTGCGCGAGGCTCCATTGGTCGTCATGTTGGAATAGCAAAGGAAGATTGCAGCGCGAGGAGAATCGATGGCAGTTCTGGACTTTTCAATCTGCTGATGCAGTTGAGTCAAGATGATGTTTCTCAAAGAGGAAGTTGCAGGTATTAGTGATCAACCCCCTTTACCCAAGGAGTTTCTTCGGCAGGCGCACAAACTCCACACAAACCACCTGAAAACTTTCACACGATTCTGTTTTGCTTCGACAACTTCTTTACGACAAACTAACGACAACAGGTTGCAGTCATGGGTATCGGTAAGGCATATTTGAGATGATGTTATAACTATTGGTCGGCAGCTCTTCTCCAGGCGACAGTGGTCAGGATATATTGAGGTGCAGAAAAAGAAAAGATCAAATGACATGGAAGAGGAGGAACAACAACAACCACAAGATCTTGGACAGAAACCACGTCGCACCGCAACAAGGAAACCAGAGTCAAGAGCCGATCAACTAGGGAAAAATTGCTAATACATTGGTATCTCTTCAAACAGATCTCGACCACCACCACGTCAGGAATGGCCACCGCAAGGCTCCCAAGAGCGCCAACCCTTACTTGAAGCTCCTGGTCAAGCTCTACCGATTTCTCGCACGTACGTCTACAACCAGGGCTCTGCCCAAGGCTGCGCTTCTAGCGCTCTAAATAGTGCCTCAAGGTTGACTGTAACAAATTGCAGGCCGTACCGACTCCAAGTTCAACGCCGCGGTTCTCCGTCGTCTCTATATGAGCAAGATCAACAGGCCTCCTGTTTCGATCAGCCGCATTATTGCCACTGCTGCCAACAAGCACACCTCCAAGGAGCAAGAGGGCAAGACTGTTGTCATTGTCGGTGCTGTCACTGATGACAACCGTCTCCTCGAGGTGCCCAAGCTCAGCATCGCTGCCTTGAGGTTCACCGCCACTGCTCGTGCTCGCATCACTGCGGCCGGCGGTGAGTGCATCACCCTTGATCAGCTCGCACAGAGAAGCCCAACTGGTTCCAACACGTATGTGAAAAAGGACGATTCAAGATTCTATTATGACAAGAAGTGACACCCGTTAGACTCCTCCTCCGTGGACCCAAGAACGCCCGTGAGGCTGTTAAACACTTTGGTTTCGGTCCTCACCAGCACAAGAAGCCTTACATCGAGAGCAAGGGAAGGAAGTTCGAGCGTGCCCGTGGTCGCAGACGGTCGCGTGGTTTCAAGGTACAAAATCAAATCCTAATGGCGTTGACTATGCAGCTCGCTGACTACATTATTCCAGGTATGAGTGTGTGGTTGGAAAATGGTACGAGATGTTGTGTGGAGTGTTTGGGGTTATGCATGGTTGTGGAGATAGTCCAAAAACTGGGACAGACTTGATGTCTTTCGAAGGTTGTCAAAATGTCAACACGCCCACATTCATGTTATGTTTGAGCTAGAGGTTATGATTCACTCAAGCTACAATACAGCACAAAATCCTGAAACCAGACCCGTGAGATCGTGTCAAAAATTGTATTACCGTGAATTGTGCCACAATCCACCCATCGCCACAGGCTCCGTCACTCATCTGCCTCCATTTCTCGTCCATGATTGGCAAGCAGCTGGAGTATACATTTCGAGTCCAGACCACATCAGCAGTTTTTACACAAATGCTTACCGGCCTTTCTTCGGTCGGAATTGCCATTGGCATTACGCAGTACCAAGAGACAATGGTGAAATACATCACAAACGTGTCATCCTATACTCCCCGACATCCATGCATACAATTCATCACTGTGATATCACTGCCCGAGACCTCTTTGCGTGAGCTATATATAAAAAGACCAAGCACTTGTCATATCATCAAAATCTGTTCGCACCATCCTCTAGAAGAGGAGCACAGCTCTCGTGCTTCCGGCAACAAGCATAAATGGCAGCAAAACAAAAGAACGAAGAGCAAATCGTTCTAGCCAGGAAACTGAATCATGTTCCATGGTGTGAAGAGTATGAGAAGATGATTTCAGGCATGCTGTATGTTCGCTTATAATTCGTTCATCCCATCTACATCTTCTGCTTAGTTTTCACCTCCTCGATTTCGCTACAAGCACCACTTGAAACTATCTTAAATACACGCTTTACAACAAATTCACCACAACCATAACATCACGGCTCTAAGACTAACTCAACCCAGCTACGACAGCAACGTCAAACCCCTCGCAGCAGCCCGCTTCAAAGCCCGCGCCTGGGCACACAAGTACAACCATACCTTTCCCTCCGAGCCCGATGAATCGAACAATGACGCCCTCGCCGCTCATCGCATGACACTATTGCGTGAGATTCTTGGTCATGTTGGGACAGAGTAAGTCAGCTAAAGCAATAGCATCTTAATCTGGCATCTACCAACCTACGCCAACCACCAATTCAACCCACCCGGTCCAATCCAAGCCAACCCGAGCCGACCAATATCCACCCTTACAAGCCAGTACTAACAACAGCACAGCAACCCAGACGACGACGCCTTCATCGAGCCTCCCTTGTAAGTGATTCACTCACCAGACACGGTAAGCACACCGCACCGCCTAACTTTCTATCCTCCCCAGCCACATCGACTACGGCGCCAATATCCGCATCGGCATCCGTTTCTACTCCAACTTCAACCTCACCATCCTCGACTGCGGCCTCGTCACCATCGGAAACCGCGTGATGATGGGTCCCAACGTCTCCATTTTCGCCGCAACGCACGAAACATCCATTCAAAGCCGTCGCGACAACATCGAGTATGCGTTGCCCGTGGTGATTGGCGATGATTGCTGGATTGGAGGGCATGTTGTGATTTTGCCCGGGGTGAGCATTGGGAAAGGTTGTACGGTAGCGGCGGGCAGTGTGGTGACGAAGAACGTCGAGGATTGGTGTGTTGTTATGGGGACTCCGGCGAGGGTTGTGAAGAAAGTTGAACCTGTTGAAGACTTGTAGGAAGGGAAGGAGCTTGAAAAGAGCGGAAGAGGCTGTTGAGTCGTTAGGCGGCGAGACCGTGGTGGAAGGAAGGAAGGAGGGGAGATGGTAGACGTGGGCGCGTCATACAATAAGCTCAGTAAGCTTGCTAGTGTCAGCTTTGAACCCGTCCGTGAGTCGACTGAGTTAATTATGTCCGAGGGGTTTCAAGTCCGACAAATTGCACGATTTCATCCTGCCTTAGATCAGATCTCGTCCTTGTTGTTGAGAGCTCTATCTACATCACTACACACGACGATGCTTTATAGACTTTCATCGACTCAAAGACATCCTAAGCCTTAAAGACAATGTCGCGAACGCCAAATATGTACGGGAAAAGAAACACACCAAAAATCCTCTTCTCAGATAGAGCTTCAGGTCGACCGTCTTCAATGGCCATGGGATACCCACCAACGAAGAGCCACTCGAGTTTTGGAAGTTCTTCATCATAGTGCTTAGCCACTAGTAGCATCCGATGCAAGTGTACACGATCGAAAATAGCCATCACATCATCTTTGGCATGCTCCAATCTCAGCAAATGTCTCTCTTCCTCGTTGATCACCAGGCTTTGCGGGTTCCAGAAGTCTTGATGTCCTTCAGCGTCCTCGAAGTTGCTTCCTGGATAATCTTCGATGTAGCTGTCACCATTAAATGCGAGATGTCGAAGATGAACCAGTGGTTGTAGCGCGGTACGAACCTCATCATGCCTGATGGGGCAGTCAGCAAAGTCGAGCAGCAGGATGTGTAACCCTGACAGTCTGCTGACAAGCTCCAGAATGGCAGGACTGAAGCTGTCGCTGACCTCGAGCGCAAGTGTTGTCAGGTTCGACATGAGTCCAGCGTCAATCAGCCCGGTAAGATCTCTTCTCAGACTTTCGTCGCTTCTTGTAAGCTGAGAACGACCGTCGAACACTTTGATATGAGCGTTCTCGCGCAAAAGCGGCAAAGCGTTCCGTGGCTGGGTATGAACGGAAGTTAAAGCCTGCATGTGTGGCCACGGGGGGTGTCCTTGGTCAGGCCTTTTGAATTACAACGCCGATGAAGCAGTCGACGTACCACTCAGTGAAGAACAGGTAAGCCAGGTTGGTTTGCGTAGTAAGGGGTAATGAGCAGAAGACACCGGCTAGACCACCATGAAAGACCATTGGCAAGTGTGCTGCGCGAAGACCAGCTTCATAAGCAAGAATCTCCTGACGATACATTCCTGTGATTATTGCTTCTGAAAGGGTCTTATCTGTTAGTCTTACCCATGACGAGTAAACTTGCAAAGAAAGGACCGACCATTTGTGCAAAAACATGGTAAAAACCTTCCTCACTACATGTAGATTCGTCCATCAGTTCCTTTGATCCTGGTTGTAGTGCAGCTAATGCGCGTCAGTGCTGCGGGTCGCAAAACCAAACGCGTCGTTCTGGATCATAAAATGACAGTATCGTTAGGGGGAAAGACGTGTGTCCAAGTCATCAAGACCCTCGATGCTAGTTGCCGAGATCCAGGTATTTTGTTGTGCTTCGGCGGCGTCTGAGTATCTGTTCCTAAGTATGCTTTTCTTGCCCAGTGGATGTGCTATTCTCCCTGCACGACAGCTGTGTGTCGATGTGCCCATCTTCACCAAGAGTTGTACTCTCATTCAGTCTGTCCCATGAACTGAGGTAGACTGCACCACCGAATTACACTCTAACTCTTTTGGTATAGGAGCCAGGATCCTCATCATGATCACGTCGTCGGCGCTTCTTTGCTGGCTGGCATGATGAGGTGGCAGTCGGGGAAAAGAGCTTCGTATCGGGTTTGTGACCTGGTAGAGTGTTCATGGTACGTTGCCAGGTAGACTGGAGATGTTAGTCATGTTCTTCACATACAGTTTGTGAAGGAAAACATACCTCGTGAGCAACTCTTGGTGTTGACTCAAAGAAAAGGCCTTGTGCTGTTGTTGATTCAGGCAGGGTGTAGGTAGTGTAGTCAGGCCTGGCACTGTCCTCTTGCCCTGCCTGCACCAACACCAAGGCATCTCCAGGAGGAACCAAAAGCTCGTGTGCTTCTTGCAACTCCTCGCGGTCACCTGATTGTGGCCATTTCGACCCTCCCAGCAGGCATCGTCGTGCGCTCGCCTACTGCCCGAGGAGCAGGAGGAACCTGCACCATCAGATTCTCGTTGTGAATCTGATAGCCGCTGATGTTGCCAGGAATGTTTCCTGTAGCATCAATTGCGTAGCAAAGGTGCCTCATATACTCCTTGGCGTCCTGCTCAACTAGCCAACACCACAGAAGGACTTCGTTGAGCAGAGACCTCCGCCATCCGTTGTCGCCGTGGACGTAAACATACTTCCTGCAATTATAGCGTGCAAGAATTGACCAGAAGTCCTCCTCGGCAATTCTAACAAAGAGTGGAGAGTAGTAGAAGTTCATTATATATAGTAGGTGAAGGACATTGCCCAGACGGTGAACAGCGTCGTTATAGGCGATGATGAGATCGTGGTCATTGGGTGGCATCGTAGAAGCAGCGTGTGGCCAATGAAATCAACTGTTTCCAAAGCGCAAACTTTTAATGCTGAATTGTTGCATTTCGTAGTAGGGGAGTCGACTTAAGAAAGCGAGTGTTGTCGGGAGTCTGCAGCCAAGCAGGTTGCCTCAACAATCGGTGTAGTACAACTATCATCCACTGAAAACCAAGGCTGACGTGACACCAGCTTGTACATCCTGGTAGTAGTGGCATCCTCTCGGATAAATGCAGGCAATCCCACCTTTGCATCGGCTTTCGATCGAACCCGCCCTCCACAACTTGATCCATGCTTCCTTGCGGACTCTGGACGCATAGTATAAGTCTATACCGACATGGCCCAAAGTGCAAACTCATAGCGCTTGATGTCAGCGTAGACATCCAAAGCGCACTGAGGCGCAAGGTCGTTTGTTATATATAGTTTGTATTCAGCCCTGGTGAAATCCGGTTCCAACATCGTGTATTGAAGATACAGGACAGAGGTCCATGGTGAGTCGTAGCGCTGAAATGGAGTATTGCTTTGGTAAGGGGTGAGAACTTGAAATCGAGGTTGCTGTAAGTAGTAAGAACGTGCAAAATAGCAGGCTACAGAAATCATGTTGGCTACCAACATCGCTTTGACTCCGTGTGGTACAAAAATTCGTTGAGCCAATCCGAAAGCTGACATCCATTCAAGTGACCCCCAATGACAGCAAAGCACTATTGATTTCGCGAACAGGCTAAGTCTTCTACATCTGCTCTGGCCAAATACAAATGCCTGTCGCACATGATGTGATGTTCGTATACTGTGATAAGACGTCTATGAGCTGGGTCTTGAATGTTTCAGAATAAATGCTGCACTTCTTGAATGTGACCGATTGGAGTGGGCTCACATGATTATGGATGAATGTGAGCCTGCTCTCAATCTCGATGTGAAATCCGCTTATCTCGAGCTTCCGCAATCTCTGGAAATTTTGGCGTTTCAGAATGTTGTCAAGCCAGCCCGCTGTCTCGGCATAATTCGGCTCGCGGATGACCTTTTCATCGTCGTACGAGATGTACCCACCAACATAAACATCATTGTGCAATGTAAGTTCTTCAAGCGCCTTCATGCATGTAAGCGCCTTCCGAAATAATAAACAGTGTACGCCACAATGTCCGTTGGTGGCAGCATGCTGGAAAGTAGGCAGTGGTCAGGTGGCGGTGGTGATCCGAAGGTCTAGCATGGTGATAGTCTTATTTGCGCCTCTCAGCAAGCCCGCGTGTGCAGCTGCAGTTAATTCACGACACTTTAAAAGTGTTTCATCGCTTGCAATTTCCAGCTTTCGACAGTTCGTTCGTAACACAACTTCGAGGAAAGTAGACATGATTTTGGACAGACCGTAACCGCACGATCTGAGGTCGGAGATGTACCTTAAGGGCTGCCAGAGCTCATGCATTGCAACGTGTACAGTATCAATGCCAGAAACCTGCTGTAGGTGTTCGCAGAAGTCTCGCCTTCTACTTCTCGATTCAATAGTCCTAAGGAACTTTTGCTGCTCTTTAAGCACTGCCAGGAGTTGTACTAAATCCTTTTCTGCCTGGCATTTAATCTTGTCATCCTCATAGTGATGACCATGTATGTCAAACATAGAAACTGTACTATCAACAACAAATGGCATGGGAGGACATATGCGTATAACCAATTGAGAGACGTTGTAAAGAAGCCGCAGCCCTGCTTCACTTTTCTTGATCGCAATAGTGTGGACGGCATGCTGCAGATGTCCTGAGCGACTAGGCAGCTCTATGGCGTTGATAACCTTGCCCGGCCCGATAATAGCATCCACGCCGTGCACATTAAACGCGTGGCAGATCAGTCGGAGTTGAAGATATCAGCTGAAACCACTCGAGTCTCGCTAGTGTCAGCAACAACGAAGATTGCAATTTCTGCAATACTTTCGGCGGGCAGTTCCAGAAGGTTGATCATGATGAATTTAGAGGGAAGACTGATAACTAAAGCGACTTGTGACTAGTATGTTGTTCGTAGGAGCAGAAATGCGGGTTGCGAGGAGGATCGTTGTATAACAAACGTGGTGACACTTCTCTTTAAGAAGTTCTCTGTGCGAAAAAAGTCAGTACCTGTACCAAGGATGCTATGATTTGTGACTCTTCACTCACAGTGTTCCAACACACTCAAACGACAGTAAGACGGGCGGGTAGTCTAAACTATGCAGCAGGGAACAATGTCTTCCTCGAGTTACTGGAGTTAGCTGGCCTTGCGAATTCCTCATCCTCTCACATCCAAGACAGAGCTCCCTATATATTTAGGTGACAAGAACTATATATGCCAGACCAGACCGGCCTGATCATACTTGCTTGCGCTTTCTTTGATCGAGAGCAAAACCTGCTTGACTTCGCATATAGACTGATCTCGTCTAAGGTCAGATCGTGAGTACCTAAGTGCAAGAGTGGCATATCGGCAGCTTCATCTTTCTCCTCTGCTAACAAAGAGGAATCGAGATCACAAGACTTGTCAACCATTATTTCGCAGAAGCGCTCAAAGGAACGAGGTTTGGTACCCATCTGGAGCTGGCAACTGAAACCTGTGCGTCGTGCCCATGAGATTGTTGAGCTTACACCTTCTTGCTGTGCAGCTATTTTCGGGCAATCGTCGGAAAGAACCCCTGTCAAGTCACGTGATTTAAAACAGAGCACGTGGGCTAGGCAAGGTGGCAAATGTCATCAACATTTTGTGATTGGACAAAACATAGCAAGGAAATTGAAATACGCGATAATGAATGTCACTCCCAAGCACGACACCGAAGCTTCATTCTTTCATCTTCTCTGCTCTACAAAACGATGTGTATGCCCTCTCGTGACATCGTGATATACTACAAAAACATCCCTCAATCTCTTGACACTGCAACTCAATGCCGCACTTCAACACACTGCCGCGAGCAGATGCAAATCCTCATAACGATGCTCTGAAGAACTCCCATGCATTGCAACATCATGATCCCGAAATCAATCTCGACGCCTCCTCCACTAGTTCACACAAGGGTAATGCACCAAAGAAATCGGCATATCAATCACTCGGCTGGCTCGACCGCCTTCTCGCCCTCTGGATCCTCCTCGCAATCATAATCGGCATACTGATAGGCAACTACGCAAACGGGGCTGAAGATGCCCTCAATCGCGGAAAATTCGTCGACGTCTCTGTCCCCATCGCTGTTGGTCTCTTGGTAATGATGTATCCCATCCTCTGCAAAGTCAAATACGAAACCCTGCATTTAGTCTTCCGCAAACGAGCTATATGGGTGCAGATCGGTTTCAGTATTGTCATGAACTGGATTGTAGCACCTTTTTTGATGCTTGGGCTGTCATGGGCGTTTCTGCCAGACGAGTCTGGCTTGCGAGAGGGGTTGATTTTGGTGGGACTGGCGAGGTGTATCGCAATGGTATTGATCTGGACTGGAATCGCTGGCGGCGACGAGGAATACTGCGCTATCCTTGTAGCGGTCAACTCGGTGCTTCAAATGGTCTTGTATGCGCCGCTGGCGATTCTCTTTCTAAAGGTCATCAGCCGCAGTCAGAGCGACGTGGACGTCCAATACAGCACTGTAGCAACGAGCGTAGCTGTGTTTCTGGGTATCCCGCTTGGAGCAGCGATTGTGACAAGATTCGGAATCAGATATTTCGCCAGCAGTGATTGGTACGACCGGGTCTTCTTGAAGTGGTTGGCGCCATGGTCACTCGTTGGACTGCTCTATACCATCGTGGTACTATTCGCATCACAAGGACGACAGGTCGTGCATCAGATTGTGTCGGTGGTGCGAGTGGCGGCGCCGCTGATTGTGTACTTTCTCATCATCTTCACCTTTACGCTGTTTGTTACACATCGACTGGGATATGGATACAAGTTGAGTGCAACACAAAGCTTCACAGCAGCCTCGAACAACTTCGAACTCGCCATCGCAGTCGCTGTTGCGACATATGGACCGAATAGCAATCAGGCTCTAGCTACAACAGTTGGGCCTCTTATTGAGGTGCCTGTGCTCTTAGGTCTAGTCTATTTGGTGAAGTGGGTTGCCAATAAACGGCAATGGGCTGATTGAAGCATATATGTATTTGTACTTCTATATCAATCTAATCTAAGCCCAACACATCAAGTGCGACACATCAAAAGAGCATATCCAATTGTTCGTCCAAGACTGACAGACCATCCACGTCGTCCTCGACGCCAGATACCTTTTCACCCTGAGCATTTCTGAAAATAGGCCATTGCTCCTGCAGCTCATCCAAAGCAGCGAACTTTTCAGCATACTCCATGCCTCTCGACCTTCTCGCCTCAACATCCTCCATCGTCCACCGTTTCGTCGCTGAAGTTTGCCCATTCCGTTCCCCTTCTTTCGGGAGGACACCAGACTGCGCCAGCCATTCCGCCGGCGCAATAGTCAACCTGCCTTTCTTGATAACATACTTCGCCACACTAACAGCAAATACAGCCTTCTTCAACTCCTCCTCTTTCGCCGCAACCTTAGGCGTCCTCGTTCCTCTTTGCGGTTGCAGAATCACCTCCTTTGGCTGCAAAGCGCCCTCTCGTACAAAGTGCGTGATCAGGTAGACCCATTTCCGGTCCCAGGCTAACACACGAGTACTCATATCGTACCTCTCATATGGTGCGATTTCGCGCTTGAAATGACAGGATACGGCACCGAGCGAGATAGACACGCGACCATTTTTTACGGCTGGATCGTTGATAGCTGGGTTCGTGGGCGACATCGGACTGGTCGCCATGCCCTGACGAGCAAGAGTAGTCATCAGCATTGTCCTTGCTTGGTCGGCATCACTGAAATAGGTGCTATTTGATTTATGGAGATTGTAGTCTAGAGTAGCAATCAGTACAAAGCTAGTTATAAATCGTATCGACCACATGTAGACATACCACATTCGTAAAGAGGACTGTGTAAGCCTTTTGTTATGATGGACTTGAACAGAACGCCATCAGGTGCGTTGGCTGCCTTGTTCCTCTGGATGTAATGGTATAGAGTATGGTTGAACAGCCGGAGATGCCAGATGAATGGTAGACTTTTGACGTTGAGGATGACCGAAAGGAGTAGGGCGATGAAGCGAAGTGGATGCCTTGAGGGATGGAAGATTAAATAGAACAAATTGCGGTTGGAGAATAGGATGAACCATACAGCTGCTGTCGAGGATAAGCTTGTGAGAGTGGCCAGCTGGGCGAGGAGCTTTGAGCGAGCCATGTTGACGATAAAATAGAGATGGGGTATAAAAAATCAAGAAAAAAAGCGCTCGTAAAGTAACTTTCACAACGAAGTCACGCAGTCTCACTATCGGATCGTACTCGCTCAACCCGCACAATGTTGCTTTACAGCTTCAGCGCAAGATATGTCAAACACATGAATGGGAGAGCAGACAAGATCAATATCAATGCTTTCCTACGGACGTAAAACGGGGCTCGGCTTCGGCTGAGCTACAGTAGACGACGCTGAGAAAGCTTCAACATTATCATCCTATTTGATATATCAATACAATATTGGTGCATCCTGAGCAGAGGGTCGTTACGAACGAAGCAAGTCTATCCTGGCCATCGCTACCTTATGACCGAATGCCACAACCCCCATCTCCATCAGATGAAATACCTTAGGAACTCCCCCAAACTGATCATGGCCATTGCTTGACCGTATGGCATCTGCTGGAGTCAGTACAGAACCCCGGGAACGACAAAGAGACTCACAGATGTTATTGGTATGTCCTTATAATGTTGAAGAGTCTCGCCCATCGCAGTACCGAAGCTGGTATTTTGCAGCTCTCCATCTTCGCTGATATTGCCTAATACCGCCTCGATGGCTTTCAACGCTACAGCCTCATACTCTCGCCCAATGTATCGTTTCCGGGCTGCCTTCAGCATTCCGTACGCGAACCCAGCTGTCGCTGATGCTTCTGGATAACTACCTTCACTCTCTGGAACATCGAGCAGCGTTCGCCACATGCCATTTTCTTGTTGGAGAGACTTCAAAGCTTGACATTGGGCTAACAAGGTGTCGATAAGATGTTGACGAAAGCCATCATTCGGTGGTAGATCGAGTAGCTCTATGAAGTCAGGTATGACTATCGTGAGCCAAGCATTTCCTCTAGCCCATCGTCCTCGAGCGGAGTTGTGCCCCACCCCGCCGGGTGCGGAGCTATCGAACTTCCAACCATGAAAGAAAAGTCCAGTAGTTGGATCGAAAAGATACTTGATGTGAAGCAGAAATTGCCGCTTTGCTTCCTCAATGTAGTTAGGGCGGTTGAGCAGCTTACCAACTTTGGCCAATGGCATCACTGTCATCATTAAGGTGTCATCCCAAAGTTCGTTGTGGTTGGCATTTGCATACGTTCTATGCTGCATACCGCCGAAAGGTGTTCTCTCAAGATCATGCATTGCCCATTCACACCAGGACTCTAACCAGGGCAAGTACGACTGGTCGTGCGTCTCCTCCCACATGTAGGCGAGCGTGAGGAAGACGGACATGGTATTGATGTTCTTGGTCGTGCCTTTACTCAATTGTTCGTCGAACCAGTCTGTGATGACCTTGCGTGTTGGTTTTGAGCCGGTAAGCGCGGCGTATTGGTATAAGCCATACAAGCCAATGCCATGCGTCCATTCCCAGTCTCTCCATCCTGAAGTTTTGGAATTTAGATTGAGCTTAGACGTACACTATCTAGGGCCACCAACCTTTGGTATCGATGATACGTCCGTCGTCAAGGTGCAGTAAGAACTCGCCTGTGTCATCCTTGATGTTGATCAGGTTATGGATGAGCAAGTTGATCTTTTCATGTATTAACTTGGCTTCATAGCCATAAACTTTCAGTGTGGTCGGCATTGTAAGAAGTCACGAGGATATTCGAGCCTTTGTCCTGCAGAACAAATGTGATGCTTCGAGTCTCCACAGCCACTCGGTCCCAGTGCTGTCAAAGAAAGGTGACATTGGAGTCTATCAACTCGAACGAGTCCTTTCTGGAGATGAGCTCAACAAGGACCACATGAACTATGGCAGAGTTGACCAGGAAATCGCGAAATACGCCACGGCAACTGGTGTTGAGATCGCGCCTGAGAAGAACAGCCGCCTCAAGAAACTGATTGACAGACGTGTCCTGGGCATCATGGTCTTCACGTACTTTCTTCAGGCACTTGATAAGGGCACTCTATCGTTCTCGAGTATCATGGGACTTCCGACAGATTTACACCTCCATGGGGCACAAGTAAGTCGAAAGAAAAACCAAATGGTTCGCGGTATTGACTATCTCTAGTACTCATGGCTTACGACATGTATTTACATTGCCATCCTCGTTACAGAATATCCAACGGTAAGTTATTGCTTCTCTGCAACCGAACTCTTTTCTCCAAAGTTTCTGGCAAGGTCTTTCTCTTCGCATCCGAATCCACCTGTGGGAGGACTACCGAAGACTGACAAGTCACAATCACGTAGAACTACATTATTCCTCGCGTTCCCATCGCCAAATACCTAGGTATCAACATCATCCTTTGGTCAGTAACCCTCGCGCTTCACTCAGTCGCCAAGACTTTCACCCAGATCGTCGTCCTCCGTACACTCCTCGGTGTCTTTGAGAGTGTATGCCAGCCTAGTTTTCTCATTATGTCCGCCATGTGGTACAAACGTGAGGAACAGACAGCAATCGTCACATACTGGTATATGATGAACGGCATGCAACAGATCGTTGGTGGTCTCTTGGCTTACTGTTTCACCTTGATCAAGCCAGGTGGTGCTCTGAAGTCGTGGCAGGCTTTGTTCTTGGCATACGGATGTGTTAGTGTCCTGTGGGGATTTTTTGTGCTGTGGTGGTTACCGGATTCACCTATGAAAGCGAAGTGCTTCAAGGAGGAGGATAAGGTATGTTTCGGATGCGAACAGGAGTTGGAGGGCTGACTGACTGAATGACTTCAATAGGTACTCATGGTCGAGCGTGTTCGCAGTAACCAAACAGGTCTACAAAACAAGGTCTTCCGTCCGGAACAGTTCAAGGAAGCTCTGACGGATGTACAAACCTGGTGCTATTGCGGAGTGGCAATGCTCACAACGTTACCAACTTCTGGACTCGGAGGCTTTGCCAATATCATCATCAAGAGCTTCGGATACACAGTCTTGTAAGTTTCATTTCCTCCATATCTACCCAGCAATGTCGCTAACCCAATCTGTAGACAGACACAACTACTTGCTATGGTTCTAGGAGCCTTCATCATCGTCATACTGTTGTCTTCAACCTGGATCGTCAAGAAGACAGGACAGAATGTTTTTGTCATGATGGCTTACTGTGCTCCGTAAGTCACGATCTCCAATTTCCATCCGCTAACACTTCTGCTGACCTCAATAGTGCTGTGATTGGAACTACGGTTCTTATATTTATGACTGTTCGAAATACCTCGAAGTCTAAAGAGGCAGGACTACTATTCTCCTATTACATGTAAGCTTTTACGACCACCCGTAGGCTATCCTAGAGCTAATCGGTCATCAGATGTCTCTCCTTCTGGGCTACCTCAACGCTCAACATCTCCATGATATCACGAAATGTCGCAGGTCAGACGAAGAAGAGTGTTGTCGTCGCTATGCACTTCATCTTCTGGGCAGCAGGAAATGCGATTGGACCGCAGGTTTTCCTTTCGTGGGACGCGCCTCGTTATTTCATCGCTTTCTCAACGCACATGGGCTGCTATGCTCTTCTTTTCATTGATCTTATTATCCTGCGTTGGTATCTGGTCAGGCAGAATAGGAAGAGAGATGCCCTCGCGGCTGCTGGTGTTGCTGAGGCTGACCCAAGCAATGCTGTGCATGGATTCGAGGACTTGACTGATAAGGCTAATTTGCGTTTCCGCTATATGTATTAGATAACTTTTTACTTCAGGAGGTAGTTTTTATAAAGTGGGCTGTCTCAGTTGTGTTTCAGAGATAGTGGGTCAGATATTACGTCACCTCGGTAGTAATTCCTTGAGCACCACCTTTGCGCCTGCTTGATCAGAAACCTGTAGATAACCATCTCTTTCTTCAACATTTCGTCTCCAACCACTCTTCATCTCTTCATTTCATCATTCCATTACGATGGACGACCATACCAATTCTGCTCAGAATCCTCAGCACCCTTTCCTCCCTCCTAATGTACACTCCCAACTCAATCCTCACTTTCGTCGCGGCACCACACGCCCTCATCGTGGGTCGCCTTCAGTACCACCTCCAGAGGTCAATCCTGATGAACGCACGACCTTCTTCTCTTCCAACGAACCACCTCCAGCTTCAGCACTAGATCCATCCTCCACTGATCCTCCACCAAATGACACCGAACACACTCCGCCCGAGCACAGTACAAAGCACTCAGCATTTGACCCCTCCACGAAAGATATTCAGATGGTTTCAGACATCCTAGATCATGTTCTGGTCCCAGACTTGACACCCGATGTACTGGAAATGGCGCATTATTGGACGCGCGACACTGCGGAGCGCAACACACAGATGATCGTGTCGCAAGCGACTGCTGGGCGCGTATATGTGCGGACTAAGCCACTGACGGGACTAAGTGGGCTGAGATTGGTGGTGTTCACGTTGAGATCGCATGATCAAGGATGGAGTGATAATAGGCAAGATCATGGCACTTATCGAGGAAGCTTTACCTGGTTCAAGGTTGTGCTGAAGAGACCAGAGAAGACTGCAAAAGTGGAAGGCAGCTCTGGAAATGTTGACACGGATGGAAAAACACAACAAGAGGAATACGAAGAGATTGCTTCGAAACAACTGATACAGAATGTTCATGCATCAAAGTACGATTCGACACACACACTTACTTGGTCGACGGACACTGCTGCTACATCTATCGGCGCCAAACACAAAGATGACATGGACGAGGGATCGCATCCGAGGCCGAACGCGCCGCTAGAACAGTGTACGAACGAAGAGAAGCAGGAGATCAAAGACTTCCTCAAGCAGATGCAGGATGGAGATCGTCTGGAGGTGCAGGCATGGGCACAGTATCCTGGCTGGATTAATCACGTTGCCGGCGCAAGGATCGACGTGTACTGTGGCATTTGATGATGGACAAATGCGAGACATGAATGCGTGCTTTAATGATTACCTCAGCCTGTAGAAATAATGACAGTAATGACAGTAATGACAGTAATGACAGTAATGACAGTAATGACAGTAATGACAGTAATGACAGTAATGACAGTAATGACAGTAATGACAGTAAT
>Ga0160428_1000800_pt1 | contig 29677 bp, 30 predicted proteins | sample SolpanmetagenomM_FD_108198 | JGI IMG/M metagenome (GOLD analysis project Ga0160428, IMG submission 108198) | Solar panel surface microbial communities from Lawrence Berkeley National Laboratory, California, USA - M | ecosystem: Engineered > Built environment > Solar panel > Unclassified ... | reverse complement strand
CGTGAGGTAGTCCTAGGAGGAAAGCCAAAGTTCGAGCTGGGTGTAGTGGACGATGGCACCGTAGTATTGTCAGACCCAGAGGTGCTGTGGGTAATACTGTGGCTACTGACGCTTTCGATAGAGTTCCTTCCTCCTTTAGCCCTGCCTGGATGAGAGAAGTTGACTTGAGCAGCACGAGCATTGTAAGTGGTAGACTAGTGTGTATTAGTTTAGATAATTTGGTAGAGGAGAGAAGACGTCGCATTCGTGACTTACATCAAGGGAGGTCTTCCTGTCTTCGAATGAAATCTTCCTATTCTCACAGCTTTGAGCCTTGCCAATAGATTTGGTCGGGCTACAAGGCGTAAGGGTGATGGTAGTGTTCGGGGCTGTTCGTCAAACGTTAGCTAGAATTCAAGGAAAGTCATGTTCGCAACGCACCTCGAGATTTGACGACGCGATCAGGATCTCGACTGAGAATAGATGTTTCGTCTGACTCTTCTTCCAATTCTTCCAATGAACTTCGGGATCTGCTGGAGCCATGTTCCACTTTGGTGTCCTGCTTTACATGCAAGTCGTCCTTGGGTGACGCGTCAGATGATGGTTCGGTGGGAGGTGTTGGAGGCTTGTCCTGCAACAAGTCAGATACAATCACGTAAGTTCACAATAGTGCTTGCTACTCACATCAACACGTCCATATACGACTTTGACTTGAGGACCTTCATCAGGAGTGGGATGAGGTGAGAGAGTTCTGTTGTTGATGATTGGAGTCAAGTTGATACGCGTAGCTGTAGTTGGGCCTGAGATTGGGCGATGGGGAGTGCTCGAGTTGGATCGGCTGTAGACAGGTAGACGTGACTTGCCGGAGGACAAGGTTGAGGGTGGTGATGACCGAGGACTTGAAGTTGGAGTGGACTTGTTATAGCCGAAGCTGGTGCGCACGGTGGAGCCCGCCATCGAGCCCGAGTGCTGTGTTTGCTCAATGGAGGTAACAAACAAGAAGGACGGAAGATGATGGAGGGGAAATGGAATGAAAGTAGTAAGAAGTGGAGGTGAAGAAGCAAATATGGAAGAAGAAGAGATATCGTGAGCGCGACGTGGACGTGTTAAAATGTGTTTGTTGTGACCAGTACGCTCAGAGCGAAGAGCCGTGTTGTAAGTTTCAAGTTCATCCACACTTGTTTCAGGTTGAGGACGTCATTTTGAGTACTCGAAAAAGTCGAGTCAAAGGCAATCTAGGAGCTCATGGCGAGGTCGTGTTGCCTTCAAAATGTCACTTGAAGACCGAGCGATTATATTGTGATACTTTTCGCACTACCAAGGATCGCTCTTAAAGGCTGCGCTCGTTTGTCACAACATTCGGTTGTATCGACAACAACATTAGGATACCTGCCTTCCGCGCATACTTTGATTGATGATTATGGGATTGCGCCCGGAGTACACAACTCTCAAGATTTCACTTTCCCAATGCTATCGAGCGATGTTTCTTATCAATCCTTTGACAAATCGAGAAGGCTTTGGGGTTCTTGCAGGCTTTAGTGCACGCTTTAGTGCCAGGTAGAGTTCCTGGATGTAACATTTTCTACTACTAGCCTTTGTAAAGTCGCAAAATGGCGCTAAGCATGGAGACCAGAATCTGTATCCGATGATATCTGGTGGCTAGGTCTCAACCTGAAACACATGCGAAGCTGTAAGGCTAATCTAGAGTTTCTTCGTATGTGGACCCTGCATCTGCCCTTGACGCAACAGAAAAAGTTATTGACGATAACAACATCGTCCATTATCCTTTAACATGTTACAACCATAGTAGCTGTGGTGTCTATCAGCTTGTGATCACAGCCAGAATGAATGCATCCGGCTATCTGAAAGGCCAAGGTTGGCGAGGAGAAGGCCACTCTCTCGATACAACAAATAGAGGACTATCACGGCCACTTCTAGTCACGCACAAAGTCGACCTAGCTGGCCTGGGGACTAAGAAAAATGACTTTGGCAATCAATGGTGGATGGACAGTTTCGATAAAAGCTTGAAAGGTGCTATGAAGATTCAAATTGTATGTTTTCGCCAGAACAAACTGATACTTGAATGCTGACCTTCTTCCCAGGCCAAGCCAGTCGATCTGCCCCGGCTCAAAGGGTTCAAATACGGCAACCTCTACACAAACTTCGTTCATGCCGAGACGCTCGAAAGCACAATCAAGAAGGACGATTTCCTCTACGGCAAAGCATTCTCAGACACGAAACCTATGGCGGAGGATCCTCAGACGATGGCGCAACGACGGTTGTCACAATCTACAGTAGCGCCGGGGATTGTACTTGGACTTGAGAAAGAGGAGACGAATGCAGCCCGACCTAAGAAGCGAAAGGCAGAAGTCCGGGAAGAAGATGAAAGCAGCTCGAAGAAAGCAAGGAAGGAGAAGAAGGATAAAAAGGACAAGAAAGATAAGAGGGGCAAGAAGGAGAAGAAGAAGGATCAGATGGACATCCAAAATATGCAGGTCGAAGACGATGCTGTTAGTAGCGACCCCAGCAAGAATGTAGAAATGCGAGATTCTGTCTTGGACTCGGGTATCGATATATCGGTTGTGCACAGTACAGAAGAAGCTAGCAAGATTAAGAGGAGGAAAAAGGACAAGCACATGTCTGACGACACTAATGAAGAAGTCAAGAAGAAGAAAAAGAGCAACAGCAAGAAATTGAAGGAGAAAGCTGGTTCTGGCGAAGCATCTGCAGACACTACTGAGGCTAGCGAACCTGCTGGCCGGAAGGATAAGAAGAAGACCAAGAAGAATAAGAAAGCATCAACAGTGGCAACTGAAGGCTGAACTTGAACATGAAAAGTGACAAAGTCAAATTTACTAAACACTATACTGTACCCTGCTGCCAACATGGACATTTGCCAGAGCACTGAGAACCGAGAAGTAAGCACCTGTCTCCAAGCAGTACATCGGCGTCATGGCACCATCAGACCGCAATCCTGGATTATCCGGTAGAAGCCGCCCTAGATCGCGCTGAGCTCACATCGAAACATAGCTGGGAATACGGTACTACAGCACAAGCTCTTCTCGAGCACTACTCAGCCGAGCTCTCAATCTTCTCACCAAACCCACTTCCATCCGGCCACGTCCCACACATCTCCAATCCTCGAACCATCCCATCGCTTGCATACGCTTCGAAGCACATTTCCACAACTGGTCCGACTCTCTTAACAGCAGACAAAATAGGCGTAGCTGACCCCTGCAACCTTGGTGTTTCCGCACTGCTTCTTGGCCAATCTAATCCACACTACTTGAATGCAGCACGCAGACAGGTGGATTTTGTTCTACACACCGCGCCCCGTCTGTCCAATGGCGCCATATCACATCGGACAGACGTCTCAGAAGCGTGGGCTGATTTCGTATACATGCTTCCGCCGTTTCTGGCGTATGCAGCTGTCGCCTTTCACGATGTCCGCTTGTTACACGAAGCAGTCAAGCAGTGTGAGCTGTATCGTGAACTACTCATTGATAACGACCAAGATAGCCCAAGTCGCGGATTATGGCGGCATATCGAAGGCGAGATGAATGAGGACAAAGGTTTCTGGAGTACGAGCTGCGGATGGGCTGCTGCAGGGATGGCGCGAGTGCTGGTTGTGCTTATTCATTTTCCAGCACCAAACCTTCTGTTGTCAGAATTCCAAGGGGAACTGAAACACGCTGAGGAGAATCTGACATCCTGGATCACGGAGATCCTTGACGGCGCAATGCGCACGGACGATGGAGGTGAAGGCACAGGTCTATTGCGGAATTACCTTGCTAATGACCCCTCCTACTTCCCCGAAACAGCAGGGACGGCATTGTTGGCAAGTGTGGTGTACAGAATGACAGCTTTGGCACCGAGAGACTTCCACTCACGATCGACGTATGTCAAGTGGGCTGAAGAGAAGAGGAAAGCGGTGGCGAAGTGTGTAGATGGTGGAAATGGAATCTCGTGGCCGACATGTCAATCCACCGATCATAGAAGGAGGACGCCACTGGAGAAGGGCGAGATCAATCCGGAAGGGCAATGTTTTCTGGTGATGCTCGGGGCTGCATGGAGGGATTGGCAGGACAAGGAACGGTAGTAATGTTATTGCAGATATTATAGAGTGCATAATGCATATCTCGGAGATGAATATCAGCAAAATCTGCCAACCTACCTATATAACAAAAAACTCTTCTTTAAGACACCGAGCAGGATGTCTCACGCACGAGCAGACCCCAGTCTGCCTTACATTCGCACTAAGATTGAGCACACTTTCACCTTACCACACCGTCTAGTGAATCCATCATGAAACCGTTTCCTCCTCAAAACTTGCTCAGTAAGCTCCGAATAGGAATGAGCAAGTTGTTTCGCATGATAGAGAACATATGTTACTATATAGTTGCATCCATACCCCTCCATCCCTACCACAAGATAACATATACATGTATGTTTCGTGACGATATTGTTTACTTGTGCGGTTCAAGAGATGTTGTGATATTGTTACTTTGTATATTGCTCGCTCGCGCATACTGTAATGTGCTCAAAAGCAAGCGTGCAAGTAAGTGAGCAAGCAAGAACTGTGTCATGAATGTGGTATGATAAGAAAGAACGAGAAATTCCAGCAAACATGCATGATGCCCTCCTTCTCAACTATGCAATCCTTGCAGCTTACCTACCTTGCGCATGTCTATTTTCAGAATCAGCATGGTATGGTATACCTTGTCTAGCTTCTCTGCTGCACCAACTCCTTATGCTGTACCACCATTCTATGCAGACTACCAAACCAAGCCCATTAGCCAAGCAGGTAAGCAGGTAAGGTATAACTTGGGCAGGCAGGTCGAATGGCAAGACAAATGTTAGCATGCCCGGAAAAGGCGGCACGACTCTCACTCATATCTCTTAGCAAGAACTTCTCTTTCCACAAAACACAACACAAACAAAAAATAATGGTCTTTATGCTCGGGTATGGCCGCGTTACTGAAAACACATGGTCCCCTTCCCAAGGTTTGTTGTGATCCTAGACTCACTGTTGTGGTCCTCCGAAGTGGCTTATTGAGGCTTTCAGGTTCGGATTGGCGTGGAGATCCGGCAAAGGATACCGAGATCGTGCCCAAATTTTAACCAAAAAGCTAATGCACGCCACAAGCACGGACTCCGCACGAGGCGGCTGCAGGGGTCCGGATAAGGGCGTAAAAGTATCAGGTACAATGAACATGCGAAATGACAAGGTAAACATGGAACCAGAAATTGCAGAGAGCAGCAAAAGCCTGTTTGATCAAAAAAATTTTATGGATTTGAAATTTTCGTATGTGAAATATTTACAAGGTAGTTAACTGTTTGGGTAGTATCATCCAAGAGAGATAGAAAATGCCGCTACTATACTGTAGAGTAGAAACGCCCAATAGATGGTATAGATATCCATCCATTTACCACCCCCTTTGACCCATATCATTTGTAAACGCCCAGGAAGTATGACTTTAGATGATGAGAGGACAGCGGCCTGCAAATGTGGCGCGAGAGGTAGAGAGAGCGAAAACAACTGAAAAAAGGAAAAGAACAACCAGCTAAACAAGAGGCAACTGAAAAGTAAAGCGAAACGCTTACAATCCAGAGCCGAACTTCTGCCAGGGGGTGTTCTTCCAGTAGTTGTTCCAGCTTGTGCACTGCTGAGACCAAGCGTCACCAGCTTGGGGAAGGTTGGCGATGGAAGAGGCAGCCTCAAGGAATTGGATGCCGAGACCCTCAGAAATGTGCCATGCGATGTGACCTGTTGAGAATTAGCTTATGGTCCTTCTTTGACATGAAAACAGGAATGTATGACTCACAGTGCATCAACCAAGCACCCGGGTTGTCAGTAGGGAAGGCAAGGGCCAACCATCCGTTACCGGGAAGGGTGGCGGTGTCACGACGAGTGGGGTTGTTGAAGGTAAGACCTTGAGCGAAGGAGTTGTCCCATTGACCAACACCTGAGCCGAGGACGTAGAAATCGTGCTAAAGATCTATGTTAGTATGGTTCAGATATGAGTAGTGTGAATGGTATAAACCTACGCCGTGGAGATGGATTGGGTGGGGTGGTGGTGGTGCACCGGCGAAGATCAAGTTCTGAATGATCCAGTAGGTCCACTCACCCTCGTAGGCAAGCTCGATCAAGTTCTCAGTGCGAGGGAAGGTGTTGTTCTTGTCCATAACGTATTGAAGAACAGGCTTGCCCCAGTTGACATCCATAGAGGTAGCGTTGATACCCCAGACAACGACGTTACCATCAGTGTAGGTGTAAGGGTTACCAGGAATGCCCTGAACACCCTCGGGGACGCCTGGAAGACCGAGACCAATGGGTAGCGTAGCGACTTGGGTGAGGAAGTTGGTGGAGTTACCGACAGTGTTGGGGACCCAAGGGGTAAGAGGAGAAGGCTCGTTGCAGTTACCACCGTTGGTGTAAGTAGACTTGGTGGCAGGAGTGGCAACCTTTTGTCCCTGGTAGGTCATAATGGCGTAACCAGTACCCTCGTTGAAGGAGAAACAGCCGGTAGACTCGGCCTCAGCACGGAGCCAGTAGTTGCCAGCGGACTGGTTAGCGTTGATGATGACTTCGTATCGCTGACCGACGTTGACCAAGACAGAGTCCATGAAGATGGGCTTGACGGGGACGAAGTCGGAGGTGATGATCTCAAGTGGGTGACCGTCAACAGAGACACGGATGGTGTTGTCAACAGACATGTTGATGAGACGGAGAAGGTGCTTCTTGCCCTTTTGAACCTTGAAGTTGAGATACTTGCCAGAGGTACCGGCGGGGTTCATGTTGGTACCGTTGAGCAGGATGTTGTTGGCAGAAGGTCCAGGTCCTGGAGGCTGGGAGTTGAGACCAGCAAGGATAGCGATATCCGCGTCCTGGGCAGACATGTAGAACCAATCCTGAATAGCCAATGGGCCCAAGTCAATGTCCCAGTTGTCTGAGGTAGGACCGTCGATGATGATAGGACCAACAACACCCTCACCGTACTGAGCGGCGTGGTGAGAATGGTACCATGAAGTACCGAACTGGGTAGCTTGGATCTTGTAGATCTTGGAGTTACCAGGAGCGAGAGCACACTCGGTGATACCGTTGACACCGTCCATGGAAGTAGAAGACAGCTGGCGAAGACCGTGCCAATGGATGGAGGTACCGTTGGACTTCATGTTGTTGTTGACAGTAATCTGGAGGTTGTCACCCCAGTTGGCACGGATGAGAGGACCGGGGAACTGGTTGTTGATGAGCATGCAGCGACGACCGGGAGATCCACCATCGGGGTTGCAGGTGGTATTGGTGATGGTGAGTGTGTAGTATCGAGTGACACCAGTTGAGGGCCACTTCTGGTCAAAGTCAGTGTCGACGGAGAAACCAGGAGACCAGCAGTTTCTCGATGTGGGAGAGTTGATGCATGATTGATCGGCAGTCTGGCGGGGGACAATGGCACCTTCACGCTTCTTGAGGTATGCTTGGTGACCACCCTCAGATCCGTAACCGATCTGACTGGCAGGCAAGTTACCACCCTCGGCGAAAGAGTCGAGAGGAGTGGCTTGAACACCAACGAACAGAAGAGCTGCGGCGGAGAAGACGCCGCTGAACTTCATGATTGTGGTTGTTAAGAGTAGAAGATGAGTAACAAGATTGTGATAAGAGCTAATATTACTTCTTCAAAAGCGAATGTGAGATGTTGTGAGCGAGTGTGGTAGTCTAAACGAGTGACTGTGAAAGAAGGAAGAAGAGGAGGAGGTGGTGGGAGATGAGATGAGAGAGGATGATGAAAGAGAAGTTGAAGATGCAGGGATGGCAAAGGGTGTTTATAGACTGGGTGTTTGAAGGTGCGGCAAGGCGCGCATTCAGAGCGGAAGGGTGGAGTCCACATCTGCCACCCTTTCTGGTGGTAGAAAAGTCAAATCTTGGCTGAGTGATGCCTCCTCCGTCGGACTTGGGTAGCCTGGCATTTGGCATGTTACCGGTATAATCTCGCGTGGTATGCTTGGTATGGACCTTCTCGAAAGCGGGAGCCACAAAGCGCGAGGAGGCGAAGAGAGGGTTAGCACGAACATACTAGCAAACGGCTCACGATCGAGCTACTGAGCCACGATGCGCTTGTGGTCGTTGTTTGTTGACCTGGTCTTGGTGGTGCTGGAAAGAGGTAGCAGCGTCATTCGCAGTGGGGAGCGGTATGGAAACAGAGCAAGTGCAAGAGGATAGTGGAGTGTCGGCGGTCGGAGAGGGACCATGTCAAGGCTGGAGTCAATAGCAATCTTACCATAAACGATGGCACACTAGCTGCCATCGCGGTAAACAGTCGCAACCCGTCAGTGGCGAAGCAACGTCCATGACAGGATAATTGGAGAGGAATTCGTACTCGAGGTTTTGAAATTGCATCGTCCTTGGTTGCCACGCCGGCTGTACTGACTCGACAGCATGAGCTAACGCATGACAGAGCCAGGTACGCATCCAATCAGAATTGCTGTGGGGCCGACGCTAAGGCCGCATCGAGCTCGCGCTTTCGATTAAACATTTCTCATGCAAAGCCAGCACGCTCTTGTGTAATACTGATCCACATAGCACACTCTAAGAATAAACTCATAACAAACAACACACAAACAAAGTCAAGCTCTTTCATTTCGTAGCTAGTTTGAAGCCTCTTGCTCAAAGTGCAACAGCTATCACTGTTGTCATTTCCTCTCAAGCCTCCAAGATACTCGATCTTTCGATTGAATCGCCCCATAGCGTAGACTTGTTACGATTTGTGCTTAGTTGGTCATGAACTCCGTCAAAACCAAACGAGTATTGTACGTTGACTGCTGTATCCGATGACCCCTTCCGATGGAACCGCCCAAGTACATGTCCATTCTTATCCCCTGGGCAGTCCATTTTGAGCAGTAGGAGTTGAATGCCCATGCAACAGTCTTGGTTATGACTGGTCTAGACAGGATTGACTAGGCCAGAAGAATAGAAGACCTGTTCTCTACTGGTCGTTGAACCACGCCTCAGCCGCAGGAACGGCGTCAAAATAAACGCTGTGCCCCAACGCTAGCACGAGTTGGATGGACTTTGCCGGCGGGGTGGCTGAAAGTGGTGGCTTCCCGTGCCGGATGCACTACACCTCATCTGGTTTTGATGTTTTCCACTTCGCTCTCTGTCCCTCGCCTTGTCACTTGGATTATACTGATTGGCAAACGCAGAACCGGGCCACCAATCTCACAGATATCCGTAGAAGACCCACTCCTCTTGCAACTTGCCTCTACACCGGCACGGTCTACTTCTCGGGACCAGCTGCTCTACCAAGCTTTACCAAACTAGCAATCTCATGGCATCATGATCTCGAAGGCCCAAATGGCTCAAAGCAGACGGTAAGCACAAGCTGTTGGCACTCGAGCTCCGGCCAAATGTGGCTGACAGCCTTTGGCCGTCGCTGCTTCGCTTGCTGGATCGTGCCGCGTGGACTGCTCGCCTTCTCCAGATCTTGTCGCTGCGAGCCTTGCTTTCGCCCCCGTTACTCAACTCACATGAGAATGCTTGTCCCGCAAGGCATTTAATAAGACGCCTCATCTGCCCATCCCTGTTCACTTCTTTTTCTTTTATCTGTCATCCAACCATCTACTATCAACAGCCTTTTCTCTTCCTCTCTTCACTTTCACTACAACACTAGGTCACTCGCTACTGCCTAGTCACACTCGCTTTTTACCAACCTTTTATTTGGTCACTACCTCAATCACCAATTCACCTTTTCACAATGCCTTCCATGCTCTCCATGATCCCAGCGGCCTTGAGCCTTGCTGCCTCCGTTATCGCTCTTCCTCAGGACCCTCCCTCCGGCACTGTCGGCGGCGGTGCTGCTGGTAACACTTACCCCAACTGCCCTGACCCCAACGAGGTTTGCCAGTCATTCGGTGTCGACTTCCACAACCAGGGAATCTACTTCCAGGACTCTGACTTGGACACCCCTTTCACCTTTGCCACTGTCTTCGATGGTAAGTGTTTGCAAAACTTCAGAAACGTCGATTATCTTGCTAATCCCACTACCAGGATGCCAACAGGGTGCTTCTGCATACAACGTCCTCGTTGACCCCACTGGCAACCAGTACAACTGCACCAGCACCAACTTGACTCCCGACAACACCACCGTCACCTCCACCTGCAACATCAACAAGAGCCAGCTCAGCTCTGGTGACTGGTCCGTCCTACTGTTCTCCAACAACGGACAATGTGCTCCCTTCAACGCCAAGCGTGAATTCATGCTCTCTGTTGGTCCTCAGCAGACCACCACGGTCACTCCCCTTGTTGTCTTCACCTCCACATCTACTCCCATCACCTGTAAGTTCTCTCTTGTCTCTTCGACCGGTCATGCGCACAGTTAGCTGACTACGTCTCAGCCAAGCTCGTTACTTCTACTACCACCACCGTGTTCTACGCACCCACACCCACTGTCACCAGCAGCAAGTCGGTCAAGAACCCCACCCGCACCGTCACTCCCATCAAGTCCACTGTTCTTTCCACCACCACCCTCAAGGTCAAGTACGTCACCTCATACGACCTTCTCGTCAGCAACAAGCTCGTTACCAGGACCGCCCACTGCACCGTCTCTGAGGCCCCCGTTGCTGACCAGTCTGCTTCTGTCACTCCTTCCGGTGCACCAGCTGAGAGCTCCGACGTAGCGAAGCGTGACTTCAACATGGACAGCTACATCCAGGCCCGCCACGCTAACCTTGACCACGCCATTGCCAAGCGTGCTCCTGATGTTGCCACCATCACCAGCGTCATCACCGACCCTGCCAGCTTCTCTACCTCCATGGTCATCATGACTGCTCCTGCTGTCACCTTCCAATCTACTGTCCTCGTCAGCACCAGCTCCACCTCCACCCCTATGGCCGTCACTCTCTACGCCAACGCACAGGTGATTGTCACCGCTAAGCAGGTCACCATCACCAAGATCCGCACTCTCCAGCAAGATATCGAGTACACCAGCGCCACCAAGTACGCCACTGCCACTATCACGACGACAGTGACGCCATCTGCTGCCGCCAAGAAGTGTGCTGCCAGCGGTGGTTTCATGCAGTAAGCGATTCAGTTCGTCTTTGCTTGCATTCTTTGTTGTCCAGTTTTTTCTTTTGTTTCGTACTTTCAATACATCATGGCTACATCGGCCTGGAAGGAGTTCTACTACATCGGCGTGGGTAATGAACTACATTCCTCATTCACGAATGAAATATGGGTGGGTATCTTCAAATCTTCTTTGTATACAGTTTCAAGGTGAAGAGGCATTGTGGTTGAGAATGAGAAAGGCAGGTGTTAGCTAGAGTACTAGTCAACTTGCTTGAGAGCAGAATCGAAAAAGACAAATTTCAATTCACTACCTGTCTCCTCGTGTTTGTTGTTTGTCGTTGAAGCACGCCGTCGATCTTTGCTGTTTCGAGGGTGCGCTTGACTCTTCGACTTGGTACCTCGTCAATGTTTCAGCTTGTTCCAGGTTGCCACCCGCTACTAAAATCCGACAGATATGAAACCTCATCCAGGTTCAGTCACATTATCACAGCCATCACACTTTCACTATGTTTGGTATGCGTATAAAGCAAGGGTGCAACAATTTCGAAGGAAGACTTTCATTTCATACCAAAATCCGCTTGTATGAACAACAACAACATTTCTAACCGCCATCACATGACTCTAGACACAATACTCTGAGCTGTTTCGGCACTTAGGACGCGACTACAATATTCACACACCTATCAAGCGTGTCTGCCTCTTCTTCGTGCAGGCTCACCCTGATCACGTGACAAAGACGATAAATTCTCCACACTGATCTGATCTGGATAAGCTAAATCCATCTGTCTCTGCAGCACGAGCTCGGCTGAATGATCAGACGAATTTCCAGACTTGTGCTTCTGAATTGTATTGCATCCTGTTAGATATTCGCGTGAGAGACGTGGTATGCAGATTACGAATGTTCCAACAGATGTATCTTGCACTTGCGTATTCAATTTCTTGCAACTGATGAGCTCGCAGAAAGGCGGGAAGGAACGAGCGGAGGTTCGGGGAAGTCAACGGCCGTTCTTGACAAGAATTTGATGAGGATTCGCCTGCGCGCCTAGCACCCTCTTACATCATAAATGCTTGGTAGACAAAGGCTGGCAATCAGGTTGTATTTTCTTCAGTTCACAGCTCATGATGCCATCAGGTATATACGTGCTCTTCTGTGCAGTCAAAGTGATACAGCGGAGTCTGAAGCGTGTGAATGGGAAGGTTATTCAATCAGATGTAAAGATATGACGGCTATGCAGGCTGTTCCTTGTCTCCTGACCAATGAGGGCACAGGAAATGCGTCTTTCGTGCATGAATCATATTTCGATCTGCGCTCATCGTTGAAACTCACCTCCGACGTCTCACAAGCCTTCAGGTTCAAGATGGTTGGCCTGGCCAGCCACGCACGCAGGACTCGTCGGTGGTGGTGCTTGTCTGTATGATCTTTGTACCGTTTCCCCGCTTTGCTTTTGCTGAAACATATCTCTCACTCTTTGCTGTTTGATCTGAATCTCTTCGTCTCTTCATCTATACTTCTCCATCTCACCTCTCCGTCGGTGCATCCTCCTGCAGTCTTACACTACGTCTCTTGCTGCGTCTCCTTCAGCTTCTAGTCTGTGACTGTACCCGACCTGTCCTCCATATCGTGCCGGAGCTGTCTAGGCCGCTTTGACTCTCAACCTCTGGTCACTACCATACTCCCTCTCTCGCCATGGCCAACGTCGCCACTGGAGGCGGATCAGCCACAGGCAGCGGTATATCAGCAATCGAGGTGCGCCATCAGCACTGAGAGAGACATATAACATCGAACTCTATCACTAACAAATTCCATTCTCTAGTCGCAAATAGTCGCCGCAGGAACACCATATGGCTCGCCTTACGCTGGCCTCGGCCTACCTCCATCCGTCCTACCTGATATCCCCGTCTGCATAGTTTTCCTCGTCATCTTCGTGGCTTGCAGCGCCTCGAATGTCTTCATCTTCGTCACGAATAAAAAGAGGGGACACAAGTTTGGTTTCTCGATGGCTTTCAATGGTACTATTACGCAGAGTCTATACGTATGAAGAAGCTTCGGCTAACACAGGATCTCACTACCAGCCTTCTGTATCATTCGAACGTTCTCCTGCGCCCTCCGCGCCGCATGGGCTGCTTATCCAGACAACACCAAACTCGCCCTGACCGCCCAAATCTTCGTCTATTGTGGAACAATCATCCTCTTTATTGTCGACCTCTTCCTCGCCCAACGTCTTGTTCGCGCACGCCACCCCAAACTCGGCTGGTCACCTCTCTTCACCATCGTCTGCCCACCGCTAGTCGTCGTCGCAACAGTCATCACCGTCATCCTCGTTATCATTGCCGCGCTTCAAATGAGCTTCACCCGCAACCCAAACATCCTACGTATCGACGCCGACATTCAAATCTACGTCGAGACAGCATTCATGGTCTTTGCTTTCCTCCCCTTTCTCATCTGCATGTTGACCGTAATCTTACCACGAAAGACCTACCTCGATAAGTTCGGCGCTGGAAGATTCAGAACGAAAGTGCTCATTCTCTCAGCTGCATCGCTTATTTTGACGTTAGGTGGTGCATGGCGTTGCGCGATCGCTTGGCTACCTGAAGTTCCCCGTACAGAGTCACCTTGGTATCTCAGCAAAGCCTGCTTTTACATTTTCAACTTTGGCATAGAAGCATGCGTACTCATCCTCTATCTCGTCACCCGTGTTGATCGCCGCTTCTACACTCCTGACGGCGCAAAAGGCCCTTTCAGCTACAGTGGCGATGTGGTAGGCGAGCACGAAGGAGATGATAAAGATATGGATGCCCGTGTTGGTCCTTGGGGTAACAGCTTCTACCTACCCACATTCGACGGAAAACGGAACCACCTGCCTAGTCAAAGCGCTGAAGGTATCTTACCTGATATCCCAGAAGACGCGAGCGCGAGTAGCGTTACTTTGGCGGACAAATATAGGCCATACAGCTACGCTACCCAGCACTCGAGTCAGCATCAACAACCGCACGACTATCCACAATACAACCCGCAATACCTTCCTGGTGATTCGGTGTACACGCTTGCGGAGCCGAGGCGATCGGAAGACAGGAAGATGAGTATGATGAGTGGTGTCAGTAGCGGTGGAAGCAGTATTATGGAATTAGACGCCAAGACTGGAAAGTGGCGGTTGAGAGAGCTGGATGAGCCTCTAGCTGGTCCGGAACAACAATGGCAAGGACATGGGCAGTTGCAAGTGCCGACTTCGGCGAGGACGAGCCATGGTGGTGGTGGTGCAAGAAGGGAACATGGGCCGAATGCAAGTCAATGGACTGTTGCATCGAGTGCTGCTCGTAAGTTTTTGACCTTTTCTTCTCAACATTGCTGAGAGCATTTGCTAACTCGTCTTTCTTTGTAGCATCGGAGTACGCACATAGCGAGGAGAGGACACGGACGTTTTAGACGGGAAGGATCTCTGCTAAATGAACAATGATAGAATATAATATTACCTTATGTAGCACGTTTTGATGAAATCAGCCCAAACGACCTTCTCTTTGGGAAATCTTCACTACCACTATTCATAATGACAGGTTCCCCATTCCCAAGATGTAGCACAAGTGCCATGTCGTTTCTTTCTCCTAATATAACTCAGTGCTCACTACCTCCGTAGGTGTTAGACTCAAAGCTCGCCTCTTTCTGATTGGTTGCTGAACTTTGGTAAATCATACAAGACTTCTTGGCATAACACCGTCACCTTCGAACAACCTGAAACACTTAAGAACATCAACCTCTCATTCTAGCCGGACCATCGACCTCTTGTCACCCTCTCACCCCACCCCTCCTATCCCACGCTTCTTCTCACCTTCTCACTTCCCGCCCACCACCACAATGCCCTCTGAAACAACATCAACACCCGAACCACTAGCCAAACGTCGCAAGCTCAGCGGTGTTCATAAACCATTCGTCTCACCTCTGAAACAGCGCAACAGCACCAATCAAGCCGCAGCTCGTCCCACCTCCAGCGATGGTATCTTCAAGAAACCAGCAACGCCTGCTTCTAACCTTAGCAAAATAACAAATAACTTTACGCCTCACCATCCTACCACTCGCCCTTCTGATACGCACTCTTCCATTTCTACGTCTACGCCACGCCGCCCAACCACTTCACTCCCAACATCCTGCAACCCCATCCTCACAACCACTCCTTCCCAATCCACATCAACAATATCCCTCCAAACCCACCTCTCCCACCTCCGCACCCAACTCGACACCCTAAAACAAACCCAGCGCATCCTCTCCCTCAACACCGACGCCGAACTCCTCACCCTCCGAACTAAATGGCACACAGCCACCCGCTCCGCAGCCGAAGAACTCTACGCAACCGTCAAAGACCGCGTCAACCGAATGGGCGGCGTTGGCGCTTGGAGGGAAAGTGAGATGAGGAAGAGAGATCGGGTCGAGGAGTGGGCGAGAGAGGATAGGGCGAGAGTTGAGAAGGAGGAGGACTTTATTTCTGATGAAGACGATGATGATGACACCGAAGACTCAGACGAAGAAGACTCGGACGAAGAAGACTTAGAAGACGACGAAAAAAACAAAGATGCAGAAGCCGGACATGGTGGTAGTAGCAAGAAAAGGGTTACAACAAAAAAGATCAAACCCACGCCAACACAAAAAGCACGCGCAAAAGCAGAGCGCAAAGCCCAACGTGCCTCCCTCCGCGCCTCCCGTCTCGAAGCCCGCGACGCACAACGAGAAGCACGAGCGATTGCGAAGGCGGAAATGGCGGAGGAGAATGAAGAGGCTGAGTTGCAGGAGAGGGAGATGATGAGGAAGGCTGATTTGGAGAAGGGGTTGGTTGGTGGGGATGATGATGTAAGTTGAGCTTACGAAACCAATGGGCCAGTGTGCCCATACGCGCAATTCGAGAATTTCGATTTTTTGGCTGTGTTTGTACTGTTTTGTCTTTTGGTGTGTATGCTGACTGATGGTGTTTGATGATAGGGATATACAATGGCAATGATGCTGACTCAACTCAATGTCGATTTCGACATGATTGGTTTCGATAGAGAAGCTGGGCGATGGATTGACTAATTGTGAAGTCAAAGAAACCATGGTCACCTCGCCAGCTGTCACGATCGACCTCGTCAATCGTCCATCATCTATCGTTTATCGTCCATTTTAAAAACACACGCACCACACACGTGCATATATACACATCAAGGCACATCCCCGCAAAAGCGAAAAGCCATAGCATCGCACACTCCGAGGTACAATAATCTAATCTTAGATTCCCACACTGAGAATGTACGCTGATGCCGGACTAGCTAGCTTCCTTCGCTCCTCTAGCTCGACGTTGCTTACACAATACGTCGATTCTACCTAAAGCAAAGCATACCATCTACATAGCTATCTTGCATGTCTTTCAGCTTAGCATGTAGCACTCTCCTATGCTGTCCTGTCTTGTCTTGCTCATAATAGCCTAAATCCACCCTAGCTCATTTGCTTTGCCGAAAAAAACCAGGACAATACGATAGATCACGAAGACAGATAGTAGAAAGAAGCAAAAAGCAGAAGAGGCAAGAAGGGGAAGAGAAGCGGAAGAGAAGCACAAAAACAAAAGCCACAATGCAAGAAAAATCGACACAGAAGAACAGCTCTAGTAAATGAGTAATCACAACTCATAATGGATAAAAATGTTATGGATGCAAAGCTATACAAATTAAAGACAGATAACAGAGTAAGATATCTACTCCTCTCTTACCCTCCCTCCCTTCTTGCCTTACTCTACTTCCTTTGTCATCGTTCGAGCTGCACACCTCTCGCCTGTCAAGCTCTATTCCAAGGCGACTTATTCATTACCACCTAGTTCAGCATACTTCTCCTGTGACGAAGCAGCCAAAGACAAGCACGACGATCTTTCTCTTCCCTCTCCATACTAACCTAGTCTCCAGCTCCAATCTCTAGTCCCTGCTCAAAAGTCCCAAGACAAGATCTTCGCCTTGGCCTCGTGCCGCAAGTTCAAGTAAAAGCCAAAAACGATTTATAAAGTGAAAGAATGGCCACAAAATTAAGAAGGATGTGTAATACAAGACAATACCAGAGGCACAATAATCGAATACTTGTGGTGTTGATCAAACTACATACCAACCTGACGGATGATAGTATGTTTGTCATTGATTGCACTAAGCGCGGTGAGCTGAGCTCCCGAGGAGATTGTCTAGTCTACCTTTGGCATTCAGCTAGGTTTGAAGGTGATAGTTATTAGCATCGACATCATCGTGTGTTTGTGGGTTATTTGCGTGTATTCAAAGAGGCCCGAAAAAAGTTATCAAGTGCCACTTAGCCCCCTTCGCAAACCTTTCGTGGGGTAGGTATTCCTCATCTGAAGCGTATCTGGAGCGACACAGTGAAGGGTCTAATGCTTGAGGCGCCGATCGAAGAGATGAAGTCTTTAATGGATTCAAATAAACCTTTTGTTTACATTATCAGCACATAATTTAGTATAACATATCATCAAATCTAGACAACCGCGTCCTCGTCACGTCTCTAGTAGATATGCTGAGCAAACCTCATCATGCTAGCACCAATATCAAAGACGGCCACGACGTTCTTCAGGAACACGTCTCCGAAGATGGGGAAAGTCTCGATGCCAGCGCCAACGTCATTCACACCAATTAAGCAGTACTCGACAGCAGTAGTGCTGCTGGTGAACCCACTGTCGGGCAGATTGAGATCCGCAGAGCTGATGTTGAAGACGGTGCCAGCGATCTTGATGCCTAGGTACGGCGCCGTCGTGTTGCAAGGGCAGTAAGGGTAGCCGTCTACGATGATGGGAGCTGGGTCGAATGAGGCGATGTAACCGTTGTAGACGGCCGTGGGGAAATAGAGGAGGGTGGTGCCCGAGTCGACGATGGCGTCAATGTTAGTGGCATGATTGGTGACGACGGCCTTCTTGTTTTCATAGACGTACGCATCCGGGGCGATGGTGTAGAAGCCACGGTTGATGGCGGTAATGGGCCGATACTCATAGAACTGGTGCTGTAGAGAGGTTAATGCTAGAAAAAAGAATGAGACGCTAGAGGTGCATCTGACAGCCGGCACAACAATGCGGACTTACAACGAGTATGGGTGTGCTAACGAATGCTGCTGGGTCGACAGAAACCGGTGGCAGGCCACCGAAGGCGATGTAACCGCCGGCAACGTTGTTGTTGGTGTTTGCAGAGCGCTGAAGAGCAAGACTGAACAACGGCTTACCCAACCCCTGCGTGATCATGCTTTGTACAATAGGCGAGTAGGGTTCCAGGTCACCGGGAATTGTTCCGGTGATATTACATTGTCAATCGATGGATCGTTTCCAGCGAACGCGTTCGTCAAAGACCTGATCGAAGCATACTATTAGTACATACTCGCAGCACGACTTGACCAAGACGTTGTGGACTCACGAGTAAGCCAGACCCATCAACCCGCTGGTGATGCCTGCAACTCATTAGTATATGTAAGATGTATGATGGTGAGTTGAGTCCTGACTGTCGCCCGTCCAGTACGCCTTGTTGACGAGTGCCACCTCTTGCTTCGTAACCTTGATGCCGGCGATGGTGATATCTGAGTACCCCATGTTACCAGTCAAGAACTCGCCGTCGCCGTAGCGAATCCTGAAGTTCTCCTGTTGTGCTGTTAGCGTGCTAGTCGACCTGGAAAACGTAAACGCCTGAATAGACAGACATTCTTGATCTCGCCCTTCTTGAAGGTGCCATTGTACTGCGGCCCGAAGTGGCAGTCCGCCTCGGTGATGTTCACCCCAATAACATCGATACATTGGAAGCCAGTCTGGACGAGCCAGGTATCAGAACTCCCGGTGTCCAGGGTGACAAGGACATCTTCTCCGCCGAAGCTGATCTTCGCCGCCCATTCAAGCTCGACTTCTAGATCCCGTAGACGTTCACTGCCAAAATCCTTGATACGCGCAGCCGCTGCCAGTAGGTTTCAACGTGCTGATCTCCATGTAATTGGACGTCTTTACAAGCTCAGAAGTCGCAGGCGCTTGACGGGAAGAGAGCGACTTGGGGTAAGGAGCTGGTGATGCCAAGCATCCCAAAGAGAGGAGGGAAAAGGCAGCGGTGGTCGCAAGGGAATGCAGCGTGACGGTATAATATGTGTAATTTGTGTGAAGAGACGGGAGAAAGACATTTTATAGGAACACGACGACCTGCCCAACGTGGCGGTAACAAGATCAGCACTAAGGCATGCAGCCATGAAGTGTCTTTTGGGCGGAGTAGATGCATGCGTAAGACAAGGCAATGAGATGCAAAGCCAAACATCTAGACCAAGTTGTACCCACCTCATCTATACGGTCAGCAAGACACCGAGCCAATCAATTGGTCGTTGCGCCTGATGCATAGCCCGCGCAGTGCTGAACTTCACGTTTCGTGCTGGGTGTATAGCTTGTGAGTATATCTTTAGCGCCGTACCATGGAAGGATCACAGCTTGAGTTCAGCTTATGCACCACTAGTACGATGCAGCTATAGTCAAGTACCGATCATCTGACATCGTCAGCATCAACGTGCTTGCATATCAGCACTAGCTTGATCTTTCAGTATACGAGATTAGCAGGTTTGGACTCGAGCAAGGCTCAAGATACTAGAGTACGAAGAGGAGGAAGGTTGATATGATAAAAGATGATAAAGAAAGGAAGAAGAGAGTTAGAGAGGAAAAATGCAAAACCTTGCCAAGACTCGCAGGGTTGCACTTTGCAGAAGGCTTGTAGTAGACCGGGTGAAATCAAGACTTGTGCACTAAAGAAGATTCGAAGAACGACATTAATTTCGAATCGGCAGCAACTCACTTGTTGCTCTTGCGCTGCTAGCTTTTGTAAGACTGATTATCGTTGATAACCTCACAACCCTTCTCCGTCCTGCCCTGCTCTGCGTTACCGTGCTTGAATATTATTCCACAACCACGACCATCGTCCCTTCCTCATTTCTCTCTTCACCACCAACCAGACCACCCACTCCCTTCGTCAACCCTGAATCACTCACCGAAGCCATACCTCCACCCACACCTCTAACCACCAGCCCAACTCGCACAAAACAATCCCACTACACAAACACAAAGCCAACCACCCCTCCTCCCCTTAACGAACCAAGACAATACCACAACAGACGTCCAACAACAAAAAACACAAAAGACAAAGGAAGGATGTCCCTATCATGCTCCTGGGCTAGTTTACTGCCAACAAGCGAGCCTGAGGAAGAGTTGTCCTATTCGAGTTTCGTGTGCTTTGTGCAAGGCGTGCCGTGGTTCAGACCGAGTTTGTTGGGGAGAGGAGAAATGGATAGGGAGGTATTTGAGTGGAGGTTTGTTGTTGGGATGAGTTGGGGGTGAATTGAGGCGGTGATGTGGTTGGTGGTAATGAGGGTTGGTGAGTTTGGGAGTGGTGGTGGTGTGATGATTGTAGTCGAGGTGATAAGACATTGGTGTCGAGCGGGCGGTGTTGTGGTGGTCAAGTTGTGGTCATGCGTGCCGCCTTGCAGGCTCAGCTTCTTGTGCTGCTTTTCGTCTCCCATCTTCATGTCATCACGCCTTTCCTAGCGTAGCTCAAAGCTCGAACAAGATCCGTAACGCCCTATACCCAAACAAGCCAGACGCCAAACACAGTCATGCTCGCTGATTCGTACAACATTCCATCCATATGTACCGCACATAGAACACTCAATCAATGATTTTGCCAATCCTTGCAAATTCCTGCGAACTGCTTGGCCACATCATCTTCCTTGACCTTGATCATCCATTGTTCTACCACGCCTCCTTCCTTTGCAATTCCAAACTGAACCATTCCTTTGCCCTTGAACTCGTACTTGACTTCAGAGTTCAATCTAGTGTTGATTGCAACCTTTCCACTTGGTGCAATACGCACCACGATTCGCACAACATCAGTACTCTTGTTCTTAAGCACTCGAAGAGGACCTGTTCCTTTGACATCCCATGGCGAATCCTTGTTCGATTTGTCGAAAAACATGCAACGAGCACGTTCAGTCTCGAAAAGAACTGATTCGGTCCGTTTCTCGTCAGCAGTGAGTGCAGTCAGATCAGTTTGAGGGAGCTGGCTTTCAGTATCGGCATCAGCGTTGCCATCAGCAGCAGTATCAGAGTCGGTTGGACCAGGAGAACCAGCTCGAGAAGTAGCCGCAGATGTCATAGCTGAGCTCGGCTTAGACAGAAAGCCGAACGGCGTAGTGGAAGGTGGCGGCATGACATTGTCAGCCTGAGGTTTTGCTGCAATGCCAAAGCTGAATCCGACACTAGGCTTCGCGTCTCCAAACTTGATCGGCGAGTCGGGCTTCCATGTCTTGTCTTGTGCAGGACTACCAAAGAGAGATGAAGCTGGCTTCTCAGCTGGAGTGACGCGATCAAACATGCTCTTACCATTCGTCGTTGACTTCTTTGTGGCGGTGTCCTCTGCTTCGTCGTCTGCAGAGTCTTCATAATCAGCAGAGTCATCAGTAGGCTTTGCTGCGAACTTGGCAAACGGGTTGCCAGCTGCTGGAGTAGCTTTGGCAGAGTTTGCGAAAACCGAGGTGGACGATGATGGCTTATCGGATTCTGATGATGATTGCTTATTGGCTTCCGACAATGCGGCGGCGGCAGTATCAGCAGGCGAAGCACTTGTGTTGCTAGCTGCATCACTGGGCGTGGATGCATCCTCAAACACAAAGCCCTTACCAGGAACAAATTTTGCCACCTTCTTTGAATCAGCCTCGAGCTGCGCTTTTTTGGCAGCCTGTTCCTCTGCATCTTTACGCTCCCACTCCTCTTCATCGTCGTCCTCCGAGTCAAAGTCTTCCGCCTTTCTCTTTGCTTTGGCCTCCGCAAGCATCTTCTCGGTGTCTTGCTTGGCCTTGTCTGAGAATGCAGACAGGAAGTTGGGTGCTGCTGTAGAGCCATTGCCGAACTTCGGTACCTGGAACGCAGGTGTTGTAGCCTCTTTAGGTTGTTCCGTTGTAGCATCACCAAACACAAAGCCTTGACCAGGCACAAATTTTGCTTGTTTCTTTGCGTCTTGATCCAGTTTGACTTTCTTTGCTGCTTGCTCCTCAGCGTCCTTACGCTCCCACTCTGCCTCGTCATCTTCATCGGAATCAAAGTCTTCGGCCTTTCTCTTCGCTTTCGCTTCGGCCATCATCTTGTCAGTATCCTCTTTGGCTTTGGCTGCGAAAGCGGCCATGAAGTTGGTGCCGCTAGGAGCACCACCACCAAACTTCGGTACCTGGAAAGCAGGTGGCCCACTGACAGCTGGAGCGGAGTTGGCAGGCTTCCATTGGAAAGGACTAGGTGCAGGCTGTTCACTGGAGGCTGGCTTGGTTTGAAATGAGCTAGAAGCTGCGGGCTTGGACGCTGCTGGTGTAGTGGACGCAGACGCAGCAGGGTTGCCGAACATGGGAGGAGCTGATGTTGTAGATGTAGAGGCTGGAGAGAAGGCGAACATGGGAGCAGTCGATGTAGGTGCTTTTGCGACACCAGCAAATGGATTGGCTGGGCGAGCTTCTTCTGTGCTTACTTCAGCTGGTTTCTGTTGAGCGCTGACACCAGCGAATGGATTCTTCGCTGGAGGTCCATGGCTTGCTTGATTTGATTTCTGTTGCGTACCGAATCCAGCAAATACATTCTTTGCTGGAGAGCCTTGTGGAGTAGTAGATGGAGCAAAGAGTGGTGCTGAGGTCTTTGGTGGTGTTGAAGGTTCGTCCTTTCTGTCCAAGATATTCTGGAACAAGGCCGCAGTCTTTGATTTTGATGGTGATCCGCTTTCAGACGGCGTAGCATCATCGGCGCGGACACGCTTTGGCGTAGCATGTGCAGTGATATCATCAGTAGTGTCGTGAGATCGCTTGGGAGATGTAGTGTTAGTGGTGAATGAAACTGCTTGGGATATGTATGCCTTCATTATGTCGGTCAAGTCTGCATTCTGGTTCGACTCCATAAAAGCAGCCTGGAAATTCGCATTCAGTGCACGAAACTTTAGCTGTGTGATATAAGCTTGTCTTTGCTCATCGCTAAGACCGGCAGTATCTTTGTTGCTGAAACCGGTAGTGGGTGCATGACTGGCTGCAGCTAATGAAGGATATGCTGGTGTTTGGTTCGTGGTCGCAGATGTAGCAGGTATTGGCATTGTTTCGGCAGCCTTGGCACCAAAAAGATTACCGATTGGTTTGGCAGGAGATGCCGTTGTGTTCTGGGGTGCGGATGTATTGGGTGGCGCAAACAGACTGGTTGACGACGGTGCCGGGGGAAGTTGTGATGTTGCAAAACCCTTGAAAGGCGAAGCGTTTGTACTGGCTGTGCCGAAGCCTTTAAAAGGCGATGATGTCGTGGTATTTACGCTCGAGGTTGACGATGCCGTATTGCCATTGATTCTTGAGCCTTCTGCTGGCTTTGCTGGGCTAGAAGCATTGTTGGCTCCACCGAAATCAAAACTAGCAGTCGCAGTAGTCGAGCCAAACAATGGAGCTGGATTGGACGTAGCGGTGTCAGTTTTAGAGGTCGAAGCAGCACCAAACCCAGTGAATGGAGGTAATGCTGTTTGTGAAGTAGTGGCATCCGCGGTCTTCTCTGCTGTCTGTCCAAAGCTGAACTTTGGCGCCGCTGCTGGTGTAGCATCACTTTTGATTGCACCAAAAGGGTTTGCGGCTGGCTGTGCAGCATTTCCAGACATTGTGCCAAATACGCTTGCAGTAGGAGCAGCATTCAGTCCTGTGCCTTTCTTTTCAGGAGAAGCTGGTGGAGAGATCATCATGTCGTTGTCGGAAGCGTTCACGGAAGATGTGCCATTCGTGTTGTTAGTCTGCCCGAAGGAGCCAAACGGAGTATTGCTCTTGCCAGTGCCAAATGTACCAGGCGTCGTGTTGGATGGCGCGGGTGTAGCAGCAAAAGTGAAGCCCTGGTTGCTCTGTGTCGCTGCTGGCTGGCTTGCTGCGAAAGGGTTGTTTCCTGCACCTGCACCTCCGAAAGTGAAGCCACTCGAACTGGCTGCCATGCTGCCTCCAAACATGCCTCCAGAAGGAGCTGGTGCTTGTGATGACGCGCCAAAGTTGCCAAAGGCTGGTGCCGAAGATGTATTATTGTTACCGAACGCAGGCGTACTTGAGTTGTTGCTGCCGAACATGGGAGTCGAATTCGTGTTGCTGCCGAACGCGGGTGTACTTGCGCCAAAGCTGAAACCTGTATTTGGTTGCTGTTGTCCTGAGTTGTTGTTGTTGTCGCCGCTAGCACCACCGAATGGGTTGCCCATTGCCGAGAACGAAATATTTGGCATTGTCGAGCCGAATGAGGATTTACTTGGTGATGCAGTTCTTTTGGTTTTCATAGCAGCAATCCTGATCAAGATTGTGTTAGCTATTGTTCACTATTGCTAAACCATGAACCACATCGACTTGTTTCACACATTCACCTACTTTCTTCCTGCTAGTTGTGCAGCAGTGGCCTTGACCATAGGCTCAGGCTTGCCATATCTTGAATCATCGTCGTCGCCGAAGCCACCGAACTTGTCGCCCTGCCCTTGTGCGGTGCGCTTTGACATTGTGAAAGTGGAGAAGTGTTGCACAAGAGGTCGGAGAAAGTCGGAATCGCGCGTTTCTCAAGACCCAAGGAGATGGGCTTGCTTATGTAGGTTGCTGCAGGTATAAGGAGATCTGCGATACTCGAAGAATGATTGGTTATGCAGGACTCGAGAAGAGGGGTGCAGCTTCGATTCCAGCCTGGTAAGCGCGAAGTGATGGCGCGGCGGTTATGTTAATGTGTAATTGAGAACAGGGACACAACTTGGACACAACTTCCGCGGCGATCCACAGTGAGCAAAAGGTCTCGTGAAGTTGTTGTCGAAATCAGATGGTGATGATGCGAAAATCAGACCAGGTGAAACAAGAACACGGGAATAGCACCGGCTTTAAAGTGTGTAGAGGTAAACATCGAAAGTGTGAAGAAAGAAAGAAATACATGACAACATGAAACAATCAATCGCTTCATGGCGCCATGTCTATCCAGAGACAGTGTCTCAATGACAATGCTCTTATCCTAGGGTCAGCACCAACGACACCGTCGCCGAGGCTCTGATATCGCGCGTTGTCGACTGCCATTGTATGCATGAACATTGATTCATTCGAGCTAATAACTTGACGTATAGACTCCAGAACTCAACACTCCCTGTGCCCACCCTTCTCCCCTCCAGCCTGCATCGCATACAGACGCCTCAATGCCTCCCAATATCTCCTCCCAAACCCATATGCACCACCTACAATTTCGCTTTCTCCCCGCCCCTAGCCTTCGCCAATATAGGTTCCAAACGCGTCCCAGCCATCATGTTTCCCTTCAGCTTCAACTTCCCACTCATAAACATCGTCTGCGCATTAGCCTTCCCATCCACCAACTTCTGAAAGTCCGCGTCTGCCAATTGCAACGTCACAATCGGCTTCGTGCCAAGTCCCTTGCCGACAACGCCTTTGTCTTTGAGGTCGATGTGCCAGCTTTCGGTTTGGCCGGCTGTGTTCTTGAGGGTGAATGCGAAGACACCTTTGCCTTGTTTGATGGCGGCGGCTCGCTCGGTTTCGGAGGAGGAGAGGAGGGTGTTTATTGTGTCGAAGGTGGAGGAAGAGGGGAAGGCGTCTAGGAAGGAAGGGGTTACTGGTTGTATAGTGAGACATGGATGGGGCAGAATGCCGCTAGCAAGATGGCTAGACTAGACCCTGCTGTTGATGCTCATGGAAAAAGAGGAACATACCATTCTTGAGGGACATGTCTGCTGTTGGGTCTCAGAAACAGTGTTTCAGAGTAGTGTTTTTCTATTGTAGTCTCTGCTTGAGAAGTGTGTTGCTACCTGACTTGGATGGAACAAGAGTTGCTTACGATTAAGAAACTCGATAGACGGCCGGGAGAGAACAACAATCAAGCAGCGCCAGCATCACCAGCATCACCGTTCACATCACGAGGCATGTGCTCATCTCGTGATGGCTTGGCAATATAATGTCGATCATCTGGGGAGAGCTTGCAGAGGGACTCAAAGTCAGAACACGCTGATACATAGTTTACAATAATTGATTGATTATATAAAAGAACTCCTCGGATCTGCGTCCTATGCTTGCAGGTATCATATTTCCCCTCATGTCCCCTACACCATCCATAAAAGTATTAGTATATCATCGCTCCTATTACTCCAAGAGCATATCTTCAAAGGCTCTTCCCCATTTTCCTTTTCCATCTATTCCCAGTCACCTGATCCCAGGTGGACAGGTCTCTTGTTGTTCATGTCATCAATAATTTGCTCAATGCTCCATGGCTCGTACTTGTATCCTGGAGGGTAGTTCGAGGGGATGCTCTCATCGTCAGTGATGTACTTGGCACCCTTCTCCTGAGCAGCGACAATTTTGTCGTAGTTCTCGTAAGCGAAGTGCTCCGGGTCGTGACCGAAAACCCAGCCAGGCAACTTAGGAGCGGCCTTGCGGGGGTCGAGCTTGACGTTCTCCCAGTCAGTCTCCTGGAGGAGCTCGGCGTTGGAAAAACCGAGCTTCTGAGCGCAAGAGACACGGGTGAAGCGGGTGAAGACGTGGGCGCGGACAGATTGGGAGATCTTGTCCTTGCCACCAATCTGGAGGAAAGAAGCAATCGAGACGGAGTCCTCGATGGCTTGGGTGGCACCGTTTCCGGAGGCGGGCAAGAAGGAGTGGGCAGAGTCACCGATCTGGACGATGCGCGCACCGGGTGAGCACCACGATGGCTGGGGGTTGCGCCAAAGGAGCTCGAAGTTAATGATGGTCTTAGGGGGCGTGGTCTTTACGAGCTTCTTGAAGATGGGAGCCCACTTCACAGGGCCGGGAACGTCGTCCATTCCGGTAAGAACCTCATCATAGTCGATGGTGTTGCTCCACGACTCCTTCTCAGATCCTGTTACATCGTGGTTCATGATCCAGATCATCATGTCCGGGCGTGTAAGTGTAAGGGCGTAAGTGCCGGGACTGGAGAATGACGTTAGCTATTTTCTTGCTGTATTCCTGCTTCTCATTTCAGACATACCCGAGGAAAGTACGGACACAAGGCTCATCGCCATTCTGGAGCTTGAAGAACTCCTTGACTTCAGGATCCTTGTCGAGAGCTGAGATGGGGTATGCGGCACGCCACATGGCACGACCAGAAGTCCTGGCACGAACCTGACCACCAACAATGGCTTGTGACTTGGAACCAACACCGTCTGCAGCAATGATGACATCGGCGGTGTACTCCTGTCCATCATCAGTCTTGCAGGTAGCCTTGCCATTCTCGGCATCCTCAGTGTACTCCAATACACGGCGGTTGAACTCGACATTTACACCGAGCTTCTGAATGTGGTTGACGAACATCTTGTAAACGAGAGGGCGCATTTGAAAGGTTCCTGGGGGTGTCATGGGATCGAGACCTTGAGCCTTAAGACGGTCTGCAACCTTCTTGGGAGGAATCATCTGCTCGCCAGAGTGCTTGAATGTCTCGATCCAGGCATTGTGAAGAGAGATTTTGTCGTACTCCTCGGTCAAATCGGGCCAGTGCTTCATGAACCTTGTGGCGGAGAGACCCATGAAGTACATGTCACCTAGATTGCATCTGTCAGACAAAGCTCCTCCATTTGCTTTTCCATCGGGACTTTTGCTTGAACTTACCGGCAGTGTTAATGTCAGAGTTTCTCTCGAGCACACGGACATTGTGACCCTTGCGGATACACTCAATGGCAGCAGTGAGACCAGCAAGACCAGTTCCGACGATGAGGACGTCAATGCCGGTGTTGGGGTAGGAGCCTAGCTCCTTTGCCGGCATGGCCGACTGGGGGACGAACGAAGGATTTTGGATGTTAACTTCGGGCATGATGAATGAGATGGCTGAATAAATGAAGAATGAAACAAGTAGAGTAAACAGAGATGTGCAAGTATAAGATGATCAAAGAGTATTATAACATATGATGACGATCAGGGACAAACAAGGGGCCACCCTTCGGCTCTCAACCGGACAAGTCAAGTCAAGGCTGCATCGTGTTCTCATGCATTTAGCAGGTGAATCGCCGTCTAACACAAGCCAGCCATAAAGCCCCATCACCCGCCACCTATCATTGTTAACGGGATTTGTTCTCTAACAAGGACAAGGACAGTGTGGGGAGTCCAGAGCTCGGCGCCGCCATATACGTAGGAGTAAAGAGGCAAGACAAGACAAGTTCAGTCAAACGCCAACACCTAACCACAGTCGAGAGCAGTTTGCTCCAAAGCTTTGCTTCTCCCTATCTTGGCCTCTGCTTTGCTTTCATCAACTTCCCTAAAGATGTGTGACACCACTAGATTATCTACGAGGCGGAAGCTACACTTAGTAGTGATCGGTTAAAGGACCGAACCAAAAGGCGTGCACGGTCGGAGTCGGTGTGTTCGACTTGCGATGCGATGCCCACGCGAGACTCTAACAAAAGACACCCACAGCGGATCGCACGCCGAACACAGGCAGGATGCAAGATGGGTGGGAAGTGGACTGAAATGGATGATGATGTCGGTGGAGTCGGATCTTGCCCGTTTCAGATTCATGAATCAAGAGGCGGGACAACACCTCCTCTCGTCCATCTCATCTCATCCCATTCCTGCTTATGCCGTGCATAATACACTAAGAAATACATCGTCTCTGTACCGTAAACCGCAAATGACTTGGTGCATCGAGATCTGAACGCAGTTTCGCTTACAATACAGGTAATATTGTGAGCAAGAACTCTGTCGCTAAAGATACTACCGCTTTGAGAGCTGTTCCTGTACATCTTCGAGATCGTGCAGGTGAAACGTGAAACTGAAGACAGATAGCGTTAGTAGCTCAACAGGTAGATGATCTACAGTAAGCCACCATCGGTTTTCTTGTCAACCTCTCGACTGTTCAGCGGTCAGCCACTATGACCGCTCGTCCAAGGTGAGCGAATCTGTCAAGCTTTATGATGGTTGTGTAACTTGTCTAGGTCACGCCACCAAACTACGAGCCTCTGCGGGGTGTTTCAGACGAAAAAACAATCTGGAGCACTTGCAATAAACCAGCTCGACACATGTGAAGACGGCAGCAGAGTGGATCGCAAAAATGGTGACTTTGATGTCGACCCCTGCCCATCACACAGAAGGTTTCCGTCCTCTCCGACCAATCGACAGCAGATCATGCCGTAACCCGACTACTCTCAGATCTCTGGCCGTCCTCCTCCGCTCGTCTGCCGCCAGTGAGCGTAGAAGGCTGAAGCAGGCTGAAGAGGTAAGTGGAGGTCAAGCTCTTGTCATGTCATCGAGCTGGGGGTGGCTTCCTTCCTGTGTGAATACTTAACCATACAGACCCCTTGGCCACTCTCTCTTCTTTGCCTTCTGATCATCATCTACCTTCATCTGGTACTACTCTTTTACTTTAATACTCCCTTCGAGCCTAATCTCTCGACATCTCTTCCGACAGTTCGTCTTTCACTTCGATCTTGTCTACCACCCATCTACCTCAACCTTCCTCCTACACAGACAGCCGCCGTCATGCATACAGTAACGTTAGCATTGGTCGCTCTGGTCATCATTGGCTTCCCTATCCTCACATACCTCAATGCACGCAAGCAAAACAAACACCCAGAAATCACAAAACTACCTGGTCCCAAGCAATATCCTTACATTGG
>Ga0160428_1000798_pt1 | contig 29705 bp, 28 predicted proteins | sample SolpanmetagenomM_FD_108198 | JGI IMG/M metagenome (GOLD analysis project Ga0160428, IMG submission 108198) | Solar panel surface microbial communities from Lawrence Berkeley National Laboratory, California, USA - M | ecosystem: Engineered > Built environment > Solar panel > Unclassified ... | reverse complement strand
GCGCTGAAGCTGGCGCAGCAGGCCCTCGCCTCGGGCGACCACGTCGCCCCCGACACCCGCTGCTACGTCGTCTCGGCGCTGCTGCTGTGCGGACGGACCCACGAGGCCGTGGGCCTCGCGCACGAGGTGCTCGACGAGCGCGGCGCCGACGTCGAGGTCCACATCTTCCTGGGCGACGAGTTCTCCTGGCACCACCAGGACGACGAGGCGACCCGCATCTACACGCTGGGCCTGTTCCGCTGCGCGCAGGACGACGAGGACACCGACGCGCTGCTGGGCGCGTGGCGGCGCGGGCGCACCGCGCACGGCGTCGTCGACGTCCGCCGCGGCCAGCCGGTGTCCGTCCGCGACTAGGCGCCCAGCCCGTCCAGCGCCAGCTCCCCCGCCTCCACGGCCCCGGCGACGGTGTTGCCGGGCGAGGGCAGCGGGCACGCCCACTCCGGGTCGTAGGCGCACGAGGGCGGGTAGGCGAAGTTCAGGTCGACCACGAGCCGGCCGTCCTCGGAGCCCAGGTCGGCGCCCTTGACGGTGTCCAGGACGTAGCGGCCGCCGCCGTAGCCGCGGCCCGGGTCCTTCAGCGGCAGGAACAGGCCGCCGCCGTACTGGTCGAGCCACCACACGTCGAGGCTGCCCACGCCGGGCAGCTCCACCCGCCCGGTCCGCTCGAACGCGACGGTCCCGTCGGTGCCCGTGACGGACTCGCGCCGCTCGGGCGGGGCGTCCTGCACCGGCACGAGGAAGCGCAGCGCCGGGTCGTAGGGCGCGACGTTCAGCCCCCGGAAGCCCGGGCGGTCCGCCGGCAGCAGCGGTGAGGCGGGGTGGGTCGCGAACAGCTCGTCGCGCCCGGCGCGCCAGCGGGCGTGCCCGTCGGCGGGGTCGGAGGCGGCGCGCACGTCCGCGTAGAGCGCGCCCACGCGGCGGCGCCAGTCCAGGACGTCCAGTCGGTTCACGCCGTCGAACCTCTCACGCGCCGCCGACAGCGGCCGCCCGGGCCGGGCTAGCCCTCGGCGGGGACGCGGCCGAGGGCGTCGGTGAACGCCATCCACGACAGCAGCGCGCACTTCACCCGCGCCGGGTAGCGCGCGACGCCCGCGAGGGCGACGCCGTCGCCCAGCACGTCCTCGTCGCCGGCGTCGGTGCCGCGGCTGGTCAGCATGGCGCGCACGGCGGCGTGCACCGCGAGGCCGTCCTCCACCCGGTGACCGACGACGAGCTCGTGCAGCACCGACGCGGAGGCGCGGGAGATCGAGCAGCCCAGCGCGTCGTAGGACACGTCGCGCACCACGTCGCCGTCGAGGTCGACGCGCAGGGTCACCTCGTCGCCGCACGTGGGGTTCACGTGGTGCACCTCGGCGGCGAACGGTTCGCGCAGCCCCGCGCCGTGCGGGCGCTTGGCGTGCTCCAGGATCAGCTCGGCGTACAGGTCCACGTCAGATCAGCTCCCCGTCGGATCCGTCGCCCATCAGGCGAACACCGACCGCACGCGGTGCAGCCCGGTGACGACGGCGTCGACCTCGGCGGCCGTGTTGTACGGCCCGAAGCTCACGCGGGTCGTGGCCGCGACGCCGAGGCGGCGGTGCAGCGGCCAGGCGCAGTGGTGGCCGACGCGGACCGCGATGCCCTCGTCGTCCAGGACCTGCCCGACGTCGTGGGCGTGCACGTCGTCGACGACGAAGGACACGACCGCGCCCCGCTCGGCGGTGCCGGCCGGCCCGAGCACGCGGACCCAGGGCAGCTCGCCCAGCGCGTCGAGCAGGCGCCCGACGAGGCGGCGCTCGTGGGCCTCGACGCGGGCCATGCCCGTGCCGTCCGCGCCGAGGGCCGTGAGGTGGTCGACGGCGGCGTGCAGCCCGACGGCCTGCGCGGCCATGGGCACGCCGGCCTCGAACTTCTGCGGCGCCGGCGCGTACGTCGACCCCTCCATGCGCACCGTCTCGATCATCGAGCCGCCCGTGAGGAACGGCGGCATGGCGTCGAGGACCTCGGCCCGGCCCCACAGCAGCCCGACCCCGTAGGGCCCCAGCATCTTGTGGCCGGAGAACGCCGCGAGGTCGACGCCCAGGGCGGGCAGGTCGACGGGCAGGTGCGGGACGGACTGGCAGGCGTCGAGCACGAACAGCGCGCCGACGCGGTGGGCGGCCGCGGCCAGCTCGGCCACGGGCGTGATGGTCCCCAGGACGTTCGAGACGTGCGTCGTGGCCAGCACCCGGGTGCGCGGGGACAGGACGCGGTCGAGCACGGCGAGGTCGAGGTGGCCGTCGTCGGTGACGCCGAGCCAGCGCAGCGTCGCGCCCGTGCGGCGGCACAGCTCCTGCCACGGCACGAGGTTGGCGTGGTGCTCCATCTCGGTCACGACGACCTCGTCGCCGGGGCGCAGGACGAAGCGGTCGTCGGCCTCGGCGGTCCCCAGCGCGCGGTAGGCCGTCGCGGAGGAGAACGCGTGCGCGACGAGGTTGAGGCTCTCGGTGGCGTTCTTGGTGAACACGACCTCCTCGGCCGGGGCGCCGACGAAGCCCGCGACCGCGGCGCGGGCGGCCTCGTAGGCGTCGGTCGCCTCCTCGGCGAGCTGGTGGGCGCCGCGGTGCACGGCGGCGTTGTGCCGCTCGTAGAAGTCGCGCTCGGCGTCCAGCACGGCCCGCGGCTTCTGCGACGTCGCGCCGGAGTCCAGGTAGACCAGGGGCCGGCCGTCGCGCACGGTGCGCGCGAGGATCGGGAACTCGGCGCGGACCGCGGCGACCTCGGCGTCGGTGAACGGCTGCGCGCCGCGGGCCGGCACGGCGGGCGCCGACGTGCTGCTGAGGGTCATGCGAGCACGGTAACCGCGCACCCGTGCGACCCCCCGACCCCGCAGCGACCGCGCGGTGGCGCCAGCGTGATCACCGACGGGTGCGGAGCAGGTGCCCGGGTTAGCGTGCACCGTGGCTCGCGACGTGGACATCGTGCTGTTCGGCGCCTCCGGGTTCGTCGGGAAGCTGGTGGCCGGGCACCTGGCCGCGCACGCCCCCGCCGGGACGCGGATCGCGCTGGCCGGCCGCTCGCGGGACCGGCTGGCGGCCGTGGCCCGCGACCTCGGGCCCGCCGCCGCGGACTGGCCGCTCGTGGTGGCCGACGCCTCCGACGCCGCGTCGCTGCGGACGCTCGCGGACTCCGCCCACGTCGTCGTCTCGACCGTCGGGCCCTACCTGCGGCACGGGCTGCCGCTCGTCGAGGCCTGCGCCCGCGCCGGCACGCACTACGCCGACCTGACCGGTGAGGTGCTGTTCGTGCGCCGCAGCATCGACGCCGCGGACGGGGCGGCCCGCGCGAGCGGCGCGCGGATCGTGCACTCCTGCGGCTTCGACTCGGTGCCCTCCGACCTGGGCGTGCTGCTCGCGCACGAGTGGGCGCAGGCCCGGGGCGCCGGGCCGCTCGCGAGCGCGACGCTGGAGGTGCTCTCGGCGCGCGGCGGGTTCAGCGGCGGGACGGTCGACTCCTTGCGCCTGCAGCTGGACACCGCGCGCCGCGACCCGCAGGCGCGACGGCTGGTGGCCGACCCGTACGCCCTGAGCCCCGACCGCGCGGGCGAGCCCGACCTGGGCCGCCAGGCCGACGCGTTCCGCCCGCACCGGCGCGCGGCGACGGGCGACTGGGTCGCGCCCTTCGTCATGGCCTCCTACAACACGCGGGTCGTGCGGCGCAGCAACGCCCTGCTCGACCACGCCTACGGCCCCCGGCTGCGCTACGCGGAGGTCATCGCCTTCTCCGGGCGCACGGCGGCGCTGCAGGCGACGGCCGTGACGGGGGTGCTGGCGGGACTCACCGGCCTGCTCGCCGTAGGCCCCCTGCGCCCGCTGGTCGACCGCGCGCTGCCCTCGCCGGGCACGGGCCCGAGCGAGCGCACCCGTCGCACCGGCCGCTTCCGCCTGCGCGTGGACGCGCGCACGGAGTCCGGCCGCCGCGCCACCGTGACCGTCGCCGCGCAGGGCGACCCGGGCTACGCCGCGACCGCGGTGATGCTCGGCGAGAGCGCCCTGGCCCTGGCCCTCGACGGCGACCGGCTGCCCGCCCGCGCGGGCGTCCTGACCCCCGCGACGGGGATCGGGCTCCCGCTCGTGGACCGCCTGCGCCGCAGAGGTTTCACGCTCGACGTCGTCTGACGACCGGCCCGGTCACGGCAGGATGTTGACCGCCCGGGCCACGACGAGCGCGGTCGTGGTGAGGGCCACCGCGGCCTGCGCCGTCATCAGCGCCTTCGCCCACCGCGTGAGCGGCATCGTGTCGGTCGGGGAGAACGCCACGACGTTCGTCCAGGCGACGAACAGGTAGTCGCCGAACTGGGGGCGCCAGCCCGGCGGGACCAGGGCGGGGTCCAGGGTCATCTGCGGGAACAGGAAGTCGGGGCGGTCGCGCTCCCCCGCGGCCCGGGCGTCCGGCCCGCCGCGGTCCAGCTCCCAGTACCAGGTGCCGAAGGCGATGACGTTCGTCGCGTACACGGCACCCCCCGTGGTGAGCAGGTGCAGGGCGTTCGCCGCGACGTGCTGGCCGGTGAGGATCGAGTGGTCCAGCAGGACGGCCGACCACGCGTTGTCCGCGGTGATCGCGGCGACGAGGAGCAGGCGCAGGGACCGCTCGGCGCGCGCGGAGGACGGCGTGCCCGGCAGCCGCAGGCCCACGAGCGTCGCGACGAGGACGACCTCCAGGGCCGGCACCAGCCAGCGCGGGTCCAGGCCCAGCCGCGCGGGCACCGACAGCTGCAGGACCACCGCCGCCGCGACGGCGACGACCACGGGCCACCGGTCCTCCGCCTCGGCCGCGTGCCGCCACGACCCCGCCGGTGCGGGCAGCGCCCCACCCGGCCGGTCACCGGTCACCGCCGCCTCCCCGGAGCGCCCGTGCGCGGTCGCGGTCGCTGTCCGGGCGCGGGTCACCGTCGAGGAGGGCTGGCACGGCGTCGAGTCTGCCGGGCGAGCCCGGCGGCGTCCCCGGCCTCCGGGTTCCCGCCCCGATCTCCCAGCCGCCCCTCAGCGGAGGACGGGGGCCTCGCAGCCCGGCACGGGGAGCTCGAGCGGATCTCCCGTCATGGGGGCGAGGCCGGGCCCGAGCGGGCAGACGGAGTCGACGAGCAGGACGCCGTAGCGGCGCCACGCGCCGGGCGCGACGGTCCGGGTGCGGTCGGCGATCGAGCCGACCATCGAGGTCACGGCCGGCACGTCCTCGGGGGCGAAGCCCTCCCGCAGGGCGCCCTCGGCGTGGGCGCGCCCGACGAGGGCGGCGGTGAGCACGGAGAGGTCGGCGCGCCGCCGGGCGGCGGTCTCGGTGTAGGGCGCCGCGCGCATCACGTCGGTGGACAGCGACTTGTCGCTGGCGCGCAGCTCCATGGCGCCCAGCAGGTAGCCCCGCAGCGCCTCGCGGCCGGTGGGCAGCGCGGCGCAGGTCTCGGCCAGCTCGACGAGGGAGTCGAACTTGGCCTCGACGAGGGCGGCGAGCAGCGCCTCCTTGTCCTCGAAGCGCCGGTAGACCGTCCCGACCCCGACGCCCGCGGCCTCGGCGACGTCGTGCAGCGTCACCTCGAGGCCCCGCTCGGCGAAGAGTCGGCGGGCGGCCTCGACGACGAGGGCGAGGTTGCGGGCCGCGTCGGCGCGCAACGGACGGGCGGGGGCCGTGGTGCTCACCTGCCCAGAGTACCGAACCGGGGAACAAATGGACGCACCGCGTCCGTTTCGGTGTACGCTCCTCGAAGTGGACGCGCGACGTCCGTATCGCGCCACCCACCACCTCTTCGAACCACCGGGAGAACTCCGTGAGCTCCGACACCAGGACGGGCACCCCCCGCACCCAGCCCGCCCACCGCGTCGAGAAGGACCGCCGCTGGTGGGTGCTCGCCGTCATCGGCATCGCCCAGCTCGCCGTCGTGCTCGACGCGACGATCGTGAACATCGCCCTGCCCGCCGCGCAGCAGGACCTCGGCTTCGCCGACGACCAGCGCCAGTGGATCGTGACCGCCTACTCCCTCGCCTTCGGGTCGCTGCTGCTGCTCGGCGGCCGCCTGGGCGACCTCTTCGGCCGCAAGAACACCTTCATGATCGGGCTCGTGGGCTTCGCCGGCGCCTCCGTCATGGGTGGTCTCGCCGAGAACTTCGGGCAGCTCGTCGCGGCCCGCACCCTGCAGGGCGTCTTCGGGGCGCTGCTCGCGCCGTCCGCCCTGGCCCTGCTCACCACGACGTTCCGCGACCCGGCCGACCGCGCCCGCGCCTTCGGCGTCTTCGGCGCCATCGCCGGCTCGGGTGCCGCGACCGGCGTCCTGCTCGGCGGGGTCCTCACCGAGTACACCTCCTGGCGCTGGTGCCTGTACGTCAACGTCGTCTTCGCCGTGGTCGGCGTCGTCGGTGCGCTGCTCGTCGTTCCCTCCGCGACGCGGGGCCCCCGGCCGAAGCTCGACCTGCTGGGCACGCTGACCATCACCACGGGCCTCGTCGGCATCGTCTACGGGTTCTCCTCCGCGGAGCGCGACGGCTGGGCCGACGCCACGACGATCGTCTGCCTCGCGGCGGGCGTCGTGCTCGTCGCCCTGTTCGTCCTCGTGGAGTCCCGCGTCGCGCACCCGCTGCTGCCGCTGCGGATCGTCCGCGACCGCGACCGCGGCGGGGCCCTCGTCGCCATCGGCCTGGTCGGCGTCGCGATGTTCGGGATCTTCCTGTTCCTCACGTACTACCTGAGCCAGACGCTCGGGTTCACGTCGCTGCAGACCGGCCTGTCGTTCCTGCCGATGCCGCTGTCGATCATGACCGCGGCCACCCAGATCACGCCGCGCCTGCTCCCGCGCGTCGGGCCCCGGGTGCTCATCCGCACCGGTGGCCTGCTCGCCGCCGCCGGCGTGGCGCTGTTCCTGCGGACCGAGGTGGACAGCACGTGGGCCGGGACGATCCTGCCGGCCCTCGTCGTCACCGGCCTGGGCATGGGTCTCATCGTCTCCTCGTCGATGAACACCGCCACCGGCGGCGTCTCCCGCGAGGACGCCGGCGCCGCCAGCGCCAGCGTCAACACGTTCCAGCAGGTCGGCGGCTCCATCGGCACCGCGCTGCTGTCCACCGTCTACGCCAGCGCGCTCACCGACCGCCTGGGCAGCAACGGCGGGAACCGCGTCGACGCCGTGCTGCACGGCTACCACGTCGCCTTCGCCTGCAGCTCCGGCGCCCTCGTCCTCGTCGCGCTCGTCGCGGGCACGATGGTGAACCGGCACAGCGTCCGCCGCGAGCGGCTCGCGGCGGCCCAGGTGCCCGCCCCGGCCCACGCGCCCGCCGCGGAGCAGATCTCCCCGGACCCGGTCGTCGCGCACTGACGTCGCCCGCACCACCGACCGACGGCGCCGCCCCGCACGCGAGGGGGCGGCGCCGTCGTCGCGTCCGGCACCCTCGGGTGGCAGGAACACGCCGCCGCGGCCACCATGTCCGCCAGGGTTCGAGCCAGGGACCCGTCGGTCGACGCGGCGGCAGCCGTGACGGGAGGCGGACCGTGCGCGCCATGGTCTACCGCGGGCCCTACCGGGTCCGCGTCGAGGAGAAGGACCGCCCGCGGATCGAGCACCCGAACGACGCGATCGTCCGGGTGACGCTCGCGGCGATCTGCGGGTCGGACCTGCACCTCTACCACGGGCTGATGCCGGACACCCGGGTCGGGACGACCTTCGGGCACGAGTTCATCGGGGTCGTCGAGGAGGTCGGCGGGTCGGTGCAGTCGCTGTCGCCGGGCGACCGCGTCATGGTCCCGTTCAACATCTCCTGCGGCTCCTGCTTCTACTGCGCCCGCGGGATGCTCGCCAACTGCCACAACGTCAACCCGAACGCGACGGCGGTCGGCGGCATCTACGGGTACTCCCACACCACCGGCGGCTACGACGGCGGCCAGGCCGAGTTCGTGCGCGTCCCGTTCGCCGACGTCGGGCCCACGAGGATCCCGGACTGGATGCACGACGAGGACGCCGTGCTGCTCACCGACGCCACGGCCACCGGGTACTTCGGGGCGCAGCTCGGCGACATCCGCGAGGGCGACGTCGTCGTGGTCTTCGGCGCCGGCCCCGTCGGTCTCGTCGCCGCGCAGTCGGCCTGGCTCATGGGCGCCGGCCGCGTGGTGGTCGTCGACCACCTGGACTACCGGCTGGAGAAGGCGCGGACGTTCGCGCACGCCGAGACGGTGAACTTCACCGAGCACGACGACGTCGTCGTCCACCTCAAGCGCATCACCGACCACCTCGGCGCCGACGTCGCCATCGACGCCGTGGGGGCCGAGGCCGACGGGAACCTGCGTCAGCACGTCGCCGGCGCCAAGCTCAAGCTCCAGGGCGGGTCGGCGGTGGCGCTGAACTGGGCCATCGACTCCGTCCGCAAGGGCGCGACGATCTCCGTGATGGGGGCCTACGGGCCGGTGCCGAACTCGGTGAAGTTCGGCGACGCGATGAACAAGGGCCTGACGCTGCGGATGAACCAGTGTCCCGTGAAGCGTCAGTGGCCGCGGTTGTTCGAGCACGTCCGCAACGGGTACCTGACGCCGCGCGACCTCGTGACGCACCGGATCCCCCTGGAGCACATCGCCGAGGGGTACCACCTGTTCTCCTCGAAGCTCGACGGGTGCATCAAGCCCCTCGTCGTCCCGAACGCCGCCTGAGGAGGGGTCCCGTGGCCTACCGACCGCAGAAGCCGCCGCTGCCCGAGACCTCCGAGCAGCTGCGCGCCCGCATCCCCGGCTGGGGCGTCGACCTCGACCCGGCCGTCCGCCCCGCCGTCCCGCAGGAGGTCTTCGACCCGGGCCGCTACGGCGCGCGGTGGGAGTTCCCCGAGCGCCAGCCCGAGCTCCTCCCGCGGGAGCGCTCGATCGAGCACGCGTTCCTGACCCCGGTCTTCGGGACGACCTGCCCGCCGAAGGGGCTGTCGGGCGTCTTGCGCCGCTACGCCTACCGGCGCTTCAGCGAGGGGCGCGCCGCGCACTGGCTGCTGCTCATCGCCGCAGACCGGATCGACGTGCTGGAGAGCACAGTGGCCTCCCTCGCCTCGGGCCACCCTGACGACCCGGTGGCGGAGTGGGGCGTGCGGGCGGAGCTCACCCACCACGGCGTCCGCTCGCGCGTAGGCCGGGGCCGCGCGGACGTGAAGCACGTGTGGATGGACCCCGTCGTGGTCGCCGGCCCCTGGGTGGCCGCGGGCGCCGGCCTCGCCGTGGGGGCCACGGCCCTGCTGCGGCGCCGCGGCCACCGCGGCGGCTGAGCCCGGGGACCCCCGGGACGGACGCTCCCCGCGGACCTGGCGGCGCTCCTGCTGAGCGCGGCCCGGCTGGCCGAGGTCGCCGCCGCCGCCCCCGGGCCCGCGGTCGTCGAGATCGGGTCGCGCTAGGAGGAGCGGTCGGACGCCGTCTCCCCGCGCGCCGCGCGCAGCCGGGCGAGGGCGTCGCGGTCCTGCTCCTTCCACCGGGCCGCGGCCTGCACGCCGCTGAGGTCGTGGACCTCCCCGACCTCGGCCCAGGTCGCGCCGAAGTGCACCGCGGCGCGACGGTCGTCGGGGGAGTCGGACCCGGCGGCGACCGCGGCGGCGAGCTGGCGCAGGTGGCGCTCCTTGCGCGCGCCGGCCTCGGGGTCGACGGGCTGGAGGTAGCGCACCTTGGTGGCCTTCACGGTCGCCGGCTTCCCGTCCTCGTCGCGCACGCGCAGCGACAGCGGCTCGCCCACGGCGCAGGAGCGGACCTCGGTCAGCTGCAGCACGCGGCCGTCCAGCGGGTCGGGCGTCAGCGTCGGCACGGTGTCCGTGCTGCGCACCACGGTGCGGGCGTCGAGGTCCAGGCGCACCGTCACGCGCGAGGCGCGGACCCGCCACGTCCCGGAGCCGGCGTCGTCGAGCGCGCGCACGGGCGCACCCCGCGGGGGCACGAGCTCGGCCAGGTGCTGCAGGTCGTCGTCCACGCCCCCATCATCGCGGACCCGCGGCGGCCGCCCTGACGCGCTCAGGGGTGGCGGTGGGAGCCCTTGACGACCTTGTCCACGGCGTTCTTGGGCCCGTGCACGGCCAGGCCGACGAGGTCGAGGTCCTCGCCCGCGACGGCCCGCACGACCGCCCGGTTGGCGGCGTCGTGGCCGGTGGTGAACATCGCGGAGGTGAACACCGCGACGGGCAGCTCCCGGCCGAGGGCGCGGGTGCGGGCCGCCGCGAGGACGCCGGCGTCGCCCTCCAGCACGATGACCGGGCGCCCCAGCAGCGGCAGGTACGTGGCGCCGTCGGCGTCGACGTAGTCCTCCCCCACCAGGTCGCCGTGGCGGGCGGTGAGGCCGGAGGCCAGGAAGGCCGTGACGTTCAGCCGCTACCAGCCGGGGAGGTCGTCGCGCAGCAGCACGACCGTGCGGGTGTCGAAGCGCACGGGTCCGTCGGAGGTGGGCTCCTCGGCTGCGGACGCGTCGGTGGGGGTGGTGGCGTTGTCGGGCACCCGACGAGGGTGCGGCCCGCGGTGGCCGCGCGGCTTGTACGTTCTTGACGTGCCGGGCGGCGAGCGGGTGCGCAGCTGGCGACCGGGCGTCCCCGGCGTCGCCGAGGTTCTGCACGCGCGGTTCACCGAGCACGCCTACCCCCTGCACACCCACGACACGTGGACCGTCCTGCTCGTCGACGAGGGGACGGTGGCCTACGACCTGGACCGGCGCCCCCGCACGACCGCGCCGTCGCTCGTGACGCTGCTGCCGCCGCATGTGCCCCACGACGGGCGGGCCGCCTCGGCGCTGGGGTTCCGCAAGCGGGTGCTGTACCTGGAACCCGCGGTGCTGCCCGCGGAGCTCAGCGGCGCGGCGGTCGACGCCCCGGGCCTGCTCGACCCCGCGCTGGCGCGGGCCGTGTCCGCCGTGCACGACGCCCTGCTGGGGGTGGACGGGGAGTTCGAGGCCGCGAGCCGGACGGTGCTGCTGACCGAGCGCCTGCGGGCGCTGCTCGCCCACCGCGACCCACCCCCGGCGCCGCGGCGCGACCCCACGCTGGCGCGGCGGCTGCGCGACCTCCTGGACGCCGACGTCGTCGCCGGCCTCACGCTGGCGGAGGCGGCCGCCCGGCTGCACGCCGACCCGGCGCACCTGGTGCGCAGCTTCCGGCGCGAGTTCGGGCTGCCGCCGCACCGCTACCTCACGGGGCGCCGGGTGGACCGGGCGCGGCGGCTCCTGCTCGGCGGGGTCCCGCCGGCGCAGGCCGCGGTCCTGGCCGGGTTCTACGACCAGTCCCACCTGACCCGGCACTTCACGCGCGTGCTGGGCGCCCCGCCCGGTCGCTTCGGCGTCCGCTGACCCGCGCCCGCACCCAGTCCAGCAGCGCGACGCCCTGCACCCGCTGGAACTCCCGCACCGTGGGGAGGCCCGGCGGTGGGGGCAGCCGCGCGGTGTCGAGGAAGTAGCCCACGAGCCCGGCCAGGAACCCCGTGAGGTCGTCGGGGTCCACGTCGCGCGTGAGCGGCAGCGTCGCGAGCAGGCCGTCGACGTCGTGGCCGCCGAAGCGCTCGACCTCGACGAGCAGCATCGCGGTGTCCAGCCACGCGGCCCCGCGGCAGGCCCACGGCCAGTCCACGAGGACCGCGCCGGCCGCGGTGACGAGGACGTTGTCGGCGCGCAGGTCGCCGTGCACGAGGGTGTCGCCGCCCAGCGCCTCGACACCGCGGACCGCCAGCTCCCGCAACGGGTCCAGGTCGGGCAGCGCGGACCCGGGGGGACCGGGGCGCTCGGCGAGGCGGTCGAGGCCGCGCAGCTGCTCCGCCAGCGCCGCGCGCGCGTCCGGCAGGCCGGGCACGGGGCAGGGGGTCGCGCGCTGCGCGAGGTCCTCCAGCGCCCGCAGGGCGGCGTCCAGGTCGGGCCGGGTCCAGGGCAGCGCGGGGACGGTGCCGTCGACGTCGTCCAGGACGAGGGCGACCCAGCCGTCGACGTCCACGACCCCGTGCAGCGCCGGGACGGGCAGGTCCGCCGGCAGCCAGCCGGCGGTGCGGGCCTCGTCGCGGTGGATGCCGGGGCTGTCGGGGTTCAGCGTCAGCCCGACGGCCTTGACGAAGGCGCGCCGGCCGTCGCGCGTGCGGACGCGGTCCGCGGAACCCGGGGAGAAACCGCCCGGCTGGCTCGTCGCCCGCACGACGGGGGACCCGAGGACGTCCTCGACGCCCCGGCGCACGGCCGGGGGCAGCGCCTCCCAGCGCACGCGCGACCCCCCGGAACCCAGCACGCCCGCCAGGCTGGCAGAGCCTGGCGGGCGTGGTCGAGGGGGTTTCCGGGGCCGGCGGGCGTGCCGCGTCAGGCGAGGCGGGAGCGCAGGGAGGCCAGGAACTCGTCGGCGTTGGCCAGCTGCTCGGCCAGGCGCTCGCGCCGCTCGCGCACGTCCTCCACCCTGGCCCTGAGGGCGACCTGGGTCTGCTCGGAGGCGGCACCCGCCCCGTCGACGGCGTCGACCACGTCGAGCAGCTCGCGCATCTCCTCCAGGGTGAAGCCCAGGGGCTTCATCCGGCGGATCAGCAGCAGGCGGTCGACGTCGGCCTCGCTGTAGAGGCGGTAGTTGCCCGCGCTGCGCACCGCGCTGAGCAGACCCTGGTCGTCGTAGTAGCGCACCGTGCGGTGGCTCAGCCGCACCCGGTCCGCGACCTCACCGACCTGCAGGACCGGCACGTCCCGCTCCGCGGCGTCCCCGGGCGGCCGGTCAGCGGTCGGCTGGCTCCTCCGGGTGCTCACCGGCGCCAGGCTACGGCGTCGCCTGCCCGACCGGCGGCCGACCCGGTCGACCTAACCCTTACGTGAGGGTAGGGTTGGCACGTCGCGAACCCGGCCGCTCTCCGAGCGGGACCGCCGGTCCGCGGTGCACCGCCGCCCCCGGCGACGAACCCCGACACGTGCCTCCCCCGAGATCGGACCACGCCCTCCGTGACCAGCCCTGGAACGCCGACCCCCTCCGCCGCAGCCCTCCTGACCGCCCGTCCCCGTCGCCCCGCCTGGCTGGCCCCCCGGGTCGCGCGCACGGAGGTCCTCGCCGGTCTCGTCGTGGCCCTGGCCCTCATCCCCGAGGCCATCTCCTTCTCGATCATCGCCGGCGTCGACCCCAGGGTCGGCCTCTTCGCCTCCTTCACGATGGCCTGCTCCATCGCCGTCCTCGGCGGACGCCCCGCCATGATCTCCGCCGCCACCGGCGCCGTCGCGCTGGTCATCGCGCCGCTGGTGCGCGAGCACGGCCTGGACCACCTGATCGCGACCGTCATCCTCGCCGGCGTCTTCCAGGTCGTGCTGGGCCTGCTGCGGGTCCCCCGGCTGATGAGGTTCGTGCCGCGCAGCGTGATGGTCGGCTTCGTCAACGCCCTGGCCATCCTGATCTTCTGGGCTCAGGTCCCGCACCTGATCGGGGTGCCGTGGGCGGTGTACCCGGTGCTCGTGGTCGCGCTGGCCATCATGGTGCTCCTGCCCAGGGTGACCACGGCGGTGCCCGCTCCCCTGGTGGCCATCGTGGTGCTCACGACGTTCACCGCGCTCGCCCACCTGCTCATCCCCGACGTCGGGGACGAGGGCGCCCTGCCGAACTCCCTGCCCACCCTGGGACTGCCGCAGGTGCCCTACACCCTCGCGACCCTGTCGATCATCGCCCCGTACGCCTTCGGGATGGCCCTGGTCGGGCTCATGGAATCGATGATGACCGCGAAGCTGGTGGACGAGATCACCGACACCCCCTCCTCGAAGACCCGCGAGGCCTGGGGTCAGGGCGCGGCCAACGTCATCACCGGCTTCTTCGGCGGCATGGGCGGCTGCGCCATGATCGGCCAGACCATGATCAACGTGAAGGCGGGCGCCCGCACCCGCCTGTCCACGTTCCTGGCCGGGCTGTTCCTGCTGATCCTCGTCGTCGGCCTCGGCGACGTCGTCGCGATCGTCCCGATGGCCGTCCTGGCCGCGGTCATGATCGTGGTGGCGGCCGGGACCTTCGACTGGCACTCCGTCCGCCCGAGCACGCTGCGGCGCATGCCGGGGTCCGAGACCGCGGTCATGGTCGCGACCGTCGTGGTGACCGTCGCGACGGGCAACCTCTCCCTCGGCGTCGTCGTCGGCGTCGTCGTCGCGGCGCTGCTCTTCGCGCGCCGCGTCGCCCACCTCGTCGAGGTCCGCCGCAGCGCGTCCGCGGACGGCACCACCTGCACCTACCGGGTCAGCGGCGCGCTGTTCTTCGCCTCCGCCGACGACCTCGTCGGCCGGTTCGACTACCCCGAGGACCCGCAGCAGGTGGTCATCGACCTGTCCGACTCCCACGTGTGGGACGCCTCGACGGTCGCGGCGCTGGACGCCATCACCACGAGGTACGCCAGTCGAGGCAAGAGCGTGACCATCGAGGGTCTGAACGAGGCCAGCGCCTCGATGCACGGGCGGCTCGCCGGCCACCTGGCCGGCGGGCACTGACGGCGGACGACAGCCGCAGCCGCTCGTCGGCCCCTGCACCGGTGTGGAACAGTTCCGTCCGCCGGTCGAGGCCGCGCGAACCCGACGCCGACGACCGCGAGGACGACATGAAGATCACCGGGTACCGCCTGCTGTCGACCTACCACGACTGGGGCCGTCCCATCGGTGACGTCAACGGGTTCATCGCCTCCGGGATCACCGCCGTGCCGCTGGTGCTCCTGGAGACCGACGCCGGGGTGACGGGTGTCGGCGTCGGTTCCCACCAGGACGTGGACAGGCTCTTCCCGGCCCTGGAGGGGCAGGACCCCCGCGCGACGGCGTCGCTGTACGACCGCATGCTCGCCCGCGTGTTCAAGGCCGGTCACGCCGGCGCCACGTTCGGGGGCATCGGCACCCTGGACACGGCCCTGTGGGACCTCAAGGCCAAGCTCGCCGGGGAACCGCTGTGGCGCCTGCTCGGAGCGGGCGACCGCTTCGTCCCCGGCTACGCGTCCCCCCTCGACATCGCGCTCGGCGACGAGGAGCTCGCCGGCTTCTACACCGGCGCCGTCGAACGGGGTTACACCGGCGGCAAGCTCAAGGGGGGCCGCGACGTCGACACCGACCTGCGCCGGCTGCGCCTCGTCGAGGACCTCCTGCGCCGGAACACCACGTCGCCGACGCTCATGCTCGACGCCAACGAGTCGTGGAACCTCAAGCAGGCGGTGCGCTACGTGAGCCGCCTCGAGACGGAGGTCGACCTGGCGTGGGTCGAGGAACCGCTGCGGCGCTGGGACGCCGACGGGCACGCGCGGCTCTCCGGCGCCGTCCGGGCGGCCGTCGCGACAGGCGAGAACCTGACGGGTCTGGAGCAGTTCCGGCCGCTCCTCGACGCCCGTGGCGTGGACGTCGTCCAGGGCGCCGCCGTCTGGGGCGTCACCCACTTCCTGCGCCTGGCCCTGGCCGCGCACAGCCGGGACCTGCCGGTCAGCCCCGTCGGCCTCAGCCTGAACCCGGCGGTGGCGCACGCGGCGGCCGCGGTCCCGAACCACCTCACGGCCGAGGTGCAGGACTTCGGGCAGCCGCACGGGCTCAGCGTGGACCAGCGGTTCGTCGACGGCGGCATCGTCCTGGGCGACGAGCCGGGCAACGGGATCAGCGTCGACGAGGACGCGATCCTGTCCGACCCGCGCTCGGCGTCCTGGCTGGTGGCGGCCGGGCCGCACGTCCGCTCCCCCCGGGCCGGGCTGCGCCTCGAGGTCTGACCCGTCACCCGCCGGGCCCGGGCGGACCCGGCGGGCGCGGTGGCCCCGACCGCGCGTCAGACCGCGGTGACGGCCGTCTCCGCACGCCGGACGACGAGGCCCGTGCGCCGCGCCGAACCCGGGTCGTCCAGGTCGAGGGCGAACCCGCCGTCCTCGACGTCGACCTCGACGGTGTCGCCGTCGCGGACCTGTCCGGACAGCAGCGCCTTCGCGAGCCGGTCGCCGATCTCGCGCTGCACCAGCCGGCGCAGCGGCCGGGCCCCGTAGGCGGGGTCGTAGCCGGTGATGGCCAGCCAGTCCTTGCCCGCGTCGGTGACGTCGAGGGTGATCCGGCGGTCGGCGAGCCGGGCCGCGAGGCGCTGCACCTGCAGCTCGACGATGCGGGACAGCTCCTGCGTCGACAGCGGGTCGAACACCACGACGTCGTCCAGGCGGTTGAGGAACTCCGGCTTGAAGTTCGCCCGCACCGCGGACATCACGGCGTCGTGCTTGGTCTCCCGCGACAGCTCCGGGTCGACCAGGAACTGCGAGCCGAGGTTCGAGGTCAGCACGAGGATGACGTTGCGGAAGTCCACCGTGCGGCCCTGGCCGTCGGTCAGGCGACCGTCGTCGAGGACCTGCAGGAGGACGTCGAACACCTCCGGGTGGGCCTTCTCCACCTCGTCGAGCAGCACGACCGAGTACGGACGGCGCCGCACGGCCTCGGTGAGCTGACCGCCCTCCTCGTAGCCGACGTACCCGGGCGGGGCACCGACGAGGCGGGCCACCGCGTGCTTCTCGGCGTACTCGCTCATGTCGATGCGGACCATGGCCCGCTCGTCGTCGAAGAGGAAGTCGGCCAGCGCCTTGGCGAGCTCGGTCTTCCCGACGCCCGTGGGGCCGAGGAAGAGGAACGAGCCGGTCGGGCGGTCGGGGTCGTTGACCCCGGCCCGGCTGCGGCGCACCGCGTCCGAGACGGCGCCGACGGCTTCGGCCTGGCCGATGAGGCGGTCGCCCAGGAACTCCTCCATGCGCAGCAGCTTCGCGGTCTCCCCCTCCAGGAGGCGGCCGGCGGGGATGCCCGTCCAGCCCGCGACGACCTCGGCGATGTCGTCGGGCCCGACCTCGTCGGCCACCATCGGCGGCTGCGCGAGCGCGGAACCCTCCGCCTGCTGAGCCGCGGCCAGGTCGGCCTCCAGGCCGGGGATGCGGCCGTAGAGGATCTCGCTGGCGCCCGCGAGGTCGCCCTCGCGCTGCAGCCGCTCGGCCTGCGAGCGCAGCTCGTCGACGGTCTTCTTCAGGTCACCGACCCGGTTCAGCCCCGCCTTCTCCTGCTCCCACCGCGCGTTCAGCGCCGTGAGCTGCTCCTGCTTGTCGGCCAGCTGCGCGCGCAGCGCGTCCAGCCGCTCGCGGGAGGCGACGTCGTCCTCCTTGGACAGCGCGAGCTGCTCCATCTTCAGCCGGTCCACGGCGCGGCGGAGCTCGTCGATCTCGATGGGCGAGGAGTCGATCTCCATGCGCAGCCGGGACGCGGCCTCGTCGACGAGGTCGATGGCCTTGTCGGGCAGCTGCCGGCCGGAGATGTAGCGGTCGGACAGGGTCGCGGCGGCGACCAGCGCGGCGTCGGAGATCGAGACCTTGTGGTGCGCCTCGTAGCGCTCGCGCAGGCCGCGCAGGATGCCGATGGTGTCGGGCACGCTCGGCTCGCCGACGAAGACCTGCTGGAAGCGGCGCTCCAGCGCGGGGTCCTTCTCGATGCGCTCGCGGTACTCGTCCAGGGTGGTCGCGCCGACGAGGCGCAGCTGACCGCGGGCCAGCATGGGCTTGAGCATGTTGCCCGCGTCCATGGAGCCCTCGGCCGCGCCCGCGCCGACGACGGTGTGCAGCTCGTCGATGAACGTGACGACCTGCCCCTCGGAGTTCTGGACCTCGGTGAGGACGGCCTTGAGCCGCTCCTCGAACTCCCCGCGGTACTTCGCGCCCGCGACCATCGAGGCGAGGTCGAGGGAGATGAGGCGCTTGCCGCGCAGCGACTCCGGGACGTCGCCCGCGACGATGCGCTGGGCCAGGCCCTCGACGACGGCGGTCTTGCCGACGCCGGGCTCGCCGATGAGGACGGGGTTGTTCTTCGTGCGCCGGCTCAGCACCTGCACGACGCGGCGGATCTCGGCGTCGCGGCCGATGACCGGGTCGAGGCGGCCCTGGCGGGCCTGCTCGGTGAGATCGACGCCGTACTTCTCCAGCGACTTGTAGGTGCCCTCCGGGTCGGGGGAGGTGACCTTCGCGCCGCCGCGGACGGCGGGCAGGGCGTCGAGCAGCGCGTCGCGGGTGGCGCCGACGGCGCGCAGGGCCTCACCGGCGGCCGACGTCGAGGCGGCCGCGCCGAGCACCAGGTGCTCGGTGGAGACGTAGGCGTCGTCGAGCGCGCGCGCCTCGTCGCCCGCGGCCTGCATGAGCTGAAGCGCGGGGCGGGACAGCTGCGGCTGGCTCACCGACGAGCCGGACGCGCTGGGCAGGGACGCGAGCGCGCCGCGCACGCGCGTGGCGACGACGGAGCGGTCGGCTCCCACGGCGTCGAGCAGGTGGCCCGCGACGCCGTTGTCCTGCTCCAGCAGGGCGGCCAGGACGTGCAGGGGCTCGACCTGCGCGTGGCCCGCGGTGCTCGCCCGGCCGACGGCGTCGGCGAGGGCCTCCTGCGCACGGGTGGTGAGCTTCAGGTCCACAGGTACCTCCAGGACGAACGGGGTGGACGACGACACCGGGGACAACGATGCCAGAGTTGAGCTTGTTCCGCTCAACTCGCGCGCCGGCCCTCCCGTCCCGGCGCCCCCGCGGGCCGCAGCGCCGCCCCGAGGACCGCGACGGCGAACACCGCCAGCGCCAGCAGCACGATGGTCCCGCCCGGCGGCGTGCCGAGCCGGTAGGAGGCGACGGCCCCGCCCGTGCTCGCGACGAGGCCCAGCGCGCAGGCCGCGACCTGGACGGCGGCGAAGCTCGAGCAGGTGCGCTGCGCCGCCGCGACGGGGATCACCACGAGGGCGCTGACGAGCAGCAGCCCGACCGTGCGCATCGAGAGCACGACGGTGACGGCGGTGAGCACCGCGAGCGTCGTCGTGAGGGCCCGGACCGGCAGGCCGACGGCGCGGGCGTGCTCCTCGTCGCCGGCGACCGCGAAGAACCACGGGCGCAGCAGCAGCACGGTGACGAGCAGCACCAGCGCCAGGACGCCGAACGTGCGCACGTCCGCCGGGCTGGTGGTCGTGAGGGCGCCGAACAGGTAGCTCTCGAGGTTCGCGGGACTGCCGGGCGGGGCCGCGCTCAGCAGCACCACTCCACCGGCGACGCCGCCGTAGGAGATCACCGCGAGGGCGACGTCGCCGCCGGTCCGGCCGCGGGCGCGGACGACCTCGACGGCGATCGCCGCCGCGACGGCCGCCGCGAGGGCCGTCCAGACGGGAGCCGCGCCGGTCAGCACCCCCGCGGCCACCCCGGTCAGGGCCACGTGGCCCAGGCCGTCGCCGATGAGGGACAGGCCGCGCTGCACGACGAAGGCGCCCACGAGCGGCCCCGCCACCCCGACGAGCGCGGCGGCCAGCAGGGCGCGGCGCATGAAGTCGTAGTCCCAGAGCTGGAGCAGGTCGGTCACCGCCGCCCCTCCCCGTCGCCGTGCCCGGCGTGCCGCGTCCCGCCCGGCGGCGCCCCCTCCTGGACCGCCCCGTCCCGGACCTCCACGCGCCGGGTCCAGGCCCCCGCGAGGGCGTCCACGTCGTGGGTGACCACGACGACGCCCACCCCGGCTCCGCGCAGTCGGCGCAGCACACCGGCGACGATCCGCTGGTTGGCCTCGTCGACGCCGGCCGTCGGCTCGTCCAGCAGCAGCAGCGGGGCCTCGGTGGCCAGGGCGCGCGCGAGCAGGACGCGGCGCTGCTGACCCCCGGAGAGCCGGGCGACGGGGTCCTCCGCCCGGTCGGCGAGCCCGACGGTCTCCAGCGCGGTCCGCACCGCCGCGCGGTCGCCGCGGCGCACGGCCGGCGCCCAGCGGCGCAGAGGTCCCGCCAGCGGCAGGCGTCCCACGGCCACCACCTCCGCGACCGTGGCCGGGACGGCCGCCGCCACCGAGTGGCGCTGCGGGACGTAGCCCCAGCGCGACGTCCCGCGCCGCAGGTCGCCCGCGAGGACGTCGGCCAGGCCCAGGGCGGCGCGCACGAGGGTGGTCTTGCCCGCGCCGTTCGGCCCGGTGACGGCGACGCACTCCCCGGCGCACACGACGAGGTCGACGTCGCGCAGCAGCGGACGCCGGTCGTAGCCCAGGGCCGCGCCGCGGAACTCCAGGAGGACGTCCCCGGCGGGGGGTGGACGCAGGACGGGGGCGGTGGTGGGCACGACCGGACCTTATCGGTAACGGTTCTCACTCGTGTTAACGTCGCCGCGCTGACCACAGGCCGCTCACAGCCGTGACGGTCCGACGCAACCGAAGGAGACCCGTGCGCCTCGCCCCCCGCTCCCGCCGACCGCTCACCCTCGCCGCGACCCTGCCCCTGGCGCTGCTGACGGCCTGCTCGACGACGCCGGACGCCGCCGCGCCCCGCGAGAGCGCGTCCTCCACCGCCGCCGACGGTGCGGCCGCCGAGACCGGCGCCACCGAGGCGGCCGCCAGCTCCCCGCGCCTCGCCATCAGCTACGACGGTGGCGTCCAGGTCCTGGACGCCACGACGCTGGAGGTCCTGGCCGACGAGGAGTTCGAGGGCTTCACCCGCCTGAACCCCGCCGGCGACGGGCGGCACTTCCTGGTCTCCGGGAAGGGGGGTTTCCACGTCCTCGACGGAGGTTCCTGGGAGCAGCCGCACGGCGACCACTCGCACTACTACACCGCCGAACCCGGGACCACGGGCACCGTGTTCGCCGCGGAGGAACCCGGTCACGTCGTGACCCACGCCGGGCGCACCACGCTGTTCGACGACGGCACCGGGGAGGTCGTCGGGTTCGACAGCGCGGACCTCGAGGACGACGCCCGGACCGAGCGCACCTACACCACCCCGGCGGCCCACCACGGCGTCGCGGTCGAGCTGGCGAACGGCGACATGGTCGTCTCGGAGGGCACCGTGGACACCCGCACGGGCATCCGCGTGCTGGACGCGCGGAACTCCGAGATCGCCCGGAACGACAGCTGCCCGAGCGTCCACGGCGAGACCGTCGCCGCCGACGAGGCCGTCGTCATCGGCTGCACGGACGGCGTCCTGGTGTACCGCGACGGCGTCATCACCAAGGTCGCGAGCCCGGACGCCTACGGCCGCATCGGCAACCAGTTCGGCACCGAGGACTCCCCGATCGTCCTGGGCGACTACAAGACCGACCCCGACGCCGAGGTGGAGCTCACCACGCGCGTCTCGCTGATCGACACCACCACGGCGCAGATGCGGCTCGTGGACCTGCCGTCGTCGTACTGGTACCGCTCGCTGGGCCGCGGGGAGCACGGCGAGGGCGTCGTCCTCGGTACCGACGGCGCCCTGCACGTCATCGACACCGCCGCCGGCGCCGTGAACCGGTCCGTCCCGGTCATCGCGCCGTGGGAGGTCCAGGAGGACTGGCAGTCGCCCCAGCCGCAGGTGTTCACCATGGACGGCACCGCCTACGTCACCGACCCCGCGGCGAAGGCCGTGCACGCCGTCGACATCGAGACCGGGGAGGTGTTCCGCAGCGCCGACCTCGCGGTCGTCCCGAACGAGCTCAAGGGCGTGACGGGCGAGGCCGACGCGACCTCCACCGGCGCGTGAACCCCGTCCCGCGCGGGCTGCGCGCCGTCGCCCTGCTGACCGCGGCGACCGCCCTCGCGGCCTGCGCGGGTGGGCCGGCGGCGCCGGCGGACGCCCCCGGCACGACCGTCCTGACGTCGAGCTACCCGCTGGAGTTCGTGGCCCGCGAGATCGCGGGCGACCGGGCGCAGGTGTCGAACCTGACGCCGCCCGGGGCCGACAGCCACGGCCTGGAACTCTCGCCGCAGCAGGTCGGCCGCCTCGGCGAAGCGGACCTGGTCGTCCACCTGTCGGGGTTCCAGCCCGCCGTCGACGCGGTGATCGACCAGCAGGCCCCTGCGCACGTGGTGGACGCGGCGCCGCTCGCGGACCGGCCCGGCGATCCGCACTTCTGGCTCGACCCGCAGCGGATGGGCGCCCTCGGCCACGACGTCGCGGCCGAACTGGCGCGCGTGGACCCGGCGGGGGCGGCGGAGTACGAGGCCGCCGCCGAGCGGCTCGACGGAACCCTGACGGCGCTCGACGCCGAGTACCTGCTCGCGCTGGAACCCTGCCGCGGGGCCACCCTCGTCACGTCGCACGAGGCGTTCGGGTACCTCGCGGACCGGTACGGGCTGGTGCAGGTCGGGATCGCCGGCGTCGACCCGCACGTCGAGCCCACCCCGTCCCGGGTGCGCGACGTCGTGGACGCCGTGCGCGGCCGGGGGGTGCGCACGGTGTTCTTCGAGGCCACCACGAGCCCGGCCGTCGCAGAGACGTTCGCCGACGACCTGGGGACGACGACCGCGGTGCTGCACCCGGTCGAGCGCGTCGGACCGGGCCAGGACTACCCCGGGCTGATGCGCGAGAACCTCGCGGCCCTGCGCGCGGGCCTGGGCTGCGCCTGACCCCACTCCCCCGCCGTGATCATGCAGGTAGTACCTGCATGATCACGGAGGGGACGGTCAGAGGGTCAGGCTCGGGTGCAGCTTGGTCACCGACCACGTCCGGCGGCGTTCGCAGGCGAGGAGCGTGACGCCGACGGCCAGCAGCCCGAACACCACGAGCGCCCCGACGTCGGTCCAGACCTGCGGGCCGGTGCCCTCGGCGATCAGCCGCCGCAGCCCCCGCACGCCGTAGGTCAGCGGCAGGTACGGGCTGATGGCCGCGAAGAACGGCCCGGCCGTCGCGACCGGGTACGTCCCGCCCGCCGAGGCGAGCTGGAGCATCAGCAGGACCAGCGCGACGAGCCGTCCGATGCCGCCCAGCAGCGCGTTGAAGCACTGGTGGACGCTCGTGAAGACGACGGCGACGAGCATCGCGAAGCCGACCGCGGCCCACGGGCTCGCGGCGCGGAAGCCCAGGAACAGGTGCAGGCACGCGAACAGCGCGCCGGCCTGGACGACGCCGAACGCCGCCCCGGGCAGCCACCCCGACAGCGCCGCGCGCCACGAGCTCGCGGTGGTCGCGAGCGCCCGCGGGGACACGGCCCGCAGGACCATGTACGTGATCATCCCGCCGATCCACAGGGACAGGCAGATGAAGTACGGCGCGAGGCCCTCGCCGTAGGAGCTCACGGCGTGCGCCCGGGTGAACGTCGACCGCACGGGGGCCGCGGCGACCTGGGAGCGCTGCGCGCGGTCGGCGTCGCCGTAGGTGGGGACCGCGTCGGCGCCGGTGCGCAGCCGGTCGGCGAGCTGCGTGCTGCCGTCGGCGAGCTGGGCCGTGCCGTCGGCGAGCTGGGAGGCGCCGTCGCGGGCACTGCCCGCCCCGGTCGCGAGCTGCCGGGCGCCCGCGTCCACGCTCCGGGCCCCGCTCGCGAGGTCCGCGGCCCCGCCGGCCGCGCTCGCGGCGCCCGCCGAGACCTGCCGGGTGCCCGAAGCCAGGGCGGCCGCGCCGTCGGCGGCGGAGGCGACGCCGGTGCTCAGGGCCGGGGCCGCCTGCGCGAGCTGCGCCGCCCCGGTCGAGACGCCGGCCGCACCGGTGGCGACCTGACCGGCGCCGGCGGCGAGCTGGTCGACGCCGGCCCGGGCCGCCGCGAGCTGCTGCGCCGCGCCGGCGAGGCCCGACCCCGCGGTGCCGACCCGGGTCGCCGCCGCGCCGAGGTCGGTGCTGAGGCGGTCCAGGCCCGGGTCGAGCCGGGACTGGACCTGCTCGACCTCGGCCAGCAGCTGCTGGAGCCCCGCGTCGCCGGGGTCGGCCGCGGCCAGGGCCCGCAGCCGGGGCAGGACGTCGGTGCTCACGCTGCCGCGGGCGGCGGCCACGTCCGTCGAGGCCTGCGCCAAGCGGGTGCTCAGGTCCGCCAGCTGCTGCGGGGCGGCGCTCGCCCCCGCGACGGCCGCGTCGACGCCGTCGGCGGCCGCGGCCAGGCGGCCCGCCCCGGCCGAGACCTGCTGCGCCCCGGTGCTGACGGCCGCGGCGCCGGCCGCGAGCGCCGTGGTCTGGGCGGGGAGCCGGGCCGTGCCCGCGCGCAGCTGCTGCAGCCCGCCGGACAGCCGGTCGGCCCCGATGGCCGCGGCGGCCGCCCCGGTCGCGAGCTGCCGGGTGCCCGTGGCCAGCGCGGCCGACCCGCTCGCCAGCCGCCCCGTGCCGGTGGCGAGGCGACCGGCCCCCGTGTCGAGGTCGCCGAGGCCGACGGTGAGCTGGGCCGCGCCCGCGTCGGCGCTGCGGGCCCCGTCGGCGAGGGTGGACGCACCGTCGGCAGCCTGGCTGATCCGCGCGTGGACGTCGTTGAAGCCGACGTAGACGTTCTCGAGGTAGCTCGCGGTGGTGCTCGTGGCCAGGGAGTCGCGCAGGGTCGTGGTCAGCGACGTCGCGACGTTGCCCACGATGTAGTTCTGGGCGTCGTTCGTCACGACGCTCAGCTGCGCCTTGCGCGGCTGCGCTCCCCCGGTGGACACGAGGTCCGCGGAGAAGCCGCGCGGCACGGTCAGCACCGCGGCGTAGTCGCCGTCGTCGAGCCCCGCCGCTGCGCGCTGCGCGCTGACCTCGTGCCAGGTGAACCCCGCCGCGCCCGCCGTGGTGACCTCGGCCACGATCTGCCGGCCGGCGTCGACGGTGCGCGTCGTGCCGTCGCCGCCCGTGCCGGGCGCCGGGACGTCCTGGTCGACGACGGCCGCGTCGAGGTTCGCGAGCTCGCCGGTCGGGTTCCAGTTCGCGGCCAGGTACAGCCCGCCGTACAGGCACGGGATGACCACGACGACGACGAGCGCCAGCTTGGTGAGCAGGGACCGGCGGAAGCGCGCGAGCTCCAGCCAGGGCAGGGAGATCAGCGGCATCAGAGGGCTCCGGGGTCGGTCGGGAGGGGGCCGCCGGCGGGGTCGGCCTCGGGTGCGGGGTCTCCCTCGGGTGCGGGGGCTCCCTCGGGTGCTGGGTCTCCCTCGGGCGTGGGGTCCGGCCGCAGCGGCAGGACGCGCACCCGCCGGGTCGTCGTCCCCAGCCCGGGCAGCGCGGCCGCGGCGGCCGCGGCGGCCGCGTCCTGGCAGGTCACGACGACCGTGAGCGCGTGGTGGCCGCGGTCGTCGTCGTAGCCGTCCAGGGCCAGCAGGGCCGCCCAGGCGCGGGCCCCGTCCTCGGCGTCGCGCAGCGCGTCGACGTCGTCGACCACGAGGACCTCGGGGTGGCCGAGCAGCGCGAGGACGACGCCGAGGACGAGGCGCTCCAGCGGCAGGAGGTCGCTGACGAACTCCTCCCGCCGCAGCCGGTGCGGGGCGGACGGGTCCGCGGCCGGCTGGCCCTCGGCACCGTGGCGGACGTGGCGGGCGGCGCGCGAGGACTCCACGAGGGAGGCGTTGGCCTCCAGGGCCGCGTCGACGCGGTCGAGGACCTCCGCGACGCGGGCGCCGGCCACCCACGGCTTCCACCACGGCTGGTGGATGACGAGGCGCTCGGCGACGTGCTGCTCGACGGTGAGGGCGTCGTCGAGGTCGTTGACGCCGCGCAGCTCGGCCAGGGCGACGCGGTGGCGCACGGCCCGGGCGGCGCGCGGCAGCGGCAGGCCGCAGACCTCCCGCACCTCCGCGTCCACGGCGAGGCGTCCCGCCAGCGCCAGCAGCAGCGACGTCTTCCCGCTGCCCGCGGGCCCCTGCACGACGAGCAGGTCGCCCGCCTCGGCGTCGACGTCCAGCGGGCCGAAGACGGTGCGGCGGTGGTGCTCCAGCCGGAGGCCGCGGGCCCGCAGGGCCGGGACCGGCGGCGGCGCGACGTCCTCGACGACCGCGTCCCCCGGCACCTCGGCGGCGCTCACGCCGGGGCCCCGTCCCGGTCGAGCGGGACGGTCAGGCCGAGCACCAGCGCGGTGAGGGCCCCGACGCGCTCGTCCTCCGCCGGTGGCTCCGCGTCGAGGTGCACCTGCGCCGAGGTGCCCTCGTAGAGCGCGACGACCGCGCCCGTGAGCGCCTCGACCGAGGTCGCCGGACGGCGGCCCAGGTGCTCCAGCGCGGTGGCCAGCGCGGGGGCGATCTGCCGGCGCGTCGAGGCGCGGTAGTCGGCGAGGACGCGGGCGGCGCGCTCCTCGCGCAGGGCCTGGGCCGCGACGTCGCTGAGCACGAGGTACCAGAGGCGGTCGCTCGGCAGCGTCCGCAGCAGCCGGGACACCACGGCGCCGACCTCCCGCTCCCCACCCGCAGCCACCGCGGCCGGGTCGGTCTCCAGGCCGGAGCGCAGGGCCAGCAGCACCGTCTCGGCGCGGTCCTCGAACAGCGCGACCAGCAGGTCGTCCATCGAGGCGAAGTTCGAGTAGAAGGCGCCGCGGGTGTAGCCGGCGCGCTCGCACACGGCCTCGATCGAGGCCGAGGCCAGGGACCGCTCGGCCACCACCTGCAGCGCCGCCTCGAGCATCCGCTGCCGCGTCTGCACCCGCCGCCGGGTGATCCGCGGGGCCTGCTGCGTCTCCGTCACCCCGGAGACGATACACGTCGTATCGGATGCAGAACAGATCCGATGGCCAGGCCTGGGCGCCCGGTAGGTTCGGCCCCCACCGCACCGCACCGACCCGACGGGGGACCTCGTGCCGCAGGACGACGAGCCGCCGGGTGGGGCCCTGCTGGACGCCCCGACGCGCGCCTGGCTGGAGGGGCCCGACGCCCTCGGACGCCCGGTCGCCCACGTCGCGGTGCTGACGGGCGGGTACTCGAACGAGACGCTGGCCCTCACCGCGGCCGACGGGACGCGCTTCGCCCTGCGGCGGTTCACGGGCACGGGCACGTGCGCCGTCGAGGTGGCCCTGCTGCGCCGCGTCGAGGGCCTCGTCCCCGTGGCGCCGGTCGTGGCCGCCGATCCGGACGGGGCGCTCAGCGGCGCCCCCGCGCTGCTGTCGGTGCTCGTGCCGGGCCGGGACCTCGGCGCCGTCCTGCCGGCGCTGGACGCCGGGGCGGCCGGGGCGTGCGGCCGCGACGTCGGGGCCGCGCTGGCCCGGCTCGGGTCCGTGGAGTTCGCGCGGCCGGGGTTCTTCGGCGGCGGGTCCTCCAGCGGCGGGGACCTCGTGCCCGGCCCGCCCGGGGTGGACCCGACGAGCAGCCTCGACGTCTTCGTCGAGCGCTGCCTGAGCGGCAGCGCGCCGGCTCGCGCGGCGCTCGGAGCGGCCGGCGTGGACGGCCTGCGGCGCCTCGCCGCCCGGCTCACCCCGGAGGTCGGCCGGCTGGCGGGCGCCCGCCGGCTCGTGCACGCCGACCTCAACCCGAAGAACCTGCTCGTCGACGAGGTGGACGGGCGGTGGCGGCTCGCGGCGGTCCTCGACTGGGAGTTCGCGTTCAGCAGCTCGCCGCTCTTCGACGTCGGGAACCTGCTGCGGCGCCCCCGCGGCGCGGCGTTCGAGGCGGGGTTCCTCGCCGGGTTCACCGACGCGGGCGGGGACCTGCCGCCGGACTGGCGGGCGCTGAGCACCGGCCTGGACCTGTTCTCGGTGGCCGACCTGCTGACCCGCCCGCCGGGGCACCGCTACTTCGCGCAGGCGGTCACCGTCGTGCGGGAGCTGATCGCCGCGGAGCCGCCCGCGGGCGAGCTCAGCTGACGGGTTCCTCGCGCATCCCCCACGGCGACCCGTAACCCTGCGGCGCGGGGGCGGCGAGCAGGTCGAGGAACGGCTGGGCGTCGAAGGCCTCGGGGCCCAGCACCCCGGAACCGCTCCAGGTCCCCGCCGCGAGGAGCTCCAGGGCGACGACGGGGTTCACGGCCGTCTGCCACACCACGGCCTGCGCGCCGTACTCGGCCATCGACCACTCGTTGTCCACGACGTGGTACAGGTACACCGCCCGGGGTTCCCCGTCCGTGCCCCGCCCGCGCACGAGGACCCCGGCGCACGTCTTGCCGCGCATGCGGTCCCCCAGCGTCGCCGGGTCGGGCAGGGCCGCCGCGACGACGTCGCGGGGCGAGACGGGGACGCCCCCGACCTGCAGGGGGACGGTCGAGTCCAGCCCCAGCCTGTGCAGGGTCTGCAGCACGCCGATGAACTCGTCGCCCAGGCCGTACTTGAACGTGACCGTCCGCGCCGACGTCCAGCGCGGCATGAGCACGACCTCCTCGTGCTCGACGTTGACGCACTCCACGGGCCCGATGCCCTCGGGGAAGTCGAACACCTCGGGGTCGCTGAACGGCGCCGTCGTGTACCAGCCGCGGTCGCGCTCGAACACCAGCGGCGGGTTCAGGCACTCCTCGATCGTCGTCCAGATGGAGAACGACGGGGCGAACCCGTACCCGTCGACCACGAGGTTCGCGCCGTCGCGGACCCCGAGCTCGTCGACCTCGGAGAACAGGTGGTCCTCGGCGTAGCGCGCGAACATGTCGGACAGCCCGGGTTCCACGCCGATGCCGACCAGCGCGAGGCGACCGGCCGCCTCCCAGTCCGGCGCGGCCGCGAACTGCTCGTCGCCGAGCATCACCCCCGGCAGCTCGTGCGGGCGCTCGGGGTGCGGGCGCGACAGGCTCATCGCCATGTCCAGGTAGGTCGCCCCCGCGGCGAAGCACCCCTCGAAGACGGGCATGACGAACCGCGGGTCCACCGCGTTCAGCACGTGCGTCACCCCGTGCTCGCGCACCAGCGCGGCGACGGCGGCCGGGTCGGAGGCGTCGACGGTCGCGGCGGCGAGCCGGTCGTCGCCCAGCTCCCCGACGAGGCGCTGCGGGCGCGCCGGGTCGTGGTCGGCCAGCACGAGCGCCTCGAAGAAGCTCCGCCGCACGGCGATGCGCACCGCCGCCGAGCCGACGCCGCCCGCACCGATGACCAGGATCCGCATGTCGCTCCGTCCGCTGCCGCGCGAACCCGCCGGCGCGGACCCGATCACGGACGCAACGTAGCTCCCCCGGCGCCCCCGCGGACAGGTGCGGGCCGCCCCGCCGCGCCCGGCACCGATGAGTTCCGCGGCCGCGGCGGGTCGCAGGGGGGTCGGCTCGTCCCAGCGCTCCCCGGAGGTCCCCGTGGCCCTGCACCTCAGCCCCTACGTCTCGCTGCCCGGCGGCGCCGCCCGCGCGGCGCTGGAGTTCTACCGCTCCGTCCTCGGCGGGGACGTGCGCATCTCCACCTTCGGCGAGTTCGGCGGCGGCGAGGGGGTCGACCCGGAGGGCGTCATGCACGGCCAGCTCGACGCCCCGTCCGGCTTCACGCTGATGGTCTCCGACGCGATGGCCGGGATGGCCGCGGCCACCGGCAGCAGCACCGCCCTCTGCCTGTACGGCGACGACCTCGACGAGCTGCGCACGTCCTTCACCGGCCTCGCCGAGGGGGGTGAGGTCACCACGCCGTTCGAGCAGCAGGTGTGGGGCGACCACTACGGGGCCCTCACCGACCGCTTCGGCGTCGACTGGATGGTCAACGGCGGCGGGACCGCCTGAGACCGCCGGGCCGGGCGGCGCGAGGTGGGGCCCTGCTCGACAAGGTCATCCCCGCACGGCACACTCCCCAGCGTGCGCCGCACCACGTTCCGGGGCCGCACCGGTCGGAGGAACCCCGACGCCCACCGCGGGCGCGGGGCCCGGCCGTCCGTTCCCTCACCGGGTCGAGCAGCCGGTCGGATGAGGGTGCCGCTGCGGGTCCGCGGACCCGCGGCCGGCTCTGCTCCCCGAGGGGAAGGACTCCCTGTGCGCTTCCTCCAGCCCGACCCGGGCGTCGTCGGCCACCTCCTGTGGGTCGTGAAGATCGTGGTGCTCGTCTACGTCGTCATCGCCCTGTTCACGGCGGACTACAGCGGCAGCGCCGCCGACTGGGGCGTCTCGCTGATCACGGGCTTCTTCGGGAACATCATCGCCACGATCAAGGGCCTGGCGGCCTGGTTGCAGACGCAGGTCTGAGCGCCCTGCGCGCCCCGCCCCGACGCTCGGGCGTCCGGGGGGCCGCCCCGTGGCGAGGGT
>Ga0160428_1000796_pt1 | contig 29720 bp, 28 predicted proteins | sample SolpanmetagenomM_FD_108198 | JGI IMG/M metagenome (GOLD analysis project Ga0160428, IMG submission 108198) | Solar panel surface microbial communities from Lawrence Berkeley National Laboratory, California, USA - M | ecosystem: Engineered > Built environment > Solar panel > Unclassified ... | reverse complement strand
GGCAGTCTTGCGTACCAATTGAGGAGAGCCTCATGATGGACCCAAACTGCTTCTGGTGCCGGCGCAGTATATTGACCCAACCCGGTACCATTCGAGGAGAACATGGTCTTTGCAATCTCATTCTGAACGACGCTGAAATGGCACAAGGCTCGGAAGGCGGCAAAAGCTTCAAAAGAGTCAGCAAGAAATTACAATGTGGGAATGCTCAGCAACATTTCGATGCAAGCTTGGACTGACAATTGAACGGCTCAACATCAGCATACGGAATTGGCACTGGAGGATGTAGATCCAAGGTTGGTCGCGTTGAAAGAAGACTTGCTGCAAGGCTAGTATCATTGTCAGTACTGCATCTTGTTCAGGATCCAGGACCTCTGTCACTTACGCCTGCCAGTTGAAAAGCATCCAAGCAGTAACAGTACGATGATGGTTCCAGTTGTCCGCAGTCACTCCATTTGGTGGTATCATGGCATGTGCCGGTGGGTCGACACTGAACAAACCAAGCGCCTTTGCTACTCGCACTGCTTCGTCTTGGAACGACAAGCCAATCTTGTCCCTACCAGCCATATTACACAAATAAGCTAGCAGCACGCCGCCTTGTATTCTTGTGATACTGTCATGGCCTTCTTGCGCATGCCAGTGACGTCTCGCTTCGAGATAGAATGATGCTGCTAGACTAGAAGTGCTGAGTAGGTTTCCGTTGTCATTACAGCCTTCCGCTGTTGTACATCCAATGGCCAGTACTGCATTGACAAGAAGAGGTGTACAGAAGTTCGTCCTGTTGTTGTTCATGTCTTCTATGAAGAGGTACATGTCAAAGAAGTGGACGGACGAGTGATGTTGCTGGAAGAAGAGGGCAAGGAGGTCGGCGACAAGATCGCTATTATCAGTAACTGTTGTCCAGCTATGGACGAAAGGAGGTAGTGGCGATGTTCTGTTCAAAAGACCCCAGCTGTCCATGCTGTGGAGTGTCGCAGCGTTGAAGCCTGCTCCAACAGCAGCACCTGAAGCTCGATTCCTCAATGTCCTGAGCAAACAAGTCAGATTATGGAAGACACAATCAACGTCAGGCATTATGCTTACTGTGGAGATGTAGCCTCGAAGTCGTTCAAATCATCTAGTGTGTCTGTTGGTATACCAGGAATAGCGGAGGCTGGCGGCTGAGTCGATTCATGTGAAGTGGTACCAGCGTCTTGATCCTGACGACCGCCACCTTGACCAGCTGCAGAAGAATGTCAGTCATCAACACAGCATAAAATCAAACAGCCTAGCTGCCAACAACCATGCATAGCGTCTTACATCTACGAGCAGCATCCAAAACAGATCCGATATTGAAAGTCCTGGTATTGCGTATGCGCTGGAGAAGATCCTGCGCTTCTCCTTCTGGTCTTACTCTCAAGCTCGTCAACAGCTCTTTGTATGCTTGAGATTCCTTTTCAAGATTCTCCGTCTTCCGCTTTATAGCAGAATACCTGGTTTCATCTGGTTGGGTTTCGTAAGAACATTGTGTCTTTCGACTTTTGCATGGTGTGCATATTGGACGCTGGCCATCGCACTTTTGTTTCCTCTGACGACACGCATCACAGGCTACTGCAAGCTTCCTTCTGGGACCACCACTGGAGCTGCTGCCATCGTAGCCAAAGATTGAATGTGATGGTGATGATGCATGATCCGAAGATGGCCTGGATGGTGCAGGTGCAATATACCTGTAAGATTCACCATTCATTGTTGTGAACCTTGATATTGTGTGAAAACTGTTCCGAGAAGAGCCAGTGATGCTGTTGTCGCCAATCGGCGTTTAAAGTTCACCTCAGAGAGCTCTATGCTATGCAATGCGTTTCGAGCCACCCTCTTCACAGCTCTCCAATAACTTGTTGCTAGTTTCTGAAGCTTGCAATCTGGTTTGCACGGAGTCGAGAGTCCGGTCAAGTGCTTTAAACAATCAGAGGCTGGTGGCACTGACAACTTTTCGTCTTTTGTTGTCTTTTCGTTGTTACACGGCTAAATGCCTAAAAGCTTAGGCGCATCCATTCAATTCCTGCACAGTCCCCTTCACCAGTACCTTTTATGTCACAAAAGTTGCTATCAAGCACAACTCAGAAGCGCATCTTGGACATGGGCAAAAGCACACCAGCAGATATCGTTCGAGAGAAGTCGCTTTGATTTCACGAGTCGATAATAAGTTCGACCGGAAGCAGATGCGATGGGCCTGGCGGCTTCCCTTCCCATTGGCTTGAACAATTTACTGACATCTTGAACAGCATAGCGGCAACATCTCGATTATATACGGCATTGCCCTTGTCATCGTCGATGGTTACCTATCTTAGGAGCCGTGCTGAGTATCCTTCGCTGTTGTGGGGCGCGATGGTCGCGATGAAAGCCGTATAGCCTTTTGGCAGTAATGGCAATCTCGATGATTCGATTTCGATAATGTCGACTCCACTTTCATCGGTCCCTTTCCGGGCGGACGGAATCTAGTCCTACATGAGCTGCGACACGGCCTGATTCATCCGTGATGGCATTATTCGACATCTTGATGGCTTCTGAAAGGTAGCCCTGATACAAATGGCTCCCATTGCGGCGCGGTCACGGACACGAGACATTCGCGCTTTTCAACTAATGCGACGAAATGAAAGCTTTGTAGCACCCTATCTGCCCATCTCTTTTGTACGGTGGATAGTTCTCCCCTTGTCAGGCTCTCAGCAGTCCTCGAAGTAATCGGAGCGATCGCGAAAGCAGCACATTATCCCATCGAGTCGACAGGACGAGTTCCTGGCGCTCGAAGGGGTGATTGAGCAATAGACTACACGCTGGCGTTCAGCTTTTGTGTTTTTGCTGCTTACTACATAATAGACAGGAATGAAAGGCCAGAGCTACCAGAGATAAAGCCTGTCTACTTTCTAGTATATAAGATGTGAGATATGCGATACAGAGAAGCGAGGGTCCGAGCTGCCAGTTCTACTCAACACGATCGACGCGAACTTGCCTCCCGTCCTATGCCTCACTTCCAAGCAGACACGGTTGACAAGCCACGACCACAGCCATTACCAAAATCTATAATATTCCCAGTTCGAAGCAAAGACATGAAGCTCTCCTTCAATGACACCGCTACTGCTCGTCTAGTGGCAGGTCCTTTGATGACTCGACGCCCATACTTCTGTCTTCACCACTACGCATAGAGCAGCCGACTAAATCGTACGCGTCTGCTACACTTATAAAAAGACCAGGCGGTCGTATCCTTTGATTTTCAAAACTTTCACCGAGGAGGCGCAGTCCAGTCTATTCCTATTGTCAGCAAACGACACACGTACCACATTCACCTCTTGGTAGTCTTTCAAAGCAATCGGCGAATATTTTGTTGAAAATTCACATGACATACCAAAAAGAGTGGTCGTGGTTAGTTGATGTGCCTTTTTGGCTGGTTCACATGCCTTTTTTTGACGTACTGGTTTTGTATGGTAGTTTGGTAGTAGTATAGTAATGAAGTGTTATTTACAGTATCAAACCTTCCTGTCAACTTGCTTTTACTAAGGTTTCTTGATAATGGGCGATCGATAGTATGGAACACATTGGTTAGTGTCACGCATTTCTGTGGCAGAAATGGTGTCGTGGAGGTTACTGTGCATTGTCTAGAGGATTGCAAATAAGCTTATAAACAAAATGAAATGATGCCGAATGCAGAACACTAAGGGATCAATTAATCCTTCGAGAAGAATAACAGCTTGGAAGTGGCTGTGGAGTGCTTCAGGGGACGGGTCAATAAAATTCAAAATCCTTCACTGAACTATTGGAGATTCTTGTCTTCGTATCTTGTTTCGTTAATTCGTGGATCATCAGTATTACTCGTGTTTCTCATATAATCCCAAGTTGGCCCATCTCTTCATGCTCGTGTCCTACGATGATTACGATGATGTTCGCGATCGGGACTTCTACTACGACTGTGCCATCTAGGATGGATGTGTCGCCGTTCACGACTTCGATCTCTACTACGCTTGTGGCGGTCGTGTCTACGCTCGGTTCTGTCGTGATGGTCGCGACTACGATGGCTACGTTCATATCTTCTGTCATCACGATCACGACTGTGCCTCGACTCGGTGGCCTTCGAAACGATACCTGTCTCGACCTCTCGTCCCTTCTTCCATGCTTCTCTCTCCCTCTCAACTTCTTTTAGCTTCCGCTGAGCCATTTGCATCATTGCCATAGGATCTGCTGTTGACATTCGCATGGCATCTCTCGTTTTTCGACCCGCATCTTCATTGCCCCAAGCATCTCTGCCTATTGTTTCTGTTGCTTGTCCGTCCGGTAAATTCGTGCCAGCTACTTTTGACGCTGATCCAGCATGCCATGGTGTTGTTGCTGGATTACTTCTGTTGCCTCCTGCCGCATCAAACCTCATCGCCCCTCCCTCGCGTTCTTCCTGTTGTTTCTTCCGCAGCGTTTCCTCTGGATTCTGCTTTCGAGCATCGTGAGCGGGTCCAGTTGGCGAAACAGGCGCAAAAAGCTGTATATGTCCATCTTCACCGACAAGAGGCAGACTTTCCTTTTCCTTCCTGTCGTCCCTCCTCGGGCCACTTCTCCTGCCACTGTCCGCCTCGTTATCTCTTTCGGTCATCTGTGCTTTGGCAACTCTTAATTCCATATCAGTATCATCTTCGCCAACACGCTTCCTCTTCATCTTCCTCAGCTTCTCCTCGCGCCCATCATCCTGTCCTTTCTCTCTTGGCTCTTTTCGTCTCCCGCTTTGAACCTCGGCTTCTATATCTAGGTCTAGCTCTGCTGGTCGTGGAGGTTGAGGGAGGCCACGAAGGAGTGCCAATCGAAGATCAGCTTGGTAGGCGAGCTCGAGTTCATTTTGAGCTTCTTCACGAGCGGCGGAGCGGGCTTCGTCGGCGCGGACCTTTGCGATGGCGGTCGGGTTGTAGACGTTCCAACTTTTCTTGCCGAGGAGGTGGAGGGGCATTGTGATGGTGCTGGATGGAAGGTGGATAAATGAAGGAATGATTGTTGTCTGCGAAGTACATACCGGAGCTAGTCCCGCAGAGTAGAAGCATCGTCACACCTCATACGCATAGCTGTACATTTCACAACCAATTCATCCCATCTTGTTACGTGTCCTGCAGCTACTACATCCATATCTTGTCTTCCACCCCCGCTCTCGTCTACAACAATTAAATACCAATGTTTGGCAGATCGCGACCAGTTCCTCCTCCACCAGCAGGACCTCACCATCAAGCCCCTCCTTCATACTTAGATCAACCACCACGAGCACCTCAACGACAAGCATCTCCAGCCATGAGGGCTCCTATGCAACTTCGTCCATCCAAGGCTCCTGGTGAGCCATACATCTTCGGCAACCTGTATGTCCAATGTCTCAATCTCAATCATCTTCTTCAATGCACTAACATGCTCAAAGAGTAGCTGTATCACCAGAAGACATCTCGCCCAATACTCGAGATCGTACAGACCCATACATTCTCGTCAACAATCAATTCGTCTTCACTGCGCGACCTCTTCAAGGCTTTCCTCGGGGCCAAATCAGTCTATCAGATGCACACAGGAATACAGCCAGGATAGCAATGACTGATATAGTCAATGTCGAACCTTACGATCCCTTCTCCGAGGGTAACGCCGTATACATGATGTCCATGGATGTCAACGTGAGCTTCGCCGGACGACGGGCAACAGATCAACAACTGGACCAAGATAAGTTGTCGGAACAGGTAACACGCATATACCAGAATCAAATTTTTGCGCCTGGTCAGCAATTCTTATTCGACTACCAGAGCTATGCTCTGAGATTGGAAGTGAAGAGCACAGAAGTCGGTAATGGAGATGTGATGCAGCAAGGACAACGAATTCGAGATCGAAGAGGAATCTTAACGACACAAACAACCATCAATTTTTTCAAAAGTCCTAACGTCACTGGTCCACAAGTCAACATTGCAGCGTCCATTAGCAGACCAGCCGCGAATGCCCTCATACAACCGGATTTCAAGTTTGAGGACATGGGTATTGGTGGTCTAGATACAGAATTCAAAGCCATCTTTCGAAGAGCATTTGCTTCTCGTGTATATCCGCCAGGTCTGATGACAAAACTCGGAATGAAGCACGTCAAAGGTATACTACTGTATGGGCCTCCCGGTACTGGTAAGACGTTGATAGCCCGCAAGATTGGACAAATGTTCAATGCAGAGAGCATCAAAGTCATAAACGGGCCCGAAGTGCTGAATAAGTACGTTGGTGCGTCCGAAGAAAACATTCGAAAGCTATTCGCCGACGCAGAAAAGGATCAAAAAGAAAAGGGCGAGGAGAGTGGACTACATCTGATCATCTTCGACGAACTCGACGCAGTATGCAAACAAAGAGGCAGCGGTGCAGGAGGAGGTACAGGAGTAGGCGACAGCGTAGTGAACCAATTGCTTTCCAAACTGGACGGTGTCGAACAACTCAACAACATCCTCCTCATCGGCATGACCAACCGCAAAGACATGATCGACGACGCCCTCCTCCGTCCCGGTCGTCTAGAACTCCATGTCGAAATCTCCCTACCTGACGAGAAAGGCCGCCAACAAATCCTCGACATCCACACCGCCCGCTGGAAAGGCGAAAAACGTCTCGCTCCCGACGTCGACATTGCCGAGCTCGCCCGCCTCACCAAAAACTTCTCTGGTGCCGAAATCGAAGGTCTTGTCCGCGCCGCCTCGTCTTACGCCATGAACCGTCACATCAAAGCAGGAACCATGGCTTCACTCAAAGACGACTTCCTCGACATGTCCCTCACGATGCTCGATTTCATGCGGGCGCTCGAGGAAGTCAAACCCGCATTCGGCGTCAACGAAGAATCGCTCGCCGACTGCTTCTCCTCCGGAATCATCCACTACTCCCCGACCGTCGGCGACATCCTCCACCAAGGCGAAGTCTACGTCGAGGGTGTCCGCGCCTCCGCCCAATCCAACCTCCTCCCCGTCCTAATTTACGGCCCACCACGCTCTGGCAAATCCGCACTCGCCGCCAAAATGGCCCTGGACTCTGGCTCCCCCTTCATCCGTCTCGTGTCCGGTGCAGATATGATTGGATACAGCGAAAGTGGCAAAGTGGCCCAACTGAGCAAAGTCTTTGCGGACGCGTACAAATCTACCATGAGCATCATCGTCCTTGACGCAATCGAGAAATTGGTCAGTTGGAGCCCTATTGGTCCTAGATTCAGCAACGAGATTGTGAATACGTTGTCGTATCTGCTGTCGCGTAAGCCGCCTGCGGGCCGCCGCTTGCTTATTTTGGCGACGACGAGCCATGCTGAGGTCCTGGATCATTTGCAGCTGAGCGGCGAGTTTGCGGAGAGGATTGCGGTGCCATATTTGAGCGATGTGGGGGAGCTGATGCGCGCGTTAGTGGATTCGAAGGCGTTTGGGGGCGATAAGAGGATGCAGGAGGAGGCTGTGAGTAGGATTGGAGGAGGAAGGCTGAATGTGGGTATCAAGGATGTCCTGATACAGGTGGATTTGGCAATGCATAGTGAGGATCCGGTGAGGAGGTTTGCGGATAAGATTGTGGAGATTAGTGGGAGAGGGGAGTGAGCTGAATGGAGCTGCGGTTTGGGATGGGAAATGAATATGATGTGTACGATTCTGGAAGATGGGATTTGACTGATGTTCGTGTTACTTGAGTATGGTAGTAGGCCAGTTGTATCGAAGCTATATGCAATTTCAGCAGCGCCGCCAACCTTCAAACACATTTGAGCATTACCAGCAGTCTTCACATCCTAGTATTCAGCTGAGTTTGCACTTCAATAAGCACCCATCGAGGACCTGGCTCATCGAGAGTGCGCGAAAGTGGAGGAGGTGTAGCTAATGCTAAAGTATTAGAGCAATCCTCATACATACGTTTTACCTATGAAAGGAGTTCGTTAGCTCTCCTAAGAGAATATATAGCTTCGATACTGCTCGCCATCGTAGTATGAGTACTGATTAGGACGTTATACTTCATTGACAGAGACGTGCCTCGCCTGCATTCCAATTACTCTCCCATTGCCATCAACATCACCTTCGAGACACCTTACTTCGTTGATAACCTCAGATCCCCCCTCAATACTGCGCTCGCTTCCCCCCAACTACAACGTCGTCAAGCTCCCCTTCTACAGAAAATTGCAAGCCCAGCGAGCCAAGATCTGTCCAGACAACACAGTCTCTCTTCCAGTTCTTCTCATCACTTTTGACGCTTTCCAATCAAGCTACATCGCCACTTCTCTATCATGGCAGCAACGAAGCTCTAGCGTGTGGCATCACTGTTTGTCAAGAGAGTGGTGGTCATTTGAATGACATCCCATGAAGACTATTGGATTTGACCTTAACCAGAACACTTTCGAGTCTTTTCAGGGCTCATCATCGCCAGATCTTCCACTGTTGGAAAAGACAGTGGTTCAGGGTTGCGGGATCTAGTAATACACAACGTGATGACGATGACTTGTATCGTGTATGGTTCTGCGCGGGATGTATGTTTATGCTGCCCAGCCTTGGGATCAAGCGTATGCTGGAGTTGCAGAGGTGACTGGAGGTATGGAAGGATAGATGGATTTGATCTTTTCACTGATTTGGATGTTTTTTTTTATTCTTTCGGATTTTTATCCTAGGATGATGAGGACGAGGGGGTGTGTTGGATTGTGAGGACGAACTTCTGTTGAAGTCTGTATCTGGGCCGGAGGCAGGGCAGGGGAGGACAGGACAGGACAGGGCAGGGCAGAGGAAAGGTGTGAGTGGTGCTGGAGTTTTGGAGAACGCGATTTCGCTGATGTCTGTGATGAATATTGCGAAAAAGGAAAAGATCTGACCTTCTAGGCCTGGGACACATATTGAAGGCGCAGGTATCCAGAACGAAACCTGGTCATTGAGAGAAAATGCATGGGCTTTCATTTGATTTCTTGCATCCTATGATATAATGTGAATTATGGCATCTCGATTAGCACGATTACCTAGTCATCCGATGTCTTTTGTTGCTTCCTCATCTCCCCTTTCGCCACGCATCTACTTTGCCTGGCTTCTCCACTGCTGCAACTCCTTGTCATCCAGATACCTCAACTTATTCACACTCGGCGTCTCCCCCGTCGCAACACCCTTCGCGAACTCCACAAACCCACCCACAGACGTCCTCTTGCTGACCGCATACTGCGCCGTCTTGGCATTAACACGGATCAAACACACACGCGGATCCTCTGGTCCACCATCGTGCTTGCCATCGCCCAAATCCCCAATCCACGCCTTGAGCGCGGGCGAGTAGTACTTGTGGACGAGGTCGCGATCGGTGACGATGTCGGCTTTGCCGGAGATGGAGGCCCATTCGCCGGCGTTGTTGAGGAAGCCGAGGTTGATGTCGGGGTCGTTTTGGAGATCGTCGGTTTTGCCGGATTCGGTGTTGGCGTGGAAGATGAGGTCGATACCGTTGCCTTCCTGGCGGGGCATTAGTTTGTGTATGCTGCAAGCTTTGTGGTTTTGTGTTTGGAGAGTTTTGTGTTGGGGAGCTGAGTGTGCTGGAATTGACGTACCTTGCCGGCGAGAGCCATGCATCTGCTGACGATGAGACCGTCAGAGGTCCTCGTGCCCATCATGCAGAACTTGCATTTTTCGACAAAAGCAATGAGGTCACCGACTTTGTCTTCGAGCTCCGGGTTCTCTAGGTTCTTTGACTTGTAGGGGTCGGCGTTTTCGACATTGGTGTTGGAGAAAGACATGATGGATGTAGTGGTTCTGAAGTTTCTGTAGAAGGTGTTGTTGTGTCTTGAAGAGGTACTGTTGAAAGGACTTGTGAGTGTTTGTTTGAGCAGTGCTGATGACGATGACGAGATACGGGGGACGCGGTTTGTGGCAAGGTGAGCACAGCGGAGAGTTTGTCGAGAGGTACGTGCGAGAGACATTATGGATAGAGTGAATGGGAATAACTTACCAGTTTTCGAGAACAGAAATGAAAGGAGATGCTGAGAAGTAGGATGAGGCGAGGCTGTTTAAGAGACGATGAAACCACCAACACCCCACATCCTCCTATGACGTAGGACGTAGACAGTTTTGCAAAGGTCGATGCACTACATACGAGCATCATATAGCGTCCTGCATATCCGTCTTCTCAATATTTCTGCTCGATGCCAGGCACGCCTCGTGACTACCGCAAACCATGCTCACTCTGCCATACACCTCGCGACGTACTCGTCCGCTGTCAGATAGACGAAGAGGGAACATGGCATTTCCTGTGCCCTGGCTCATGCTGGAAGAAAGTGAGTGGCGGAGTCATTGATGGTGACCATTCGGAAGAGCACCAGTTCTATCGTTATGGCGGCATGTGGAAGAATAAGCATGAAGCTGTTTCTGCCAAGAAGCCTAAATCTAAGAAGGCACAAAACACGCCTCGTGCTGATGTAGTATCTGGTGACTTAGACAATCCTGGTGATAGGACTGCGGATAGCAGCGTAGAAGAGGATGTCCAAGTGGAAGAGCTTAACGTGCAGCAGTCGCAGCGCGCTCATAATAGTACTGCTGAGACATGGCAGAGTAATGGCAAGGCTTACACTCGAAATGACAGAGTTGTATGGGATGAGCAGACTTGGATCTGTCGAAAAAGCCATACCAGTGATGACCACTGGACACCAGGACGAGCTTATAGTTTGTGGAAGACTGGAAATTGAGCTTCGACGTCTTTGCTCGCACCATGACTGTGACGTCCACTGTTGTCTAAGCGTCTTCCGTGCTTCCAACTATCAAACCGTCGAAGCTCAACACATCAGCCGCAAAACTGCTCCTGCGCAAACAACATTCTCATCAGAACAGGGGACATTCGTAATGAAACACAATAGCCACTACCAAAGAACACAACAACGCATTCGGTGAACCATCACGCCTCGACCCCAAGGACTACACAGTCCATGTATACCCAAGTCCATGCCCGTGGTACAGGCACACGGAGCCAGGAAGTGTATGGACAAGCCCAATCTAATCCTCGACATATCTCAATCGAGATTGGGGTAGCTAGTGTGGCAGAAAGAAGGAAGCTTATTCGAAAGCTGACGAGAATGGTTTGACGAGCTAGGACGATAAAAATTAGACCCATGTTCCAACAGTAGGACCAACATGGGGTCTCTCGCTTCTGTAGAAATTCGGCTGTGGGGATGCCACATGAACAGGGGAATAAACACATCAGCGTAGGATTTCACTAGAGAAAAGAGAACTTTGCCTGTCGAGCTATACACGATATCAATTCGATGAATTAAGCTTCTCATAACTATACAAAACAACCGTTGTAGCGTGCTCTCCTACTTCCTTCCCGCACTTCAAGTCCTTCCAAAATGACTCAGCCTCCTAGAATGATAACGAAGAGAACGACATAGAAGAGCTGGTCATGAATCCGTTAAAAAGTGGACAAAAACGCCGCCGATCGACAATCTGTGTGTTTTGTCCCATATATAACAATCAAAGTTCCCTTCTGACAGTATACATCCTGGTTAGTTGCTTGATGTGGCTCCATTAAGGTCTGCGCCAAAGACGGTCTGGTCATTGAACAGAGAGAATGACTTGTTGTCAGTATTGTCAAAGTTCAAGAAGTCATTATCCCAAGTTGGATCCTGGCTGATACCATCAAGCAATGGGTCATCGAAGAGAGCGTTAGACTGGTCGGTCCACGTGATTGACTGACCGAATTGGCTGCTGTTGAAGGCATGGTTGAAATCAACGTCACCTGTACGGGTCGACGGTGCCGAAGAGTGCGTGAGCTCAGGAGTTTGGTCCAGGATGTTGTCGCGAAGACCAAAGAGAGCCATGTCCTTGACATCTGCGTCGATTCCAGAGTCTTCCTCAAAGGACAAGATGTTGTTGTTGTGGGGAGAAGCTGTTGCTGTTGCGGTGATGGTAGAGGATTTACGTGACGAGGGCTTGTCTCCGGTGCTGTAAGGCGAGACGGGAGGTGGAGTGGTGGAGAAGACTGATGGCGAGAAGGAAGTTTGAGGAAACATATGTGACGAGGCTGAGGTGGTGGTGGGTTGGTCGAAAGTGGCTAGATTCTCTTGTTGAAGAGGCGAAAGGTCGAGGCTGTCGTAGATGAGAGGAGAGTTGTGACGCGATGGTTGAGAAGGGCTGTTGTGGGTTGACGGCAAGCTGTCCTCCTCCGAGTCGCCAGACTCGGAAGAGGCGTAAGCCTTGTTTGCGGTAGCAGCCCTGGTCCTGTTCGCCTTGTCGGCTCTCTCCTCAGTGTTCAACCTCTCCTTTCTTGGCCTGCCACGCTTGACCATCTTCTTCACTACTCCAGGAAGACCACCATCACAGATGCCACGTTGACGGTGTCTAGTGAGAGCGTCGTGCCTGGCAAAAGTGTTTCCACAGCTGCATGGATAAGGCTTGACTCCAGAGTGAATCTTCGCGTGACGCTTCAAGTCATGTTGTCTGACGAAGCACTTTTGGCAGTGAAGACACTTGAACTGTCGGTCACCGAGATGAGTCTGAACATGCGAGCGAATGTTCTCCTTACGACCAAATAGCTTGTCACATTCAGGAAAGAGACATCTCCACTTGCCACCACGGTTGACATCAGGCTCCTCAATGTAAGCTTGAACTTCCTCCATAGATACACCAGTATCTTCCATAACTGAATCCATATCCAAGGAGTTAGACCGAGGTGAAGTTGATGTACGCGCATCCCATGGTCCAAAGTTTGATGCTGCTCCAGCGTCGAAGAATTGGAAGCCGGCACTCAAATCCATGACGGGGTAGTTGGTAAGGTTCATCTGTTGGGGTGGAAACTCACTACACACCTGCATTGGTGACTGCTCTGGGGAAGACATTTGAGGTGAAGTTGAGGCTGACATATCGACTAGCTCATTGAAGAGATCGAATGGTGTAGCATTGGTTGGACCTCCGAGTCTAAGGGCAGGCATACTGTGCAATGGAGGGCCAGGGATGAAGCTGGCATCGAAAGTTCTTCCAGACGGAATAGGTGCAGTGTTGGGAGGGGACGGGAATGGACCAGCAGTAGTAGGCTGCTCCATCTTGATCTTGACGTCAGATGATGATGCACTTCCATCTCTTGCTGGTTCAGTGACAATGATCTGAAGACCTGAAGGTCCTTGCTGCACTTCAGACTCGCGCCTCGAGTTTGTGGACTGTTTTGGGAGTTCAAGAGGTGCTCTGATTGGGCTGAAGTCAATAACACGACAGAAAGGAGTTTGTTCAGGTGTGGAAGGGAAGAAATCTGCTGGTACATTAGTAATCTGTCGAGGTCTAATATCGGATTCGTTCACTGACTTGTGGTTTGCATGGGAGGTGTGAGAGGCATTGGTTTTCTCTTTGGTGATGTTATGGCCTTGGGGTTCAAGTATCCATAACCTGGCATGCCGACAGCAGTGTCAGGCATGAAGCCAGAGATGCCCAAGCCGCCTTGGAAAGCTGATGCAGAGACTCCAGCTTGTGATCGTTGTTGATTGCCTTGGAAAGCTGAGTCCAGTTCTGCATCGAGTTTTCTGTGCTGAAATGTACGATATTGTTCTGCAGTCATAGGGACTGACAGACTGGGGTGGGTTTGGCCCGGAAAAGCCTGGCGTTGCTGATGCGCTACTTGCAGATAATGCTGTTGGTTTGGTCCTGTGTTAGTATATCCTGCCATACAACCGTCCTGAGGACCCATGTTCAGTTGTGCAAATGAAGCATTCTGTCTCATGGGTACCGTCGATGGACGTTGTGGCATTCCTGTGTCCTCAAACATGGCGAGTCGTGGTCCAGTTGGTCGTGATTGTCGTCGTTGTTGGTCCATTGTTGAGGGTTGGTGGGACAGCATTGTTGTGGAGATGCAAGTCGAGTTCGGAAATGGTTGTCGAAGATAGTCCAGTTAGTGTATCTTGTTGGTCCGCAACTGTAAAGCAAGTGTCGTGTTAGTATCATGGCTTTACGTGGTCAGGACAGCATTAGCGCATACCTCACGCAGCGCTAGCCGCTGCCGCCGGGCTAAAAGTGTTTCTTATAGAGCGCTCCTCTGTAGAGGATGGCGCAACTCCAAAAGAGTTTGGTTTTGGGTTTCAAGAGGTCTCGCAGGGCCTCTTGGGTGTGTGAAAAGGGTGTCTAGGACGAGGAGGAGTAGGGATTGGGAAAAGTAAGTGACGAGGTGTAAGGAAGGTGACAAGAGCAAGACAAGAGTAAGACTATACGAAGTGCTCGGTCGTCCAAAAAAACGGTAAACAGTGGTCGTCATGGAGGGAGGTTGCCGGACAACCAAAACTCATCTGACCGGACTTTCGAGCCGTCAATTTTGACATGGTGACGATATTCACTCGTAACCACAACGATCATGGCTTCGATCTCACGGGATGACTGTATCCAGATCTCTCACCAAAGTTACTGTTTCTCTTCTGTATCGTGACTTGTTCGTTGTTGGCGAAGTTGTGCTGATTAGTAAGCGTGTAAGACAGGTAATTGTATTTAGCCGAGATATCTCGTGCTTCCTTACACCAGCCTGGTCGAGAGCTTATGAGAGTTCTCGCAAGATGAAGTCGTGCATGGTTTGGGCTCTGATATTAGCCAGTGCGAAAGAGCACAATACTGTCTTTGACCACTCTTTTATAGCGAAAGATTTCAACCAATGTCCTTTGGGAAACCAACCAGATTCAAGAGTCTTGACCACAGTCATGACATGTTTCTTGAGTCGAACGCATCTTTTATTTGAACTTTCCACCTGAAAAAGCACTATGCAGAAGTGACGTGAAAAGTGGTCGACACGAACTAATATCTATACTCCGGTAATTATCCTACACCACAATATCGGGGGGAAGAGGCAGTGTGCACCTTGGCATTTTCATATTTTGTGATTTCAGCTACGCTGTGTGCTGCGCTTACTCTCTTAGCATGTGAAGCGTATTGGTCCCTGCTTAGTCCTAACAGGAAAGCAAGGCCGAAGAGATGACCACTAAGCTGACCTTATTGCGACCTTCACCACGAGCGATTTGTGTGGCTACATGGCAACAGCAACGACATGCTAGACTGGATTCTTTGATACGTTAGCAAATGTGGCCGACAGCATGAAGGGTGATCTGTAACCACGCGCAGAAAATTTGTTCCATGTGGACGTGTAGGCTTTGATTAATTCTCGTGAAGGATGCGAAGATACACAACCTGCACCGATTTTCGCAAAGCTCATTTTCGAGGCTAACACTACCGACGTTTACTAGGATACCTAGCTGATCAGCTGACAGTGGAAGGAGCACCGAAGAAGGGGTTGTTTTCTACAGGATTGCTACTGACATCGCTATTCCTCCTCCTAGTGTAACGACTTCGCCATGCTTGGCAGCTTGGCGACGCAGCCAGGATAACCAAATCGAGCACAGTACATGCTACCGCCAAGGAACTACAACCTAGCTGATGTTGCACAGTATGTGCTTCACAAGGCATCATTACCGACAGGTTTCGCGCTAACAGTGTGCTCTGAAGTTGTAGCATCATAGCCGAAGCAACAGTGCCTCACTTATCCAACCAGACAAGCTATAAATTTCCACACTCGCGAGACCTTTGTTCAGTCAGAACAATCACTCACTATCAATCTCAAAAATCAATCTCCATCTTCCAAGTTACATCATGGCCAAACTTCTCATCCTTTCTCTCTTCTTCACAATGATCTCGGCATCTATCACTCCCACGGTCCCCTTCGAAATCACGCTAGCACCACGCAACCCACTTCCTACCCTCGCTCCTATGCCCGAGAAGCCCACCTGGGGTCGTCAACTCTTCATCCGTCAAACCTGTCCTGCAGGCGCTACCTGCTGTTCCTTCACCTCCGATTGCCCTACCGGGAACACCTGTCTGACAGTCGACAATGGCACGCCTCAATGCTGTGCAAGTGATGTTTCCAACTGCGACGCCATCCTCGGCCAGAACGGCATCCACACAGAGAGTCACACCTGGATCTACACCATCCGTCAGTCCTCGCCACCACTTTGGATTAAGACTCCCGTCTTCTCAACCACATCTACAGGCACCTGGACTTGGACGGATAGAGTGCAAGAGGCTGCTGGCTCGAGTATCCTGAAGGCACATCTGACGTCGATACTTTCATCACTGTATCCTGACCTCGGAACAACTGTGACGACTACTTCTACGGGCATTCTTGGCGGGGTTGGTGGTGGTACGAGGACAACATCGACTTCAACGACTTCAACGACTTCAACGACTCTAACGATTTCAACGACTTCAACGACTTCCTCAAGTTCTTCTACCTCAACGACTTCCTCTACCTCATCAACATCTTCTACCTCGTCAACTTCTTCTACCTCATCAATATCTTCTACCTCATCAACCTCCTCAGCTTCGAGCCCCTCACCCTCCACCACCACCTCGACCTCACCCACTTCACGAACTCTAGCGCCACCATCAACTCCATCACCATATGCAGTCGCCCCATACTCGTCTGGTCCTAGTAGCGGCGCCGGTCCCCTTTATCACAGTGAACTGCTTGTATGCATCTCTGCTTTGGTCGCCCTGATGATGCTGATGCTCTAAGAAGAAGGTGGTCGAGTGGTCCCTACTGCCAATCGAGCGACGATGATTCCAGCGGTAGTGGTACGAGAAAGCGGGGCTGAAGGCGCGATATTCACATTTCGGCATGATGAGTCACCTAGCTTTACATTTCTTTTAGCTGCAAGGATCAGTATAACAAGAGCTTCATGTCCCAAAATGCAATTGGTGATAGTAACAAGTTACGTTGCGTGAGCGTTACAAGATAGCTTATCAGATCATTTTTCTCAATGAGCTCTGATGACTCACTGTTTCACCAGAGTGTACATATCGCGGAGTGAAAAGGATAGAACAAAGCACACTCGGAATTGCACAAAGCCAGGCTGCGTTATACCATGTCGACGTGTGAGGATCGTTGGGGGGGAAACCCAACTGGCTTACTCGCTTTTGTTGCACGGCGGTGCTTGAAGACCAGAACTCCAAGATGACATCAGATTATTCCTGGCAATTTCGTGCAAAAGAGGTCAGGGGAGCGTGCTGTCGTGTTCTTGAATTGCTGCCCGCCTTACTATCACCGTACGACACATCCACGCCCGGAAAGTGCCCATCTCTCATTTCACCTCAGAAACAATCGATACCTTCACAGCACATCCACTCACACCCCCTCTCCCCTCCCACCCTATCCACCAGCAACACTAACCCCTCTTCCCCTCAAAGAACCCCTCAATCCTACCTCTAACCTTTTCCCACTTTCCCCCTCTCCCACCACCATCTTTTCCCTCATCCACAACAAATAAACTCTCCCGAATCCACCCCGGCAACAATCCCCTCAGCTCCTCGCCCCTTCCACCTTCCTTCTTCTCCCACCTCGAGTCAAACAGAAGAATAGTGCCATAATCGCTAGCATGCCGTATAGCGCGTCCGATTGACTGGTTGACGGCACGCATGCAGGCGTTGGTGTAGTGGGCGCGTGAGGCGGCGGAGGCTAGGGATTGTGTTGATTTTGATGCTGTTGGGGTTGTAAGGCTTGCAGGCGGGAGCTGTTTTGAGGATGCGGTGGGCTTGTTTGTTGCCGTTATGTGAGTTTCTGTGGTTTTGCTGGCTGTGCTGGCCATGCTCACTTCGTTCGCAGCAACAGCTCTACTACCGACATACTCCAACTTTGCCTTCCAAGCCGCCGACGACGCGTTAGGAAACGGTAAGCCGACAACCACGACGCAGCGACCAAGGCGGTCTGAGAAGTTGATGCCTTCAGATAGAGAACCGTTGATTACGGCGAGGAGGAGTGCGCCGTTGTAGCCGTCATGCTGATGAGCTTGTGGTACAGTTGGTTGATTCTGATGATGTGGTGCGGGACGGCTATGAATGTGCGATGAGTAAGCTTGGAGGAGCGTGTCGAGTTTGTTGTTCGTGTTGGTGTTGTTGACTGTGTTAGTGGCCTGTGTGTCACGAGGAGTGCTATCTGTGGTACTCGTAGATGCCGTTGTCGCACTAGAAGCAGAAGACTTCGGTTCTAAAAACACCTTTTTCCTCCTTTCGAGCCGCTGCCATATCGACGTATCCTCAGTCTCCATCCCTCTGCCGTGTATTTGCTGTTTCTTCTTCCATACATTAAGCACGCTGTCCAGGTAGCCGTAACTAGGGAAGAAGACGACCAAGCCATCTGGTACTATCTCGCAAAGCTCGACAAGCGCAATTCCTAGTTCTCTAATCATGCCTTCGTTGCTTCTTTGTGCAAAGGTGAAGTCGAACGGGACACCATCGGGTCCGTTAGAGACAGGTAACGCGAGGAGATTCGTTGGCGGGATGACGTGGGAGCATGAGAGCGTTAGTAGACGCGACGGTGGGAGATAGGGCAGGAGATTGTTTGTGTAATCCGTCATCTGCTCGAAATCAGTCATGTTCAGATAGACAATTGGAAGCAAAGGATAAGATCGGTGGAAGGAATTGGAAACAGACGTACAGGAGACATTGTGCCCCCAGCTAGGATAACCGCGCGTGCTTCATCCACGATCTCGCGAAAATGGTGGGTTGGATCGAGGAGGAGATATTTGAGCAGAACATCCACGTTCTCAAGTCTTTCGTGGAAGAAGCGACCTTCTGCAGCTGGATAAGTGAGGGCGAGTAAGAAAGACTGGAGATGTGTGAGGACAGGCATGCCAGTACCAGATGTGGTAGTGATGCCCTCTTTCTGCAGGCTGCTGCGAGTCTGTTGTCCGGAGGGACCCTTGCTCGTGCTTGGTTGTGTGCTTGTAGTCTGCTGCTGCTCAGACTCGAAAACAGCGTACCGCTCAACCTTTCTCGCAATCTTGCTCTCCTGTATATACCCTATCAACTTGTATAAATTAATCTGATCTACTCCCTTGCCTGACATTAGCTCATTGACCACCACTTCTCCCTCTGGTGCTCCAGACTTAATGTCGACACCTGCCTTGCTTTGTAGAAAGACCTTTAATGAATCGATCAACCTAACCAATTGGGTCACGTAAACACGATTCTTTCCTTTTAGTCGATTCCGAAACTTGAGTAGATAGCCACTAAGTTGTGTTCGACCTAGCTCGAGCTGGGAAAGTGAGATGGAACTGGAGTGGATGTTGGAGATTGCATCGAGCAGGTTGTGCGCTTCATCAATGATCACGACATGGCCTTTGAGAGACAGGTTGAGAGCTTCGCGAGCTGACTTTTGCAGAAGTAAGGGATATGGAAGAGTGATGATCTATTGCCAATTGGACAAGTTAGGAGGAAATCTCAAGGCAAGAGATAGCGTCGAATGACGGCACTTACCTCAGCAGGCTTGACAGCAGCTCTGGTAGCATAATAAGGACAGATACCAATTTTCTTACCCAGCTTGCCAAAGTCTTCAATGTCTCGAATCTTGGCGATTGCATGATCACGAAAATCATTCACAAGGACTTCATTGTCCTTGTTGGGTAGATATGGACATCGCTTGTCTTTCGGTGTATTGGGCTGCTGAAGCTCCAGACATCGCTCATTGATAGCCGTGGTGCTAGCGCCTGGCTTGGCGACTTTGTCGTTAATACAAAGGTTCTTACGTGAGCCTAAAGTCAGATGCTTGAGTTCTTCTGTTACATTAGGTGTGGAGTCGGTATTAGTGGCAGAAATGGTCCTGGTTGAAGTGGGAGACTCGAGATCATGGGCATCAAGAGGTACCGAGGGAGGCAGCTTAACCCTTTGCAGCTCATTCACGAACTGCGAGATTTGCGAGTGCGTGCGAGAGCAATAGAAGATCTTTGGCTCGTCTTCTATCACGTCTTCGTTTCCAGTTTGAGTCTTGCTGGGCAAGTCTCCAAGCTTAGCGAGGAGAGCCTGAGTCTCTGCGGAAAGTCCTTCGTAAGCTGAAGACGTTGGTCGTCTTTGCGCTCCACTGTCTTCGTCACTGTAGTAATCATCAAGGAGAAACTCTGCTTCGTCGTCTTTCTCGTGAATAGTTGTCTCGTTCGTCCTCTGGAAAGATTGTCCTCATTAGGTCACGAACTCGTGCGGATATTATATTTCACATTACCTGCCGCTTCTTTGGAGGTTCTCCGTTCTCAAATCGAAGCCTAGCTTTCTCCTCTTTCTCACGGATCCTGGTCAATCTCGCTTCTCGTTCAGCTCGTTCCTGGAGTAGCAGCTTCCGTTTCTGCTCTCTGGCACTTGCCAACATCCAGTCCGGTTCGTTGTCGGCATCTGTATACAGTTCGTTGGCATGCATAGAAGAAGTGGTCCAGGCATATCAGCAGACATAGCGAGTGCCATCGTACACACCTTCTTCACCTGCAGCCAGAGTCTCCTCGAAACCTTTCCTCTTCCAGTCTCGAAGCCATGTCAAGCTACCGCATATCAAGCTCAGTGACTTGCCCTACAGTAACTTCGTATCAGCGAGGGTCACAGCTGAAGCGTCTCGACTAGCCATTCTTGGCAGACACTGCAGCAGTCGACGGCACGGCTGAAAAGGACAGGCAAAAAATGACTGACTGTACCAGTAGGACTTTCAAGCACGCCCACCTTGCCTTCTTCTAGACATTTGTAGACAGTGCTCATAAACTGTTTCTGCACATGATATGGTACGAAAGGATGATGATAGTCTTTCTCCATGAGCTTCGTCCATTCTTCCTCTTCCAGCTTCGTTTCATCATCTATAAACGACATCGATATTTTCGCAGGCATCTTGGCGCTGTTATGGTGATTATCGTCATTAGTTCAACACAATCATCACGTTCGGAAAAGATATTGCAGAAGGTCACGTAAATGGAGTGAGAAGCATTTTGTAAACGCGAAACAGACGCGTCGTCGAAGAGCAGTGGCAAATAGAGGACGGTGAGGTAAGTAGTAAATTATACATTTTCAGCAGTACTATCGAGCTTATACAACAGCATCACTACTTATTGCCCTACACTTCCACCGAGTTGTCCAAGTGACTGGTTTGTTCATAATCATATACACATAAGTCGTAAACATGCTTTTCGTCCCAATGCCTTTTCCAAGTATAGACCCCATCGCTGGATCCTGCCAGCTATGCTAGATCTCTGCTTCTCAGACTTCATATGCTGTCTGATGTGGTTTCCTGAAACCACTCAGCATGTCCATACTGCCTCGGCCACCAGTGGTAAAAGCAGACGGTAGGGTCGGAACTGCTGGTGCATTTCTCAAGTGTGCATTGCGAGTCACCTTAACGTCACCGAGACTCTTGATCTTGCGTAGACCCTTTGCTATGCGTGTCTCATTCGAAGGTACGTGTTGTGCGTTGTTGAAATGTGTTGTCAATGGTACTGGTGCGCTGGCTGTGCTTTGGAAGCTCTGAGTTACGCTCGGCTGTACTGGTTCGTTCTCCTTGTCCATGCTGTCTAGAGTGCCCGATCGCTTACGGTTGTCCTTGAACCTTCGAAGCTCGCGAGCAATCTTCTCGAGCGTGCTGTAGTTTCTTCTCTCGCGAAGAGGCATTGGCTGAGTCTCCATAGGTGAAGGAGATGCCTTGCGCTTTTCTGGACTCATCGATGTTCGTCCTTCTGCGCCGAGTGACGCGAAAGATACACCAGAGTCGCCCTTCTCTTTCCTCTTACGTCTCTCTTCTTGCTCACGGTGTGTGACGATCATGTTGGAAGCAGTGGTGACTTGACCATATTGCTCGATCAACATCATAGCCACGCGAAGGTACTTGTCTAGGATATCGCGAACCTTCGGCCAGCCGTTGACATCGCCTTCGTTCTTGTTTTGTTCCATCAGTGGTCGTAGAACTGTTGGTCCCTTGCGCTCGACAGCCTGGATATATGAGAAGAATCCTTCGCGTTGACGTTTGAGGATATCTGGGGTGAGCTTGGTCGTTGGTTGAGACGCAGTTGCAGGTGGATATAAGGTATTTAGCATGGCGAGGCAGTTGTGTCGACTGAAGGGTGCGATCATGAGCTCATTGATGAGGACCCATCGACGTAGAGCAACATAGAGATTCGAGTACAAAGCTTCAATCTTGCGTTCGTGCATCTCCATCTGACTTGCCCAGTCTTTGATACACTGCTCGAAACCAATGAGCTCGTCAGCAACTTCAGACGCGCCTATTCCAAGTCTTGACAATGCTGCTTCGTGATCCCGTCTCCTTCTGAACTCTAGATCCTTCAGGTAGTCGAGGGCTGTAAGTGCTTGAGGAAAGTCGACAAGGTTTAGTTCGCGTGGAAAGCAGCGACGAAGGAAAGAGTTGATGAATGCAGGGGGTAAGGAGCAGGGTTGGGAAGGTAGTCGCGTAATTTGATGAAAGAGGGAGGCGGTGAATTGCGAGGTGGCTGCTTGAGTAGAGACAATGTCCTCTGGTGATGAACTCCTTGGGTTGCCAGTAGGTGTGCCTGGTCTTGAAATGGCAGAAGCGGGGAGGCAGTTCAAGTGGTACATGTTCCGTAGTGGTATTTCGTACGTGCCGGGATGGGAGAGGACGTGTTCGAGGATCAGTTGGTATGAAGAGCCAGTTGCTGTGTAGGTAGAGCTTGTGCCATCTGAGGAGGCACGTGTATGGTATGACATTGTTGTAGAGTATATGGTGTGAAGAGGTGGGAGTATAGTCTTCGTGAAGATGGTGATTGAGCGTGTTGGCGTCTTTTTGGAGTGAATGGGATACTAGCTTGGTTGGCGTTGCATGTGCCGGTCGTCTGGGGAGAAGCTAAGTAGACTAGGCTAGCGTCGGTTGGTTTGGTTTGAAACTCGAATCAAAGAACAAGGTTGGATGATAGGTTGTAGAGTGAGTGTTGCCACAGCAGAAGGAGCACGGCACAGACGGAAGAGAAGTATGAAAGGTAATAGTAGCAGCAAACGAAAAAGAGCTGAGAAGGAAATGATTGGAAAGTCAATGGAGATTGCAACAACAAATGCTGGGGTGGTGTTGATATTTACTGGAAAGGTCACTGGCAAGGGTCCTGACTTGGCACGAGCCGAACACCCCTTCAAAAGAAGCGTCCTTTCACAAGTATTATTCGCCTGATCACTGCAGTCGCATCTGGAAGTGTGAAGCGAAGTGATTGTGCTGTGTTCGAGCGCCTGCTTGGGGCCATACGATGGCCAGAGCGATCGCAAGTATGCAATGGAGGGTTTTGACGGAGATCGAGCCAGTCGCATATTTCCCGAACAGCAAGCGATAGGAGAATTCATCTGTGCGCTGCTACCAAGTATGTCTCGCAATCTACAGCACAGGCGACGAAGCCGAGGACGCTATCGACAGTGTCCTCTACAATATATCCCAATCAATCACACACTTGCTGGCAATTTACGCTGGACTATGCTGTGTTTCAGCATCAGCACAGCCACTAACCACAATAGTGACAAGGGCTCGTTTCTAGCGCAACGAACGATACCTTTGTGAGCTTAGCTGCAATTGATAGGCCAGGAAGGCATACCGAGAGAAGGCCACAACGGAGTAGCTTGCCGAGGAGCAAAAAGTCGTTGGGTTGTGTCAGGACGTCCCACCTCCACTATATTATTCATCCTTATGCATAACTTCTACTCCCCACGATAAGTCGACGAAGAGACGTGAGGCTCTCCTTCCACTCAGTCTGTTCAATCAGATCCAGCCATGCTTTCATGGGTCTTGGGCTTGTGGGCTTATGGCGTGCGTCAGGACTAGCCACAATCGGAAGCTGAAGAGGCTGTTCTCTTTGGCTATGATCAGACAGCTCGAAAGGCTGATGTCGTCGTCGTCCGCCTTGAGCTTTCTGCGAAAGTCGAGACCTGTGTGCTCGGCGTCTGAACGCAGGTGATGTCCAGGGTGACGGCACACAGGATCTACAGGAGCTTGCACAATCGTTTGTATCAGAAACCTGGACGAGCATCACGCTACAAGCACAGCATGGAAGCTTCACAAGTCGACAAAAGGCAGAGCTCCATAGTAAGTGCACCGAAAGTCTCAAGGACCCTCGGCACCCTGCGTTCAGGATAGGGTTCTGCCGTCTGCAGGTTTCATGCAGGTTTCATGCAGGAAGCCCGAGCGTCGACTTTCATGTCAACGGTATGGAGATATAAAGAGTCAGGCTCTACCCTCCCACATCCTCAAGAAAATCGTCGAATGCCCCTCACTGGACTCACAATTCTCCTTGCTCAGGCTTACCCCTCCTTCACTCGCCAAGTCGCCTCTATCGCCGATTTCAACACTACGCGGTTGTTCTTGCCATTCGGCCTTTCCGATATCTCCTATTACTCACTGAAACTACTTGTTATCGTGAGGCCTGCAGAACGCCAAACCATGAACCTATTACCCTCGCGCATATGGCTTCGAATCTTTTCCATGAGGCGCTTCAACGAACTTAGGTGCAACACGTCGTGTTTCATCTTCCTCGGCCTGCAGTTTCCTCGGTCTAGAACGTCTACCAAATTGTGCGGCTGTCGCTTTAAGACTACGCCTTGAGGTCCCGACACAATATCCACTACATGTCCCTTGCGGCTTTCTCCGCGAGCTTTCAGTTTCATATTCCGATTCCGCTCTCGCAGTGATCCCTGTTCACTAACAGTGCCTATGCACACCAAGTAGTACTACTCTCCGAGGATCTCCAGGATCATCCCCTGCTGAAGATCGCTACTGCATGTCACAACCACTGTATTCGAACAAGGATGAAAGAGAATTTGTCATTGTCTAACCACGTCCCTGAATGTCCCTTGTCACCATACAGCTGGAATGTTCAACTTGCGATTTGGTTAGGAATCTGGCGTGCTGGATCGAGAAGTTAAGATTGCAGCTTGGTAAAGCCATTTCAGCTCAGCTCAGCCCATGAGATTTCGATCTCTACACCAGTCTTGTAGGTCTTACGATGGTGATGATGATCAGGGTGATGGTGTATCCATCTCGACCCAAGCGTACGTCACAAAAGTTGTTGCATCGTGATCGGCTTTGAATCCTTCAGAAGTGCGTCAATGGCACACTGCCGAGTGTAGTCCTGCATATAGGTGATAAATACCGACCTTTTAGACCTGATTGCGGACGGCGATATTACAATCAGCAACTCATGGCCCTGTTATGAGCTGACACCGGGGACTTGCATCCATCATCGAGTTTTCGCTTATGGTCTGTTCGTCTTCCTCTTGAGATGGGCTAAATCAAATTTGTGACGAACATAACTTTGTGACCATCTCCTTCTCGTCACAGTCACAAATACCCCAAAACCGGGGCACGATCCGGCGTGGAGTAATCTCAATCGGCATTGTTTGTGCTACTTGTGTACATTACTACTCGGAAATAATGCTTCTTCGCTTATATGGCTATATCTTCTGCCACTGTCATCCGAGTTGCGTTTCAGCCAGTCTTATCACAGATCGGAGATGATATACAACATTGGAGATGACATACGGATCGAGGATGAGATTGAATAGGTACTATTGCTCTGTGACAACTACGTCCTGGGATCATTGTTGTGTAGGCTCAATGTCCCTGCTCGAGCCTTGCTGAAACTCTTCTTCAGAAGCCACGTCGCAACGATGACTAAGAGATGAAAAGCGGAAGCCAGCAAAGATTACGAGAGAGAAGGCCCCGAAGGACATTCATGTAGGCCTCGTCACGCTGTGCAATGTGAAAAGTGCCTACACATCACAGGACTCAATGATCTCCCGTGATGCCCTCAAGGTAAGTATGAAGAAAAAAAGAAGAGGTTTTGGCAAGTGAGAAGGATTAGTATAGTAGATTGTGTATTAGGTTTAGGAAGAGTGCTTGACTCGTACCTTCCCACACTCTTTTTCGACCTGATCTTTAGAGGGAGCGATATCTGAAAGAAGCATATAATCCCGTGTGTGCAGAGCTGCGGTATCAGGCTGTAAGGTGATATCTGGACGCTTGATGCACTTGAAGACTACCCTGTATCATGATCGAGCAAGGAGGGCCAGTAGTCTCGAAGCCATATGCAATTCTGGTAGTGCCGCCGTACGTGCTTCTTATCCTGCAACTACATACATGTGACTACAGCGAAGCTTTTACAGTAGTATTCACAACCTAGGATAGCTACATGCGTACTTTGATAGGCACACATCCTAGGCTATAACTTGTTGAGCATGCGGCTTAATGAAACTACTGCAGCACTCCTCTGACCAGGTTCTACCCATGAAAAGGAGTCTACTAGCTCCCAAAAGGGAAAAACCCATATGGCTTCGATACTGCTCACCAGCAAGAAGTCACGGAGATGTAGAGCTTTCAAGACCCCCACTTCATTGCGGCTTCAACTTGCTAAACGTTTATAATCGAATAGAAGCAAATAATGTTCACAAATTCAGTATTAGGATGCGTGGCGTATGTGTAAACCCGATTTCGAGTTCTTATTTCTGTGCCTAACATCTTTTCAGCCAATGGCAAGGCGCTTGACTACGAATCAAGAGATTCCAGGTTCGACCCCTGGCGCGTTCATTATCATGATTTCTCTGAATATCATATCTTTTGCTTTTTTCTACCTCCGGCGCTCGTTCTTTTCAATCTTTTTGCTTACTGTTGGTCTTTATTTTGCGCTGATGATGTTTCCATGGACAGTCGAAGCTTTTTTCCCCTCCCATTTTTCCAACAGATCATCTCTCGAGTATTTGTGCTGGTCCGGATTGGGCCGCCCACGAGCGTTCGATCGACGTCTGCTACATGTAGAGCACTTCCTTTTTCGTCTTTTAAGCATAGATACTGCTTTATCCTTGCCGATTTGTCTGCTGATAGACTGGGGCCTGCTGCGTTGTGTCTATGATTTCGTCCCGACGTCCAGAGCATGCTGGAGATTCATGATCTTCTAGCTAGCTCGCGGATGACTGTTGATCATAAGGGAAGTGAACTCCTAGCCTGCCGTACCTGCGCACACATGGTCCAAACTTAACATTAGACTACGGACGAACAACAGCTGTAGTCGTCCCATATCACCGGAAATGAATCCATGGACTTTTTGGTCCGCGAGGCTCATCATCTCATTGCAAGGCTTGTCTATCAATATCTATAAATAGGACTCTACCTTACCCCTCATGCAGTCATCGTCAATCATTTACACCACCTTCCCAAAACGTATGAAGATCATACTAGTTACAGCTACGTTATTCATATCTCAAGCCGAACTCTAATGTGATTACATTGCAGGTATGAGGTGGTCTCAAGGCTGCAGCCTGCTAGGCCAGCGGAGCGAACCAAGAAAAGAATGGTCTGTGACTATAGTTGGAATGAATGGAAGTGCGAATGTGTTTAAGAAGACGTGGATTGCCCCTCCAGAGAAGAGCAATCCAGCAACAGCAGCAACGAAAATATAAGAAAGACACCTTCAGACCAAAACAGCACTCAATCACAACAATCACACCTCTCTATACACTCCAAACCACCTCAATCAATCACACCACCCAGCATGCTCAACATTCTCACCTTCAGCACCGCCATCATCACCCTTTTCGCCACCACCAACGCCCTCTCCATCCCATCTTTCTCTTCTCTCACCTCTCGTGGCGTCGCCTGCACTTCACCCACAAACCACACACCACCCTCAGGCAAACCCCGCTTCGAACTCCTCACCGTAGCAACTAGCAACGTCGGCAACCTCTCCCTAGCAGGCACCTGGGTGACCGCCGCCCACAATGGCGCCGGCTCTGCTGCACCCCTCCTCGTTAACAACCAGTCCCTCGCCGCCATCTGGAAATACAATAAGGCCCGTGGCGACATCTTCTTCCCTGGAGCAACAGAAAAGGTCGGCAACAAAACCGAAGAGATCCCCTACTCTATGATTCTCTATTCCTCAAACGTGTCCACTGGGATCATGCATGTCGGTGTTGAGATTGGAACGGGGAACAGCAACTTTACTTTTGATCCGGTCAGGAATGTGGTTAGCCCACCGTGTGGTACGTTTTCGGCTTGTTATTTGGCGAATGATGGAGTTTACGGCGAGAGTGGAAATGTGTTGGTCTGGCACCAGGGAGGACCGAATCAGGATGCGAGTTGTGTGGATGTGGAGTTGAAGGCTGTTGACAGGTTTTGAGTCGATGAGTAAGGCATGCAGCGTAGGAGACTGTTCAGGTCAGACTGAGGAGATGTGAATGTGATAGGAGCATGTTTCCTTTGGGATATGCTATCGATGTGATCGAATGGGGACTAAAGGGAGGGTGTGGGTAGTATCAGACCAGATTTTAGAGGCTTCAGGCCATTTAGTAATTCTCATTGCAATCGATAATCGAAGAAGACTAATGCCAAATCCAACATCTCCGCCTACCCAGTATCAGAAGTCAGTGCCCCGGCGAGCAGTTTCAAATCAAAGGTGCGGGCAGCAGTCTCCACGTTAGGAATTAAGCTATAGAACCGTCCTGGTGAGGAAGATCCCTGTAAGAAGAACTGTGAGATATAGCATCGGGATAATCGAACCTATAGTGTTGACTACTATCGAGGGGATTCGCATGGCCTTTTGGCCTTTTTCAAGACTCAGCGCTACAGTCACGTGACATATGACGATCTTCGAGGACTTTATTTTTCGTTAGTAGAAGATCCTGACTTGAGGCAGTCCAAGCACATAAGTTCCAATCGAATACTACCTTCCAAATTCGCTCTTACTCATAGGACGTTACCTCAGAAACTTGTGTGTAGATACAGCACGAGTGAGAGCGACTCAAACGTACCACATCATGCCTAATAGAGGCAAGGTACATGCTCTCTCTATCAACACCTTTCAAGCTCACATCTAACACCTCGACAGCGCGGTGGAGGCCGAGGCGGTCGCGGTGGTTTCAATAAAGGCGGCAGAGGAGGAGGCCGTGGCGGCGGTGGGGGCAATGGCAACAGACAAGTCCGCTGGGGAACTGCGCGCACCGAAATCCCAAAAACCAACGAGAAATTCGAATCCTACTACAACGACCTCGGCATCATCCCTGAAGACGAACGAGAAGCCTTCTGGAACAGTCTTAAACAAGATCTCCCCAACAGTTTCCGTTTCACAGGCTCCAAAGGTCATGCTCTCACGGTACAAAAAAGACTCGTCGACCATTACATCCCTGAGATTGTAAATGTGGAATATCAAGGCGAAGCGGTTGAGCCGCCGAAGCCAATTGAGTGGTTTCCGGATCAGCTAGCATGGGCGATGACCACGCCGAAGAATGTGATCAGGAAGTTTCCACCTTTCGCGAATTTCCAGAAGTTTTTGGTGTCAGAGAACAGTGTGGGCAATATCACGAGGCAAGAGGTTGTCAGTATGATTCCGCCGTTGGTGATGGATGTCAGACCTGGAATGACTGTACTGGATCTTTGCGCTGCGCCGGGAAGTAAGAGTGCGCAATTGATTGAAATGGTACATGGTGGAGAGGAGGCAAGATTGAGAAAGGTATTGGAAAGAGTAGTGAAGCAAGAAGGAGGTGAGCTTGGGAAAGAGGGAGTGGAAGTGGATATGGAGAAAGACCAAGCAGAGCAAGAGACTGACTACGAGGACGACGGCAGAGCAACTGGGTTGCTAATTGCAAACGATGTCGACTACAGGAGAGCGCAAATGTTGGTGCACCAGTGCAAGAGGCTCAACTCGCCCAATCTGATAGTTACGAATCATGATGCGACCATGTTTCCATCAATCAAGATACCATCGCCTGAAGGACAACCACACAAATACCTCAAGTTCGACAGGATATTAGCGGATGTGCCGTGTTCAGGCGATGGAACTTGCAGGAAAAATCCTGAAATATGGAAAGACTGGGCACCTAGCAAGGGTCTCGGCTTACACGTCACGCAAGTACGCATCTTGGTCAGGGCTTTGCAGATGTTGAAGGTTGGTGGACGAGTCGTTTACTCGACTTGTAGTATGAACCCGATCG
>Ga0160428_1000794_pt1 | contig 29766 bp, 23 predicted proteins | sample SolpanmetagenomM_FD_108198 | JGI IMG/M metagenome (GOLD analysis project Ga0160428, IMG submission 108198) | Solar panel surface microbial communities from Lawrence Berkeley National Laboratory, California, USA - M | ecosystem: Engineered > Built environment > Solar panel > Unclassified ... | reverse complement strand
GCCGCCGCTCTCGTTCGTCGCCTTGACCACCAGGTCCTTTATGTGCACCAGTATGTGGTCGAGATCGGCGGGCCGCCAGCCCAGATAGGTGGGAACCTGGGCGAGAATCGGATCTTGGTCCAGGTAGTAGCGGATCATGTCGCCCACGAACGGGTAGATCGCCTTGTCGTCGGCTACGCCGGTGCCGATGCCGTTCGCCAGGGCGACGTTGCCCGCCCGGTAGGCGTTGACGAGGCCCGGCACCCCGAGGACGCTTTCAGGGCGGAACACCAGGGGATCGAGAAAGTCGTCGTCGAGGCGGCGGTAGACCACGTCGACCCGGACGGGACCTCGGGTCGCCTTCATGAACACGACGTTGTCCTCGACGTAGAGATCGCGTCCCTCCACGAGCTCGATGCCCATCTGCTGCGCGAGGAACGTGTGCTCGAAGTAGGCCGAGTTGTAGACGCCGGGGGTAAGCAGGACGACGTTCGGCTCTTCCCTCCCCTGCGGCGCAAGGCCTCGCAGGTTGGCGAGGAGTTGGGCGGCGTAGCCGTCGTTGGGACGGACGCGGTAGTCGCGGAACGTCTCCGGCAAGGTCCGCATCAGGATCTCCCGGTTCTCCAGCATGTAGCTCACGCCGCTGGGCGTTCGGCAGTTGTCCTCGAGGACCATGTAGCCGCTCCCGTCGCGGATGAGGTCGGTGCCGCAGATATGCACGTAGAGGTCGTGCGGCACGTCCGCCCCGACGAATCCTTTGCGGTACGAGGGGGCGTTCACCACGAGATCGCGGGGGATCACGCCGTCGTCCAGGATCTTCGCGTCGTGGTAGACGTCGTTCAGGAAAAGGTTGAGAGCCCGGACGCGCTGTTCCAGACCCTTCTCCAAACTCCGCCACTCGCTCGCCGGGATAATCCGGGGCACGAGGTCGACCGGGAAAGGCTTCTCGATGCCTTGGGCGTCGCCGTAGACGGTGAACGTGATGCCCTGGTTGACGAGGATTCGGTCGGCCTGCTTCTGTCTCGCCCGAAACTCGCTCGCCTCCATTTCTCCGAGCGCGTTCCGAAGGCGGGCATAGTGCGGTCGGGGCTGGCCACCCTCGAACATCTCGTCGTAGAAAGGGCCGTCGTCGTAGCCCACGAAGGGACCGGGGGAAGAGGATTGGCCTTGGCTCTGGGTCTGCGTCATCGGCGGGCGCCTACACTCTAACACAGGTTCGGCCTCGAACCGTCGCTGGAAACCCTCGGACGCGTCGAAGCGGCCTCATGTTCGGCGGTTCGCCGCCGTAGCGCCTCCCTCCGGGTATCCTAAACGTGGAACACCAACCCGCAAGGGGGGCCCGTCATGGGCTGAGATTTCCGGCTGCGACTGCCGGATGACCCTAGAACCTGATCCGGTTAGTACCGGCGGAGGAATCGCGGAGCGCTCTCGACGGAGGGGGCCACCGACGCGATGCATATGGCGTGGGTGGTCGACCTTGAGAGCCCATGGAACGAGCCTTCACCCTCATCGAACTCCTGGTCGTGATCGCGATCATCGCGATCCTCGCCGCCATCCTCTTCCCCGTCTTCGCCCAGGCGAAGTTCGCGGCCAAGAAGACGGTCGACCTCTCGAACGCCAAGCAGATCGGCACCACGACGAAGCTGTACCTCGGGGACAACGACGACACGATGCCGATCTTCTACGCCTACAACAGCGACCCGACGATCTACGCCGACGGCAAGCACCGTGGCACGGAAGTCCTGCTCCTTCCCTACAGCAAAAGCCAGGAGATCTTCAAGAGTCCGCTCGACAACGGCAGTCCGTACCTCGCGGGCGAAGTCGGGACCGCCAAGAACGCTCCCAGCTATTGGAAGGCGTACGGTTCGTCCTACCGTTTTGGAAAGTGCAACTTCACGCTGGCTGCGGGCGAGTCGAGCGGGAACAACGAGATCTACAAGGACAAGTTTTGGACCGTCACGGATACCCAGTACTCGGACCCGGCGAACACCCGTGTGATCCGGCTGGAGATGTTCGGCTTCTTCGAGAAGAAGAACGACCCGGACTGCTCGCGCTACGGCTACGACTGCGGCTACTTCTCCAACTGGGACCCAAGCGGCGGGTCGATGGTCTTCGCCGATTCGCACGCCAAGCACATCAACGGCGCCGGCCAGTTCGACAACACCCTCGTCGATCCCGATGGGCACCGCTCGGGCGACACCCACCCCACGAAAGGCTCGTGGTACTGGGCCTGCGACTAGGTCTTAAACGATCACGCGCGGCAGCAGCGGCGAGACCCGGGCGACGACCTCATAGTTGATCGTCCCGAGCTTCGCCGAGATCTCCTCGGCGGTGATCCGGTCCTCGCCCTGATCCCCCAGAAGAACGACCTCGTCCTCCGCCCGCGCGTCCGGGACGGACGAGAGGTCGATCGCGAACATGTTCATCGCGACCCGCCCGACGAGCGGGCAGCGCCGACCGTGGACGAGGACCTCGCCCACGTTCGACAGCCCCCGGTCGTAGCCGTCGCTGTAGCCCTGCGGCACGATCCCGATCGTCGTCGGTCGGGTCGTTCGATAGGTCAGGCCGTAGCCCACCGGATGGCCCGCCGGCAGGGTCTTGACCTGCGCGAGATGGCTGACCCAACGCATGACGGGCCGGAGTTCGAGATGCGCGTGGCTCCGCGCGAGCGATGCGGAAGGATAGAGGCCGTAGAGACCGATGCCCACCCGGACCATCGTCTTCTGGACGCCCGGACGAGCCATCAGCCCGGAGGTCGCCGCGATGTGCCTCCCGACGTGCGGATACCGCGCCTCGATCTTCCGAAAGGCGGCCTCGAACGCCTCTTCCTGCGCCTCCGCGTGGTTCAGGTCGGTCGTGTCCTCGATGTTCGCGTAGTGGGCGTAGGCGGAAGTCGGTTGGAGGTGGGGGTACTTCGCCAGTTCCTCAAGAAAGGCGTCGGCGTCGCTAGGGAGGACTCCCTGCCGTCCGAGCAAGGCGTCGATCTTCAGACTAAAATCGACCTTCACGCCTTCGTCGTGCCAGAGTCGAGCGATCTCGCGAATCGGGTCGACGTCGTAGACCGTGACCTCTGCCCCGAGGCGGCCCGCCTCTTCCGTTTCGCGCAACGGAACGTAGCCGTACACCAACGCCCGCCTGTCGCTCACCCCACGAAGGCGTCTTAGCTCATCGAGATCGTCGACCTGGAGGGCATCGACCCGATCTCCCAAGAGCGCAACGATCTCCTCAAGCCCGTGGCCATAGGCGTTCGCCTTTACCACCGCCGCGAAGAGACCATCCTCGGCTTCAGACTGAAAAGCCGCGACGTTGTGGAGCAAGGCCTCGCGGGACAGCTCGATCAAGGATAGGTGATTCACCGTAGACTCCTGCCGAAGGGGATGCGAAGCGTGTAGCCGCCGATTCCGTGCCGACGCCTACAGGCATGGTCGCGGAGTCTCACAGCTCGACCTTCTCCAGCCGGACCTCTTCGCCCGCGAACGCCTTCGCGAGCGCTTCGTAGCCCGGCCCAAGGTCGGTCACCCGGTAGATCCGCTCGCCCGAACGGCCCAGCCGTTCGACGTGTTCCGGATGGCGGCAGAGGTAGTCCGCAAGGCTCGGTGGCACGACCTCCTCTTGGACGATCACCGGAACGTCGACTCGCGCGCGGACCTGCTCCCGAAGGAGGCCGTAGTGGGTGCAGCCGAGAACGACGGCGTCCACTTCCCCCAACTCGGCCAGGTACTCGTCGAGGATCGGGCCGACGTGGCGCAGGCCGTCGTTCTCGACCAAGGGCACGAGCAAAGGTGCGGGCACGACGCGGATCTCGGCCCCGGGAGATTGGCGCCGGATCTCCCGCTCGTACGCGCCGGAAGCCGCCGTGCTGCGGGTCGCGAGGACGCCGACCCGCCGCGCTCCGGTCGCGGCGACCGCCTCGGCGGTGGGAATCACCACGCCGAGCACGCGACGATCCGGATAATGACGCGGCAGGTACTCCTGCTGGCTCCGTCGAAGGGCCTCGGCGGAGGCGGTGTTGCAGGCGAGGACGACCAGATGGCAGTCGTTTTCGAAAAGATAGGCGAGAGCCTCGGAGACGAAACCGTGGATCGCCGCCTGGGAGCGTCCGCCGTACGGAACGCGGAGGGTGTCCCCCAGGTACAGCAGATCGAGGTCGGGCGTTCGGCGGGCGATCGCCTGGGCGATGGAAAGGCCACCGAGCCCCGAGTCGAACACCCCAACGCGCACCCCTCCATTGTGGCGGGCCGGTGGGACATCTCGCCTTGCGGCGTATCACGCCTTCACTCCCCGCGTCTCGCGACGAGCAGAGGCGGGGAGAGACGAGGAAAGATCAGGAGGGACTATGCTAAGCACGAGCCGCACCGGGGTTCACGGGCCTGTCGCGAGGGGTAGACCTCGGTCGCTGGAAAGTCGCCAAAGGCCAGACCAAGGCCCGACTTCGGGCGATACCGATCGACAACCATGAGACTGATCATCGACGGCAAGACGATCGACCATGTGACCCTGGTCTTGACCAGGGACGAGCTACGGTTTCTCGAGGACGAGGCTCAAAGCCTCCGCCTCTCGGACAACGACACTCACAGCCACGTGAACGACGAGGGCTACCAGAACGAGATCCTGCTCGTTCTGGCGGATGAGCGGACTCGAGGCAAGTACGCGGACGACATGAATGCCATCGTCGACGAAGTCTTGACCGTGCCGTAGATCCTGATCGCAGGGAGAACCTCGGCGATCGAGGACAGACCTTTTACGAAGCAAGGTCCGGACTGCGATGACGGGACGACACGTTGCCGGACTCGCCGATCCAAGCCCCCGAAGAACCAGCGTCCCCGACGTGCGGGCGGCAGACGTCTATGCTAGTCTCCAGGGGAGCTATGATCGCCGTCGTTCTCGGACTCTCCCTCCTCGCTCCCGTCTCCCCTCGCGAACGGATTCGCTTCGACGCCGACTGGCGATTCCTGCGCGGTGAGGAGCACAGCCGCAACGCACAGGGGCCGACCGGCTGGCGATTCAAGCCCGCCAACGTGACGGGCCTCGACGTGCCCCTCCCGGACGACCTCGCGTCCGGCGACTGGAAGCCGGTCCAGCCCGGCGACTATATTCTTCAGGCGGAGCAGTACGGCTGGTTCCGGGCCGACCTGGGCTCCGATCCCGAGGGCGCGGAGAAGGTCCTGACCTTCGAGTCGGTCGACGAGGACGCGACGGTCTTCCTCAACGGCAAGCGGATCGGCAAGCACATCGGTTTCGGCACCGAGTTCACGGCGCCCGTCCGCGAGGCGTGGCGGGCGGGAGGGCCCAACACCCTCGTCGTGCTCGTCTACAACGGCTCGGGTCTCGGTGGGATCAACGGCGGCGTCGTCTTCGCCCGCCCGGAGGCGGACCTGAAGATTCCGGAGATGGATCGCGGCTTCGACGACGCCGCGTGGCGGAAGGTCCACCTTCCGCACGACTACGTGGTCGAGGGCACGTTCGATCCGAAGGGCGACACCGGTCACGGCTCCCTCCCCAAACCCCTGGGCTACTACCGAAAGAGCTTCGTCCCACCCGACTCGATGCGGGGCAAGTCCGTCTGGATCGACTTCGACGGCGTCTACCGGAACGCGACGTTCTATCTCAACGGCAAACGGCTGGGCCAGCACCCGAGCGGCTACATCGGGGTGCGCTACGACCTGACGGGCCTGCTGGAATTCGGAAAGCCGAACGTCCTTTCGGTGACGACCGATCCTCGTCGCAACGAAGGCTGGTGGTACGAAGGAGGCGGCATCTATCGCCACGTCTGGCTCAACGCGGCGAATCCCGTCCACGTCGCGCCGGACGGCATCTTCGCCCGTTCCGCCGTGGAAGGCAGCACGACGAAGGTCCGCATCACGACGACGCTCGCGAGCGTCCAGACCGCGACAGGAACGCGCGTCGGGGTTCGCTCGCGGCTTCTCGATCCGAAAGGAAAACCCGTCGGCACCCTGGAGGCGATGGACGTCGCGGTCGGCCCGGCAGGCGCGAACGTGGACGGAACGCTCGACGTGAAGGACCCGCAGCTCTGGGATCTGGGCAAGCCGAACCTGTACCGGGTCGAGACGACCGTCCTCGTCGACGGGAAGCCCGTCGACGTCCAAACCGCCTCCTTCGGCATCCGGACGATCGAGTGGAACAAGGACCGGGGCTTCCTCCTCAACGGACGCGAGGTCAAGCTCAAGGGCACCTGCAACCACCAGGATCACGCCGGGGTCGGCGTCGCCCTGCCGGACGGCCTGATGGAGTGGCGCATCCAGCAGCTCCTTAAGATGGGATCGAACGCCTACCGCACCTCCCATAACCCCGTCGCACCCGAGTTTCTCGACGCCTGCGACCGGCTCGGGATGCTCGTGCTCGACGAGACGCGCCATCTCGGCGACACCTCGTCGTCCAAGAGCGGCTCCGGGACGAAGGCCGACGACCTTTCCGAGCTGAAGGCGATGGTGCGGCGGGACCGTAACCACCCCTCGATCGTCGCGTGGTCCCTCTACAACGAAGAGGGACTTCAGGGAACCGAGGAGGGCGCGGAGATCTTCAAGAAGATGCGCGCGGTCGCGGACGATCTCGACGGCACCCGCCTCTCGACGGGCGCGAGCAACTTCGGCTACGACAGAGGCATCGTCGACGTGACGGACCTCTTTGGGTTCAACTACAACATCGGCGCCTACGAAAGCGTCCGGCGCCGACTCCCGAACACCCGGCTTTTCGGGAGCGAGACCGCGAGCGCCGTCTCGACGCGCGGCATCTACGAGAACGACCCCGTGCGCGGCTACGTCAGCGCCTACGACGTGAACCGGCCCAGTTGGGGCGCCACCGCCGAACAGGCCTGGAAGGCCGTCGACAAACCTTGGATGGCGGGCGCGTTCGTCTGGACGGGCTTCGACTACAAAGGAGAGCCTACGCCCTACGGCTGGCCGTGCATCAACTCCCACTTCGGCATCCTCGACATCGCGGGCTTTCCCAAGGACACGTATTACTATTACCGGTCGTGGTGGAGCGACCAGCCCGTCGTCCACGTCCTGCCCCATTGGAACTGGGACGGCGGCACGAAGCGAGTCTGGGTCCACTCGAACGCGGAGGAGGTCGACCTCGTCCTCAACGGCAAGAGCCTAGGCCGGAAGGCGATGCCGCGCTTGGGGCATCTCGAATGGGACGTGCCCTATACGCCGGGAACCCTTGAGGCGGTCGGCTACCGGGACGGCAAGGCCATCGCCCGCGACCGGGTCGAAACGACCGGCGCTCCCGCCACGCTTCGGCTGAAGACCGATCGCACGAAGATCCTCGCGGACGGCGAGGACCTGACCGTGGTCGCCGTCGAGGTCTTGGACGCCCAGGGACGAGTGGTCCCAACGGCTTCGAACCGTGTAGCGTTCGCCGTCGAAGGCGCGGGCACCGTCGGCGGCGTGGGCAACGGCGACCCGAGCGACCACGACCCTGATCAGGCGACCTATCGCAAAGCCTTCAACGGGCTTTGCATGGTTCTCGTCAAGTCGAACGGCACGCCGGGCCGAATCACGCTTCGGGCGACCTCGCCGGGTCTGAAGGACGCGACCCTGTCGATGAGCGCGACGGGCGGCGTAGTTTCGCGCTAGGCCTTTCGGCCTATCGCGAACGATTCGGGGTTCGCGATGGGCCCAACGCACATGGCATCCGCACGAAAGTTCGCGCTAGGGACGCTCGTCGGTGCCGGGGGGATCATCGCCTTTACGGTCGTGGGCTGGCGAACGAGCGATCTTGGGCGCGCCGCCGCCGACCTCGAGCATCAGAGAGCCGCCGCGCGACGCGAGGGCGTTCCCATAGAGTACGACGATCTCCGGCGTCTCAACCCCGCCGTGTCGGACGACGAGAACGCCGCCTCTCTGTACGCTCAGGGCTTCGCCGATCTCGTAGCGGAAGGCAATCTAAAGGGAGTCGATGCGGATCGAACGATCGACGCGCTCGCGGCGGGAACGGCGAAGCCAGAGGAGATCGCGAAAGTCCGGGCTTCGCTAACGCCGTTCTCCCCGGCCCTCGGTTTGATCCGACGAGGCTCCCAACGGAAGGGGTGCGACTTCCACCGACATTGGGAGCGAGGGTCCGCCCTGACGTTCTCCGAATACGGTTTCGCGCGCACGGTCGGACGCGCCCTCGTCCTGCGCGCCCTGCTCACGAAGGATCCTCACGCGGCGGTGGACGACCTCCGCACGGCGGCTCGCCTCCGGGCTCATCTGGGGAGCGAGCCGTTCGTGATCCCATCGCTGGCGGGAGCGGCGATGGAGGCGGTGGTGCAGAAGGGCGTTCGCGCCCTCGCCAGGCGCGGCGAAGCCTGGGCGATGGCGATGCCGGCGGTCTTGGACGATCTAGGACCGCTGCCTGACCTCCACCGTACTTTGGCGGGCGAGTCGGTGTTCGCGCGGAAGGTCGTCGATGAGATCGCCCGGTTAGGCCCATCGATACTGGCGATCGATGGCCAGGTCTCTTCGCCCGCCCTGAGGCTCGCCGGGCTCAAGTCGGTCCGCGAAGCCTTCGAGGCGCGCACGATCGAACACTGGCGCGGGGTTTGGGCGGCCATTCCTCCGGACCCCCTTGACTGGCGGGCGGCCCTCAAGGCGACCACGGGGCCGCCTATCCCTTCGAGCCCAAGCTACGCGCTGGTCGAGTTCACCTCGCCGATCTTCAGCGGGATCGGCCCCTTGGCCGCCAAACTCGAAGCGGAACGGAGACTCACCCGCGCCGCCCTCGACCTCTGGTCGGGCAGACCTCCCGTTCTCGCGAAGGATCCCTTTGGCGCGGGCCCGCTTCGAATGCGCGGGGCCGATAAGACCTGGACGCTGTGGAGTCTCGGTCCCGATGCGGTGGATCAGGGTGGCAAGCCTCGCACCAAGAGGTCGAGCGACACACGGTACGACCTCGTTGTGGACTCAACCGGTCGTTAGGACCCTTTGTAAATAGAAAAGCCTCTCCGTTTCGGGAGGGGCTTCCTAATTTTTGGTGCGCCGGAAAGGACTCGAACCTTCACGCCTTGTGAGCACATGCACCTCAAGCATGCTTGTCTACCAATTCCAACACCGGCGCGTGCTGAGACATTAAGTTACCGCGTCGACGACGCTTTGCGCAAGGGTCCCCGCTAGAATATAAAAGCCATGGACGAGGCGATCGAAGGATTCTTGGCGCACCTGTCGGCGCGGCGCAGCGAGAACACCGTGCGCGCCTACGCCGCCGATCTCTCGCCGCTTCGCGGCGGGACTCTGCCCCTGACGGCGGAGAGGCTCCGCCTCCTCCTGCGCGTCCACGCGCCGCACCCCGCGACCCGCGCCCGCAAGCTCTCTTCCCTGCGTGCCTTCTGCCGCTGGCTCGTCGCTCAGGGTCTGATGCCCAGCGATCCCACCGAGCGCCTTGAGCCACCGATCCGCCGCCGCGCGCTCCCCAAGGGCGTGAGCGCGCCCGAGGCGGCCGACCTCCTCGCGGCGCCGGTCGCCCTTCGCGACCGGGCGCTGCTGGAACTCCTCTACGGCGCCGGACTCCGCGTCTCAGAAGCCTCCGGGCTCGACCTGCCGGACCTGGACCTTGTCGGACGGACCGCTCGCATCCTCGGCAAAGGCGCGAAGGAGCGAATGGTCGTGTTCGGTGAGCCCTGCCGCCGCGCCCTTGAGGCCTACATCCAAGAGGAGCGCGTCGCGCCGACGGTGGAAGCGCCGGTCTTCACCAACGCTCGGGGCGGACGCCTGACCGTCCGGTCGATCCACACGGCGGTCACGCGCGCGGCCCAAGCGGCGGGTTTGCCGGAGGGGCTTGGACCGCACGGCCTGCGCCACGCCTTCGCCACCCACCTGCTCGACGGCGGAGCCGACCTGAAGTCGGTCCAGCAGCTTCTCGGGCACGAAGACCTCGCGACGACCCAGATCTACACCCACGTCAGCGTCGAGCGGCTTCGCGCGGCGGTCGCCGGAGCGCACCCCCGCGCCAAGAAGGCCGGCTAGAGCCCTTCGACCCGCGCGTCCAGGTACGCCCCGACGAGCCGCGCCGCGAGTTCTTCGGGATCGGACTCGAGCACCCGCACCCCCGCGCCGGTCAGGACGCCGCCGGCGGTGCGCCGGTCTTCGTCGAGCAGGGCCGCCGCCGCCCGCAGGTACATGCCCTCGGGCAGCTCAAGCGGCGACTTGCGGGCGGTGGCGAGCTTCGGGTCGGCCACGCGGCAGAGCAGGACGCGGTGGCGGCGTGACAGGGGACCGAGCGCCGCCGAGAGCGGCGCCGCCGCGTCGGCATCGTCCGCGTCGGAGAAAACCACGACCAGCGCCCGACGCTTCCACTTCGCGCCCAGGGAGGCGAACGCGCCCACCGGGTCGCTGGCGGCGGGCGAGGCCTGGAGGTCGTGGGCGGCGCGGATCAGCAGGCCGACCTGGGCGCGCCCCTTCGCGGGCGGGACCCAGAGACGAACCTTGTCGTCGTAGGCCATCAGACCGATCTGGTCGCCCGCGAGGGCGGCGGCCTGGGCGAGCATCAGGAGCGCGTCGAGGGCGCGGTCCAGCTTCACGACGCCGTCCGCCTCGGCGAGCATCGCGCGTCCGAGATCGAGAACGACGATCACCGCCTGGTTGCGCTCGGCCTCGTGCCGCCGGACGATCGGCTCCCCCCGGCGGGCGGTCGCTTTCCAGTCCACGTCCCGGAACTCATCGCCCTCGGTGTAAGCGCGCAGGCTCTCGAACTCCGTCCCTTGGCCGCGCTGGCGGGTACGGCGGATGCCCATCTCGCGGAGGCGGCCGGTCTGACGCAACAGGCCGAACTCTTTCAGCGCGAGCACGTCGGGGTAGACGCGCGCCTCCTCGCGTGTGTCGATCCGCTCCTGCCGGTCGACCAGCCCGAGAGGACAGCGCACGCGAACGTAGGTGGCCCGGAACGCATCGGTGCCACGCTCGGGTGGGGTGACGTGATAGTCGCGCTCGACGAGCGCGCCGGAGCGGACCTGCACGTCGAACTCCCGCTCCGATGCGGGCCAGTGGGGCGGCGGTTCGTCGCGCAGACGGACGGCGAGCGTCGTATCGCCCTCGTTCTCGATCTGGAGCACGACCCGGTTGGCGCGCCGAACGCTGAGAACGGGATCGCGCTTGCGGGTGATCCGCAGGCGGCGGGGGTCGGGACCGAGCCGGGCGGTCGCGTACGCGAGGGCGACGAGGCCGACGTCGTAGGCCGCCGCCGCGAGAGGGGCTCCGAGCCCGGCCGCGACGGCGGCCAAAGGCACGCCGGCTACGGCGAGCCACCAAAATCGCGGCGTCGGCACGAGCGTCATGTAGACTCAGTTTGGCACGACGATGCAAGGCGATCTTGAGATTCTCACCCCCGAGCGGGCGGTTCTTGGCTACCGGCTCGCCGGGATCGGCAGCCGCGCCCTCGCCCAGGCGATCGACGTGGTGATCGTCGCCGCCGGACTGATCCTCCTCGGCTTCGTCGCGACGCTTTTCGGCTTGATCGATGCGGGGATCGCGATGGGACTCTACGCCTTCTTCGCGTTCCTTCTGCCCATCCTTTACTTCGTCCTCAGTGAGGGCCTGGGGAACGGCCAGACGATCGGCAAGCGGACGATGGGCCTCCGCGTCCGCATGGCTGATGGAACGCCCATCGGCCTGGAGGCGGCGATTCTTCGCAACTTGATGCGCCCTGCCGACCTTCTACCCGGCCCCTACCTCGTCGGCCTCGCCTCGATCTTTCTAACCGCCCGGGCCCAGCGCCTGGGCGACCTCGCGGCAGGCACCGTCGTCGTCTCGGAGCGCCAGGACGCTCCCCGCTACGCGGTCGCGCCCCACGGCGTCGGTACCCATCCCCTTGAAACGCACGTCGGCCCCCTTCGGGGGCTGACGATGCCCGAGTACGCGGCCCTGCGCCGACTCGCCGACCGCTTCTACGAGCTTCCACCCGAAGCGCAACGCCAGCTTCTCGGTACGGTCTACCGGCCCGTCGCCGCGCGCTTGGGCATCCCGGACCCGCCTCAAGGCGAGACCGAGATCCGGATGGTGGAGGCGATCGTTATGGCGCAGGGGCGGCGAAAGGGACTCTTGTAGCGATCTCTTCCAGAAGCCACCGGGCGCACGCGAGCTTGCTCCGACGTCCGCTCTGGACGACCGCCCCATCGCGCAACACAAGGCTGAGGGCGTTATCGTCCGCGTCGAAGCCGATCGAGGCGTCCGACACGTCGTTCGCGGCGACGGCGAAGAGCCCTTTCCGGAGGAGCTTCTCGCGGGCGACGGCGAGGTCGCTCGTGGGTTCGGCGGCGAAGCCGACCACCGTCGCGTCGGGGTACGCCTTCGCCAGCGCCGCGACGACGTCCGGGTTCGCGACGAGTTCGACCGTCATCGAGGCGGCGGTGCGTCTCATCTTTCCTTCGTAGGGCGCGGCGGGGCGGTAGTCGGCGACCGCCGCCGCCGCGACGATCAGGTCGCCGCCTTCCGCGAGGGCGACGTCGTGCATCTCCTGAGCGGTACGAACCCGGATCACCCGCGCTCCCAGGGGGTAGACCGCCGACGAAGGCCCGGCGACCACGGTGACGCCGGCTCCCATCAGCAGGGCGGCGCGGGCGAGGGCGGCCCCCATCTTGCCGCTGGATCGGTTGGTGAGGAACCGAACCGCGTCGAGCGGTTCCTGGGTCGGCCCGCTCGTGATGAGGACGCGTCGGTCCGCGAGCCGGGTCCGGTCCACGAGGACCGACTCGACCGCCGCCGCGATCCGGGCGATCGAGGCGAGCTTGCCTCGACCGTTCTCCCCACAGGCGACGTCGCCTTCGTCGGGCACGACCACCGTCGCGCGGGTCGCGAGGATACGAAGCGACTCGGCGGTGGCCTCGTTCGCCAGCATCGTCGGGTTCATCGCGGGTGCGAGGACCAATGGAGCCGTCGATGCGAGGGCGACGGTGGTAAGCATGTCGTCCCCGATCCCGTGCGCGAGGCGCGCGAGCGTGTTCGCGGTCGCCGGGGCGACGACGACCGCGTCCGCCGCCCTCGCCCAGTCGATGTGGGCCATGCGTCCAGCGACGGGCTCCTCGAAGACGCTCTCCAGAACCGGCTGTCCGGTCAAGGCCTCGAAGAGGGCGGAGGTGACGAACCGCTTCGCGCCGTCGGTCAGAAGGACCCGCACGACGTGGCCCGCACGCATCAACTCGCGGGCGAGGTCCGCCGCCCGGTACGCGGCGACGGAGCCGGAGACGCCAAGGACGATGGTGGAGGGCTTGGGCATGACGCGTAAGGTTTCCTGACGCCTAAAGCTTAACGCCTACATCGCGGCGTGGACCGCCGGGCGCTTGTCCGGATCGCGCTCCGCCTTCCGCAGGATCTCGCGGGTGATGGGCGCGATCTCGCCGGTACCGGAGATCAGAAACCGAAGCATCCAGGTGAAGGGGTTACCTTCCGTCCAGTTGAAGTAGGCGTGGGGACGGCGGCCCGTGACGTCACGAAGGTGGAGCATGATCGCGGCGATGGTGTTCGGGATCGCCGCTCCCTCCGCTCTCAGAATACGGTAGCCCTCGATCTCGGTCCCGCAAACCTGGATCACGTCGTCGAACTCCGACGGGTCGTCGATATAGACCTCCAGAAAAAGGAGCGGCTCTTCCGGACGAAGGTGGTGGTCTTCCCTCGCTTCCTGCGCCTGACGTTCGTACTCCGAGTAGTCCCGCGTCTCCGGATGGTTCGGGATCAGGCGGATGCGCGCGTCGTACCGCAGCGCCTCGTCGATAAACCGCTGGGCGGTCTCATCGAACTGGACGTGGGAGGCGCGAAGCTCCATGCTTCGCTGGGTGCGCGACATCACCGAAACGGCGACGATAGCGAGGATGAAGAACGCGGCGATCTTGATGCCGTCCGGCCGCTCGATCACGTTGACGATCGTCGTGTAGGCGAAGACCAGCGCGATCGCGCCGTAGGTCCGGGCCTTCTTCTCCTTTTTCTTCCGGGCGGAGATCGTCGCGGCGAAGGCGGCGCTTGTCATGAGGACGAGCACACCCGTCGCGTAGGCGCCCCCCTGCGCGTCCACGTCGGCGTGGAACAGCAAGGTGACCGCGATCGCGATGAGGGTGTAGACGAGAACGAGGGGCCGGTTCGCGCGCGCCCAGTCCGGCGCCATGCCGTAGCGCGGCAGGTAGCGGGGAACGATGTTGAGCAGCCCCGCCATCGCGCTCGCTCCCGCGAACCAGAGGATGAGGATCGTGCTCACGTCGTAGACGGTGCCGAAACCCTCGCCCAGGTACTTGTGGGCCAGGTAGGCGAGAGCCCGGCCGTTCGCAGGGCCGCCCTTCGCGAACGCCTGGTGGGGAATCAGCAACGTTGTGACGAGCGAGGAGCTGATCAGGAAGACGCTCATCGTCACGGCGGCGGTGAGCAGGAGCCGCTTCGTGTTGGCGACCCGTCCCACAGGATGACGATGGGTGTCGTCGGGCCCGCCTTTGACGAGCGGCATGACGGCGACGCCCGTCTCGAAGCCGGAGAGGCCGAGGGCCAGCTTCGGGAACAGGAGCAGCGAGGCCGCCACCATCAGAAAAGGGTTGCCGTGCTCCTTGTAGAGCATGGTGCGCCAATCGGCGAAGTGGTGCGGCTCACGGGCGACGAGGACGAGGCCATAGCCGACGACGACGGCGTTGAGGAGCAGGTACGCCCCCACGAGCACCATCGCGATGCCGACCGCCTCCTTCAGTCCTTTCAGGAAGATGCCGCCCAGCAGAAGCACGAAGAGAAGCGTGAGTAAGACCTGGTATCCGCCCAGCGACGAGCGCAGGAAGGGGTTCTCACGCAGGTGGGCCGCCGCGTCGGCCGCGGAGAGGGTGATCGTGATCACGAAGTCGGTCGCCAGAAAGCCGAGCAGCGCGAGCACCATCAGCTTGCCCGGCCAGAACTGGAGCAACCGCTCCAGCATCGAGAGCGACCCCTCGCCGTGCGGACTTTCCTGGGCGACGCGGTTATAGATCGGGAGCGCACCGAAAAGGGTGAGCGCGACCAGGACCAACGTGGCGATGGGGCTGAGCGCTCCCGCCGCCAAGGCGGCGATCCCAGGCTGATATCCCAGCGTGGAGAAGTAGTCCACCCCGGTGAGGCACATGACCTTCCACCAAGGATGCGGCTCGTGGACGTGCTCCTCTTGGACGGCAGGACCGGCGTGTTGGGGTCGGTGGCCCTCGAGAAGCCAGCGCTTGAAGCCTTCGGGAACCGCGATCGCCATGGTGCGCCCCTTTGGACGCTGGGATCGTCCCAGAAGTTGCGTGAACCTTAAAGCCCTGCGGAGACTCAAAAGGAGGATGCGCTCGATTCTTCCGCTCGCCGTCTCAATCTCCGCGCTTTCCATCGCCCTGTCGGGCTGCAACGCCAAGGATGCCTCAGACCTTTCTCACGACCTCGGCCAGACCGCGAAGACCGCGACCCGCGCCGCCGGAAACGCCCAGCTCGTGATCAGGATCAACGCCGCCCTCGCCCAGCGCAAGGGTGTGGACGTCTCCGGACTGCACTTCGACAACGACAAAGGAACCGTCACCGCCGGGGGCCACGTTCGCACCGCGAAGGAGAAGAACACGGTGCTGAACGCGGTGAAGGAGATCCGGGGCGTGGACAAGGTGATCGACAAGCTCCGGATCGAACCCAAGGGCTGACGGCTCTCCGCCCCAAGGGACGATCGGGTCGGCGCCCCGAGGCTAGATATTAGACTCGTGACCCGGCGCCCGTTCTACCACTGCGCGCCGAGCCCCTCGAACGACATCGCCATCAGGTTCCAAGCGAAGCGATGGGCGTCCTCGTAGGCGACGTAGGTTCCTTCCAGCGTGTAGCCGTCGATGCGCCGGGGTTTCGAGACGAGCTTCGCGCCCATATCCGCCTCTTCGACGCGGTTGAATTCCACGCGAATCGTCGTCGGCTCGGCGAACCGCTTCGGGGCGATCTCACCCGCCCGGCGCACCGCTCGCTCGGCGGTCCCCTCGATCAACGGCGCGGTCTCGCTGGGGTGCAGGAGACGGCCCATGTAGCGTCCGTACCCTTCCTTCACCGTCGCCGTCTCCACGCCATCGATGCTCCTCGTCGCCTCGGTGCAACCCGCCGCGTCGCTCGACACCATCACGAGCGGCACCCCGTAGCGGCCCGCCACCCCGGCGCTCAGGCCCATCTCGCCCGTCTCCTCACCATTGACCCAAAGGCGATGGACGCCCCCGGTGATCGTATGCTCCATAATGCCGCCGAGCGCTCCCGCCATCGCGTGGTAGCCCACGAGCATCGCGCATCCGAAGCTCGCGTCGACTCCGACCATCATGCCGTCGGTATGGCTCCCATGGCCGCTGACCAACTCGACGCCCGGCTCCAGATCCTCGATCAGCAGGTTCTTCGAGTTGCCGTGGCTGTCCTTGAGCACGATCCGCTCCGCCCCGGCCCTCCGCGCCCCCCGGATGGCGGCGTTCACGTCGTGCGTCATCATCCGCCGCGCGAAGGCGTAATCGTAGGACTTGCCGTCCGGACGGCTGCACTGCGACCAAGAGACCAGCCCGGTGATGCCTTCGATATCCGCCGAGATGTAAACGTCCACGGCGCGGGAGACTACCCCGGCAAGGCCAGGGTTCGGTCCGCGAACCCCTCCACGAACCTCCGGTCGTGCGACACGAAGACCACCGCGCCCGCGTAATCCCGCAAGGCCGCCTCCAGGGCTTCGCGGGAAGGCAGGTCGAGATGGTTCGTCGGTTCATCCAGGAAGAGCACGTTCGCGCCGCGCAGAAGGATCGATGCCAGTTCGACCCGGGTCCGCTCGCCGATCGAGAGCGTCCCGATCGGTCGGCGCGGAAGGTCGCCACGCAGACCGAGAGCGCCCAGGAGGGTCCGGGCCTGCGGGTCGTCCAACGCCTCGACGGCGCTCTTCACCGGGTCGAGCGTGCCGCGCGTCTGGGTCAGCAGGGCGGGTCGGGCGCCCCTTCCCCACGCGACCGTCCCACCGTCGAGCGAGTCGGGATCGAGAAGCCCCTGGAGCAGGGTCGTCTTCCCCGCTCCGTTCGGGCCGACGATCGCCAGCCGCTCGCCCGGCGCGAGATCCAGGGCGAGCCCTTCGAAGAGCGTTCGCGCGCCGAACCGCTTCGTCAGGCCGCGCGCCTCGAGGGCCGACGCGCCCCGAAGCGGCGTCGTCGGGAGGACCAGCCAGACGACGTCGGGCTCGAACGGCTTGTCCGGCTCCTCGATCTGGGACGCACGGCTCTTCATCGCGGCGGCGCGCTTGTCCATGCGCGCCTCGACGCCCGAGTAGTACGCCTTGAACTTCGGGTCGTAGGTGCGTCCGGTCGGCTTCTTCGTCACGTCGGCCGCACGTTGGACCTGCTTGTCGGCGGCGATCTTCAGCCGTCGCGTCTCGGCCTTCGCTCCCTCGTAGGCGGACCGTTGGCGTTCCCGCTCCTGGCCTTGGGCTTCCCGCAAGGCGCTGTAGCCGCCCGCGTACGCCTTGAGCGCCCCGCGTTCGAGGTGGAGCGTCCGGTCGGCGACCTCATCGGCGAAATCGCGATCGTGGGTGACGAAGAGGATGGCCTCGGGGCTTTCGCGGACGAAACGGACGAGCCAGTCGCGGGCGGGAAGGTCGAGGTGGTTGGTGGGCTCGTCGAGCAGGAGGAGGTCGGGCTCCTCCGCGAGAAGGTCCGCCAGTTCGGCGCGCATGCGCTCGCCCGGACTCAGCGTCGCCGCCTCACGATCGAGAACGGCCGACGTGAGGCCAAGACGACGGAAGGCGCGGTGGAGACCGGGAGAGTCGTCGATGTGATCGCCGAGGAGGCCGGTTTCGGGCAGCTCTTGGCGGAGCAGACCGAGGCGGGCGCCCCGGCTGAGGCGAACCGAACCGGCGTCGGGCCGCAGCTCGCCGGCCAGGACGCGCAGCAGCGTGGACTTGCCGGATCCGTTCGGGCCGACGAGGGCGACTTTTTCGCCTTTGAGAAGACTGAGATCGAGATCCGTGAAGACGGGACCGGCGAGGCGGTCGAGTTCGACCGAGAGACCGTGGACTTGAAGCAGGGGGAACCTCCGGGTTCTGAGCAGAAGGCCGCCACGCGTCCGTCCGAAGAGGGGCGCGGAGCAGAGGGAAGGGCGGGGCTCAGCGGAGGTCGATCATCACATCCCGCGCGAGCGGGACGTACGGATTGTACCGAGGCGACGAGAGGGATTGGGACCTTTGGTCGGACGAGCGGGTAAGGTCCGCCCATGCTCGGCGCCGTCGCCCTTCTGCTCGCCTTCCAGGACCACGCCCTGCCTAGCCTCTTCCAGCTTCGCGAACGCGTGGCCTCCGACACGGGCTCGAGCGCGAAGACCCTGGAAGCCGACGTACGCAAGATGTTCGGTAAGGGGCTCGCGACCGGTGCGGAGACCCGGAGCCAGGGCACGACGGTCGCCTTCGCGGTGGAGAGCGCCGTGAAACCGACGTTCCATCCGCTCACCGGCCTTTACCGGGACGTCATGCCCCAGCGGATCGGGGAATCCAACGTCTGGGTCGGCGTGGTCGATCTTCGCGACGGCGACGGCTTTCCCTACGCGGCGACGGCGGACGGCAAGGAACTCGGGCGCGGCTTCGTGGAGGTCTACGACGCGGAGCCCGAAACCAAGGTCCAGCCGACGATCCCCCGAGGAACCCTCAAGGCGATGCCCAGGCACACGAGCGCGGTCTTCAGCGGGGCGACGCGCGATTGGTGGGTCTACACCCCGCCGGGCCTCGCGTCGGGCGAGGAGGTGGCCTTGATGGTGTTCCAGGACGGTCAAGGACCGAAGGACTGGACGCCGACGGTTCTGGACAACCTCATCGCTAAAGGCGACATGCCGAAGACCGTCGCCGTGTTCCTGCCGCCTGGCACGTTCTCGGACGGACGGTCCGACCGCTCGTTCGAGTACGACACCCTTTCCGACGCGTACGCACGGTTCCTGTTGGAGGAGATCCTGCCCCTGGTGGAGAAGGACGTGAAGCTGTCGCACGATCCCGCCAAGCGGGCGATCTGCGGCATCTCCAGCGGCGGCATCTGCGCGTTCACGGCGGCTTGGCAACGACCCGACCAGTTCGGCAAGGTCGTCAGCTTCATCGGCTCGTTCACCGACATCGCGAGCGGCCCCACCCTCGTCGCGGGCGGCCATAACTACCCGGCCCTCATCCGCAAGACGGACGCCAAACCGATCCGTGTCTACCTCCAGGACGGTCGCAACGATCTGGATAACGTTCACGGCAACTGGCCGCTCGCGAACCAGACCATGGCGGCGGCCCTCAAGTTCAAAGGTTACGATCACCGCTTCGACTACGGCGATGGAAACCACAGCGACCGCTACCAGCGGGCGCACTTCCCCAGCGTATTGCGCTGGGTGTGGCGATAGAGGGCGTCGTTCGCAAAAAGGGCCCCAAGACCGCCAAAGTCTTGGGGCTCTTCGATCGGCTCTTCGTACCCTTAGCGCGGACGGCGGCTGTGGAAGCGCGCGGGGCCACCCTTGGGAGCGGGCTTCGCGACGGCGCGGCGCTGGGGCTCCTGGGCTTTGCCGAACTGCTCCGGCGTGCCCGCCGCACGGGGGATCGTGAGGCGCATCGTGCGCTCGATGTCGCGCACGTCGCGCTCCTGCTCGGCGAGGGCGAAGGTGACGGCCCGGCCCGAGGCGCCCGCGCGGCCCGTGCGTCCGATCCGGTGGACGTAGTCCTCGGGATTGTCGGGCAGGTCGTAGTTCACGACGAGGCCGATCCCCTTGACGTCGATGCCGCGTGCGGCGATGTCGGTCGCCACGAGCACCCGGACCTCGCCGCGCTTGAACGCGTCGAGGGCCGCCTTGCGCTGGGCGAGCGAACGGTCGGAGTGCAGTTCGGCGGCGGTGTGGCCGAAGTTGCGGACGACGCGCGCGAGCTTGCGGGCGCCGTGGCGGGTCCGGGCGAACACGAGGGTCGAGCCGTCGTGGTCCGCGAGGATCTCGCCGAGGAGCGGTCCCTTCTCCTCAAGGCCGACGAGCCGAAGCTCCTGCTCCACGAGCTCGGTTGCGGTTCCGGCCCGCTCGACCTCGATGCGGACGGGGTCCTTCTGGTAGGTCGAGGCGATCGCCTCGATCTCCGAGGGGAACGTCGCGGAGAACAGCATCGTGTGGCGCTGCGTCGGCAGGCCCGCGAGGATGCGCTTGATCGAGGGCGCGAAGCCCATGTCGAGCATCCGGTCGGCCTCGTCGAGGATGATCGCGTCGAATTCGGTCAGCTTCAAGCCCTGGCTCATGTGGTCCAGGAGGCGGCCGGGCGTGGCGACGACGATGCGCGGTCGCCGGGAAAGCTCCTCGCGCTGGCGGTTCATCGACGCGCCGCCGATGACCACGGTCGACCCCACGCCGCGCGGCTTGGCGACCTTCTGGAGCGTCTCGTCGATCTGGAGGGCCAGTTCGCGGGTGGGGGCGATGACGAGGGCGCGACGGGTCTTGCCCGCGAGCATGCGCTCGACGAGCGGCAGGGAGAACGCGAGCGTCTTGCCGGTGCCGGTCTGCGCGATGCCGACGAGGTCGCGGCCCGTGAGGGCGACCGGGATCGCGGCGGTCTGGATGGGGGTCGGAACGGTGTAGGCGTTCCGCGTGAGGGTGGCGAGGGTTTCGGGGGCGAGGCCCAGCGCGGCGAAACCGGCAGCCTCCTTCTTCAATTGTTCGGACATAGGTCGGGGCGTATAAGCCCTATGTTCATTATGACGCCAAAAGGCGAACTTTTGTGGCCTTAATCGGCATAGAATAGATTTCGAGCCCCGATGAGCCCGCGCGACCGCATCCGCCATCTCCATCGACGCCTCGGCTTCGGAGCCACCCCCGCCGAGGTGGACGCCGACGTCGAGGCGGGCTTCGAAGCCACCCGCAAGCGCCTCGTCGAGTATCCCAAGACGCCCGTGGGGATCGCCCCCGACCCGCAGGAGTTCGTGTGGCGCGAGGGACAGGACCCCGACTCCAGCGCCCCGCGCTACCGCGCCTGGTGGGTCGTTCGGATGCTCACCACGCCGCGTCCCTTGGAGGAGAAGCTCGCGATCTTCTGGCACGATCACTTCGCCGTGAGCGACGCGAAGGTGGGCAACGGCCCGATGATGCTGGGCTACCTCCAGACCCTCCGCGAACACGCCGGAGGGCGGTTCGGCGATCTCCTGTCCGCCGTTTCCAAAGAGCCCGCCATGATGCGCTGGCTCGACCTGAACCGCTCGATCCGGGGCGTTCCGAACGAGAACTTCGGGCGTGAGGTGATGGAACTGTTCACCCTCGGGATCGGCAACTACACCGAAGACGACGTCAAAGAGGTGGCCCGCGCCTTCACCGGTTGGAGCTACGCCGACATCTACCGCGATCTGCCCGGAGACGCCAACCAGAAGATGCGCGACGCCATCGCGTACGACCGCCCCTTCGCCGCCTTCTCCGTCACCCCCGCCCTCCACGATCCCGGCCCCAAGACGATCCTCGGACGCACCGCCCCGTACGACGGCGACGCCGTCCTCGGACTCCTCGCGAACCATCCCCAGACCGCGCGCCATCTTTGCCGGAAACTCTGGACCTACTTCGCCTACGACGATCCCGATCCCAAACTCGTGGAGGCCCTCGCCGGAGTGTGGAAAGGCTCGAAGGGCGACGTCCTCGCCGTCGTCGACGCGATCACGAAACGACCCGAGTTCTATTCGGAGCGCTGCGTCCGCACGCGCGTGAAAAGCCCGCCCGATCTCGTCCTCGGCGTGGCGCGGGCGATGGGGGTCGGACGAAGGCTCCTCGAATCCCGCCCTCCCACCGCGAAGCCGACCGACCCCATTCCGAAGTCGATCCTCGACGCGGGGACCGAGGCCTCGACCTCCATGGCGCGGATGGGGATGACGCTGTTCTATCCGCCCGACGTCGGCGGCTGGCATTGGGGCGCCGCCTGGGTGTCGCCCGCGATGATGCTGGAGCGGATTCGGTTTCGGGGCGTTCGCCTTGGAGCGGAAGGGACCAAAGGAGCGCAAGCAGCCCTGCAGGCGACCGCTCCGTCCAGCGTCGAGGCCTTGGCGGCGGCGATGCTCGATCTCTTCGACGTCCCGCTCGAAGAAGCCCGGCGCGCTCCGCTCGTCGCCGCCCTGGACCGAGGTGGCGGCCTCAAGGCTCTCGCCAGCCCCGGCGGGACGGCGAGCCTTCTGCGAAGCGCGATGCCGGTGCTGATGGCGGCTCCCGAAGCGAACCTCTGCTGAGGGCCTCGAAGGTTCGCACGTAGCGTCATTAGGCTTCCTCGGCCCATGACCCCAAGATCCTCCCGCCCCGTGATGCGCCAGTCCTGGCGCGACCTGCTCTTTCTCCACTTCCCCTGCGACCCGGCCGAGATCGCGCCGATGCTGCCCCAAGGGCTCGAGGTCGAGACGTTTCCCGACGCGTCGGGAGGCGAGCGCGCCTGGATCGGCTTGGTGCCGTTTATGATGCGCGACGTCCGGTGGGCCTTCGCCCCGCCCGTGCCGGGAACCCACACCTTCCCGGAGACGAACGTCCGCACCTACGTCCACGGGCCTGCGGGATCGGGCGTCTGGTTCTTCAGCCTCGACGCGATGAGCCGGATCGCGGTCGCGACCGCCCGAACCGCCTTCGCCCTTCCCTACTACTTCTCCCGCATGACGGTGCGGCGCGAGGGCGACCACATCCGGTACGAAGGCCGACGACAGGCGGCCGAGTACGTGATCGAGACCGACCTCGGACCGGAGATCCCCGCGCCTCAGGAAGGCTCCCTCGAATATTTTCTCGTCGAACGGTATCGGCTCTACGCCGCGCGAGGGGATCGCCTTTGGTCTGGGGAGGTTCGTCACCCACCCTATCGACTCCGAAAAGCCACGGTCTCCAACCTGCGGGACACCCTCGCCGGGGCGGCAGGGATCGAGGCGAGACCTTACGTCCACGCGGTGTTCTCCGAAGGCGTGGACGTCGACGTTTTCCCTCTCCGTCGCGTCGGGTAACCCCGGCAAGAAGACTGTAAGTCTTTTAGGTCGAAGGGAAAAGCGATCCTTGGGGGCTCTTTCTCCGTCAAACCTCCCAAGCGCGGCCAAATCCGTGCAACCGAAACCGGACGTTTCCCCAAACGTCCATCCTTTGGAGAGAGAAGATGAAGAAAACCACACTGATGTTGGCCCTGATCGCGTCGATCGGCGCGGCGAACGCGCAGGACATCGGCGTGACCGTCGATGGTCGCCCGGTCCGCTTCAACGGCGCCGAGCCGACGATGAAGAACAACAGCGTCCTCGTTCCGATGCGGGCGATCTTCGAAGAGCTGGGCGCGGACCTTAAGTGGAACCAAGCCCGCCAAGAGGTGACCGCGAACAAGGACGGCAAGGTGATCCGCCTCGTGATCGGTCAGCGGTTCGCCGACGTCGATGGTAAGTCGGTCGAGCTGACCACTCCTGCCGTGAACGAAAACGGCTCGACCATGGTGCCCCTGCGCTTCGTCAGCGAAGCCCTTGGCGCCCAGGTCCGCTGGAATCCGAACCGAATGATGGTTATGGTCCGTACCGAAGGTTACCAAACGGGCAACAACGGGAAAGACGACTCGGGCCGGGCCCAGCCGATCCGCGACCGGAACAACAACGGCGTGGACGACCGCACCGAGAAGCCGGTCAAGAGCCGTGACGCCATCGCGACGCTCTTCAAATCGACCGTGATCCCCGTTAAGCTCGACCAGGAGCTGAGCAGCAACGAGTCCCGCGTGGGCGATAAGTTCACCGCGTCGCTCGATTCCACGACCGGCGTCTACGGCAACCTGCCGGGCGGCACGAAGATCGAGGGTCGCGTCGTGACCGCGAAGCGGCAGGACGGAACCGAGCCCGGCATGCTCGAGCTCTCGTTCGATCGCATCGTCCTCCCGAACGGCCAGTCGGAGGAGATGAGCGGAACCCTGATCGACCTCAAGGACAAGGGCATCAAGCCCGACGCCGACGGTCGCCTCGTCGCCACCGGCAAGTCGAAGGACAACCGCGGCGTCTACGCGGGCTACGGCGCGGGCGCTGGTCTGATCGTCGGCCTCCTCGGCGGCAACACCACGACGAAGGGCAATGTGACCAAGGCCCTTCTAGGCGGTCTCCTGGGTCTTGGCGCGGGCGAGCTCGAGCGTTCCCAGAGCCGCAAGCCGAGCAACGTCAGCCTCAAGCCTGGCGCGCAGTTCGGCGTTCGACTCGACGAGGATCTGACCCTCTACCGCGACCGTTAAACGAGCGGTCGCTCGATGAATCCGGGCCACGGAAGGTGACTTCCGTGGCCCTTCGTCGTGGGCCGGTTGTCATTTGGGCCGTTCACGGCTAAACTGTCCGGTCAAGAGCCATGCCGCAACGCAGTTCGGATCTCGTCGAGACCTACGCCGCCCGCGCCCTTGGAGCGGGAGCCCTCGGCCTCGTGTTCGCCGTCCTCGCGGGCGTGATGTGGAGCTATCGGGGCGATTCGGGCGGAGCCCTCGCCATCGTGCTCGGCGTGATCGCCCTCGGCCTTTTGGCTTACGCGGCCTTCTCCTTCGTGAAGTCGCGCGGCGTCTCGTCCTTCAAGCTCGACTGCCCCATGTGCGGCGCCGCCAACGGCTTCGAGGAAGCGCCGACGAGCGACGTGATCTGTCGCCAGTGTCACCGCACGATCCCGATCCAGGACGGCAGGATCCTTCCGCTCAGGCAGATCTCGTGCAACGCCTGCGGCGAATCGAATTGGTACAGCGACCGCACGAAGTCCCTCCTGTGCGAGGCGTGCGGGCGGGAGATCCTGATCGCCGGTCCGAGTGGAGCCGCGCAGTACGCCGTCCACGACGACGCGCGTCCCTACGAACTGGTCCTCGTCGCCTTCGAGCAAGGCTCCGACGACCTCGTCGAAGCCCTCCAGGAACGGCTGGGCACTAACCGTGCCCAGATTCGTACGCTGTTGACGAACCTTCCCAGCGTCCTGCTCACGAACGTACCTCGCCAGAAGGCGGAGATCTTGCGCGACGAGCTGTCCCACCTCGGCGCGGCTCTCGAAGCCCGCCCGGTAGGCGGGTAGAATTGCGGGCAAAAGTGAAACGGCCAAGTGCGGTCTTCGCACGGAAGCGTTGAACTCCCTAGAGGTCCAAACCCAAAAGATGGAGTCCAATCGTCTCAAGGCGCAAAGGTTGCGCCCCCTCGCCGTCCTGCTCGCGGTCGGCGGCCTTGCCATTCTTCCGACCCCGGCCCTCGCGGCGGAAGGCGAGAACGTCGTTCTCGCCTTCGACAAGGCAGGTCAGACCACCGTTTGGGCCGCGTTCGCCGTCGGCCTGCTGACCCTGCTCTACGGCCTTTTCTTCCTGCGCCCCTTCGTCCTGCGCCAGTCGCCGGGCGACGCACGGATGACGGACGTCGGCATGGCGATCCGCGAGGGCGCCGTCGCCTATCTGAAGAGCCAGATTATGACGATGGCTCCGCTGGTCGTGCTCCTCGCCGCTGGCCTCGTCGGACTGTATTGGCGGCTGGGCGCGCCGACTGCCGTCGGCGTGGGCGTCTGCTTCGTGCTCGGCGTCGCCGCCTCGTACACCAGCGGCACGGTGGGCATGCTCATCGCCGTCCAGGGCAACATGCGGACCGCGAACGCGGCGCTGACGGGCTACAAGAAGGCTCTCATCGTGGCGTTCCGCTCCGGCGCCGTCGCCGGCATGGTGACGGTCGGCATCGGCCTTATGGGCGCGAGCGCCATCGTCGGTCTCTTCCCCAAGTTCGCGACGAGCCTGCTCGTCGGCTTCGCCTTCGGCGCCTCGCTCGCCGCGCTGTTCATGCGCGTCGGCGGCGGCATCTTCACCAAGGCCGCCGACGTGGGCGCCGACCTCGTCGGCAAGGTCGAGGCGGGCATCCCGGAGGACGACCCCCGTAACCCCGCGACCATCGCGGACAACGTCGGCGACAACGTGGGCGACTGCGCGGGCATGGCCGCCGACGTGTTCGAGAGCTACGAGGTGACGCTGATCGCCGCCATCGTGCTCGGCGCCGCCACCGCCGCCGTCTTCGACGCCCAAACCTGGCCGCGCCTCATCGTGTTCGGCCTCGCCGTCTCCGCGATCGGTCTCGTCGCCTCCGCCCTCGGCATCCAGCTCGTCTCGGCGAAGGACGACCCCGAGGCCGACCCGCTCAAATCGCTCAAGCGCGGCTTCTACATCGCGGTCGGCGCTACCCTCGCCGGCGTCTTCGGCCTCGCCGCCATGACGATGAACGGCATTCAGACCGCGCGTCTGCGGCCACTCGCCTCCTACCTCCAGGAGGAGACGCGGACCCTTCGCGACGTTCGTGCGGACATCGCCAAGAAGACGGGCAAGAAGGAGAACGAGGTCGAGATCGCGCAGGTCACGAAAGACCCCCGCGTCCAGGCCCTCGGCCTGGGCGATAAGCAGGACGAGCGCGTCGCGACCGGCCTGCTCGGTCTCTCGCTCCGACCCGAGGCGTCCCTGCCCAACTTCGCGGGCTACCAGGCGGTCGACCTGACGAAGGCCGACCAGCCGTTCCTCGACTACGCCGTCCAGACTCAGGGCGACCCGTCGAACCCCACCCCCGGCTACACGTCGATCCGTTCCGTCGTCGACGCCCAGGGGGACAAGAAGCTCGTCGTCGCCAAGGTGCACGTCAAGGTCACCCTCCCCGCTCAGCCTGCCGCCGGGCCGGGTCAGCCGGCGACCACCGAGCAGAAGATCGACCGCGACGCCTTCCTCGGGCCGCTGACCGTCGACGTCCTGAACAAGAACATCGCCGCGATCACGGAGCGCTTCAAGCAATCCAAGGGCGAGTTCAAGCTCATCGAGAGCTATCCGGTTCGGCTTTTCGCCTCGCCTGAAGGCGCCCTCGCCTATGGCGTCGACGCTCCGGTCGCGCGTCCTTGGGAGATCACGTTCCAGCCGAGCGCCTACTACAAGGCGACCGTCTCGGAGATGCAGGCGCCGTCTCCGAACGCGCCCCAGCCGGAGCCGGTACCCCTGGCGTTCGGCATCGTGGAGCGCTCGCCCGTGCCGTGGTTCTCGTTCGCGCTCTGCATCGCGTTCGGCATCGCCCTCGCCCTCGCGATCGAGTGGATCACCGACCACTTCGTCAGCACGCACAAGAAGCCGACCCAGGAGGTCGCGGGGGTCGCCACCGCCGGCGCCGCGCCGATGGTGATCCAAGGCTTCGCCCACGCGCTCACCAGCAGCGTGTACATGGTCGTCGCGATCTGCGTCGGTCTCATGTTCCCGATGCTGGTCTTCAACCCGGCCGTCTATGGCGGCTACACGCTGAGCTTCTACGGCATCGCCCTCGTCGGGATCGGAATCCTGACCACCACCGGCTACGTGCTCGCGATGGACACCTTCGGGCCCATCAGCGACAACGCGCAGGGCGTGTTCGAGATGAGCGGCGTGGGCCACGAAAGCCCTTCGGGCGCCCACATCGTGGCGCGGCTCGACGCGGCGGGCAACACGACGAAGGCCCTTACCAAGGGATTCGCCATCGCGACCGCCGTCATCGCCGCCGTCGCCCTGTTCCACTCGTTCCTTGAGGGCGCGCATCTTACGGGCGTCGGTATCCGGCTCGACGTGCCGGAGATCTTCGTCGGTCTCCTGCTCGGAGCGGCCGCGCCGTTCCTGTTCTGCGCCTTCACCATCGACGCGGTGGGCCGTGCCTCGTTCGACCTGATCGGTGAGGTCCGGCGGCAGTTCAAGGCCGATCCGGGCATCATGGCCGGGACGAGCAAGCCGGACTACGCGCGGTGCGTCGCCATCGTCACGAAGGCGGCCCAGAAGGAGCTTCTCGCGCCCGGCGTCCTCGCCATCACGCTTCCGATCGCGGTCGGCTTCGGCTTCTCCATCGGCAAGCAGGCGACGACGGTCGGCGACGGCTCGTACGTCCTGACCGGCGCCCAGGCCCTCGGCGGCTTCCTTGCGGGAGCGATCGCCTCCGGCCAGCTCATGGCGGTGCTCCTCGCGAACGCGGGCGGCATGTGGGACAACGCGAAAAAGCTGATCGAGGACGGCCTGCACGGCGGCAAGGGCACCGACGCCCACAAGGCGGCCGTCGTCGGCGACACGATCGGCGATCCCTTCAAGGACACCGCCGGTCCCGCCCTGAACCCCCTCATCAAGGTCATGAACCTCGTTGCGGTCCTGATCTCGGCGATCATCATCCAGCCCCTCCCCATCGCGGTCACGGGCGGCGTCACCGCCGTGTGCGTCATCGCCCTCGTGGCCTCGATCGCGCTCGCCAAGAAGGGCTCGATGTCGACCGCCCTCCAGGCGGCGACGTCGGGCGCCGCCTCGGCGGACCACACGTTCTCGCACTCGCCCATCGAGGCTTCCTCACCCACGATCACGCCGGCCGTCGAGCAGCCCGCGAAGCGGAAGCTGTTCGTGGACGACGACGAACAAGGCTAGTCTCGGCTCGTGTAGAACAGAAGGGGCCGCCGCACCGGAAGGTGCGGCGGCCCCTTCGCCATGAGCCTGAACTTCGAATCCCGCGAACGTGTCCTCGATGCCCTCTCTCAGGCGGGACTCGCCCGCCTGTCGCCGCTCGTCAAGCCTTGCGTCCGCCTCACCGCGTCCAACACGCCCGATCTCACGATTGCCGTCGGCGCATCCAAGCTCGGCGGCAACCCTGACCTTCCGGAAGGGTTCGCTTGGCCCTACTTCGAAGAGACTCCGCTGAGCTTCGTCGTCCAGATCGACCTCCGGGACGTCGCCGGCCTCCCAGGTGCCGAGGTTCTGCCCTCAGAAGGATGGCTGAGCTTCTTCTACGACACGGAGAACTATCCTTGGGGCGGCCTGGAAGACGTCGGCGGCTGGAGCGTAGTCTATACCGAAGCCCATCGACCTCTCCAACGTCGTACGACCACGATCGAAGGGATTTTTCAAACCTCTCGCCTCTCGTTCTCCCCTTCCATCAGCCTGCCGTCTTCGGACGCCTTGGAGTTGGAGGCGTTCGAACTGAACGAGGAGGAGACAGACGCGCTGGTTGACCTTTCGGAGGTTTTTATGACGGTAGACGCCAACCATCAGATGCTTGGCGATCCCGAGCAAATCCAGAACGAGATGCGATGGGAGTGCGCCCTCCTTGCCGAAGGTATCGACTCTTCGACGTCGAACGCGCGCGCCCAGGATCTCAAAGCGACGGCGACCGAATGGCGCCTCCTGCTTCAGATCGACTCGGACGACGAAGCCGGAACGATGTGGGGCGACACGGGAATGCTCTACTTCTGGATTCGGGAAGACGATCTTCGGGAACGGCGGTTCGAACGGACCTGGATGATCTTGCAGTGCTGTTGATTCGCACCGATCGTTATCCGTCCGACTTTCCCCAAATAATCAAGGCGATGTCGCTTCGTGCTAAGTCTAGAACATTGAGGTCCATCTCCGATCATGGTCGATCCGAAAGACGTTCAAGCCCTTAAAACCGTCCGCGCCGAGTTCTCCAAGCGCGGCATCGACATCTCCCGCGCCGACGTTCGCGTCATGCACGGCGTCTGCCACATTCGGGGAACGCTGAGCAAGATGCCCCACGCCGTGTTCACCGACCTTGACGAGGAGGTTCACCATCTCGTCAAGGTGATCCGCCAACACGCGGGCGTCCGCGACGTCGCCCTCGAAGTCGCGTCCATGCGATAGCCCAAGGGTACGCTCGCGGGCGTATGGAAGGCTTTTTCGAAGGCGTGGCGGCTTCTCCTTCAGCTTGGCTCGGACGACGAGACCGGGACCCGTTGGGGAGACTGGGGCATGCTCTACTTCTGCCTACGGGAATCCGACCTTCGGGAGCGGGCCTTCGAGCGGACCTGGATGACCCTGCAGCGCTACTAGCCTAACAGCCGGAGCGCGTCGCCCACGAGGTAGTTGCTCCCGGTGACCACCACGAGCCCG
>Ga0160428_1000791_pt1 | contig 29961 bp, 30 predicted proteins | sample SolpanmetagenomM_FD_108198 | JGI IMG/M metagenome (GOLD analysis project Ga0160428, IMG submission 108198) | Solar panel surface microbial communities from Lawrence Berkeley National Laboratory, California, USA - M | ecosystem: Engineered > Built environment > Solar panel > Unclassified ... | reverse complement strand
TCGGCATTTTGATAATTTCGGCCATCGGAGTTGCAGGTTGGGATTGGGGGCCAAAATTAGCCGCCAAAAGGTGGGGAAACAATTGGCCGGGCGGCCACTGGGTGGCCGAAGTTAGCGCGAAGGTGCCAAATGGCTCACATCCAAAAAATTGCGAATGGTATAGCGCCCGCCTGTGTAGTGCAGCTTGTAGAGGCAGAGGTTCTGGTGCTCAAAGCCATCCATGCAGCGCAGCGGGTAGCCCAGCAACTGGCACAGCAGCACGCGCAGGGCGCGGCCGTGCAGGCACACCAGCACCCGCTCGTCGGCGGGCCGGCTGTGCAGCAGCTCGATAAAGGAGCGCTGGCGGGCAGCTACCTCGGCTGGGCTTTCGCCGCCGGGCAGGCGGGCGTGGTCGTCGCCAGCGCGCCAGGCGTCGAGCACACGGCCGTACTCGGCGTCTTCTTCGGGCGTGATGCGGCTGCCCTCGCGGGTGCCCCAGCTGATTTCATTGAGCGCCGCGTATGATTCGTGCGGAATACCAGCTTCGAGAAACTGCTGCACCGACTGGTGGGTGCGCCGCAGCTTGGAAGTGTAGACGCGGGCAAACGGCAGGTCTTTGTAGGCCGCCCAAAACTGGGCTGCCTGCTCGCGGCCGCGGGCATTGAGGTCGGAGTCGATGCCACTGCCCTGCACGATGCCTTGCACGTTGAAATCGGTTTGGCCGTGGCGAAGAAGGTAAAGCTGCTGAATGGGCACGGGGTAGGCGCGTAGTTTTGCCGAACAATGCCGTAAAGTACGGGTTGGCTACTGCGTTGTTTGAATTTTTATCGGCTGCCAGGGCGAGCGTGGCAATGACAGCCGAACGATACTCAAATCACAAGCGCTCGCCTCACTTGGGTGCGATTGCTGCGCTGCGCTCGCAATGACAGCCGATTTTAGCTGATTACAATCAAGAAAATGACTCTCGACGACGTAAAAATCTGGGCCACCCACCGCCCTACCTTGGCCGATGCGCTGGGCATTGAGCTCACCGCCATCACCGACACCTACCTCGAAGGCCGCATGCCAGTAGACGGCCGCACGCACCAGCCCATGGGCCTGCTGCACGGCGGCGCCTCGGTGGCGCTGGCCGAAACGCTCGGCAGCATTGGCGCGGCCACCCGCATCGACGTAACCAAGCAGGCGTGCGTGGGCCTGGAAATCAACGCCAACCACATCAAAGGGGTGCGTAGCGGCTGGGTGCGCGGCCGGGCCACAGCGCTGCACGTGGGCCGCACCACGCAGGTGTGGGAAATTCGCATTACGCACGAAGAAACCGGCGCCCTGGTGTGCATCAGCCGCATCACGATGGCCGTGATTGACTTGCCCGCCGCGGCCAAAGAGCAGGTGGCCTAATGCACGGCTCCGAACCCCGGCAGCTGGCGTGGCCCGCTGCGGCCGCGGGCCTCGATGCCTGGGCCCGGCTGCGCCACCTGGCGGCGGGCGCGCTGCGCACGGGCCGGCCGCTCGCCATCTGGCGTGAGCCGGGCGCCGCCTACCCCCGCCTGCTGGCCGCCCGCTCCTTAGAAGCTACTTACACCGGCCTGCCGCCCGCACTCGATGCCCAGGCGCCGGCGGGCTTCGCGTTTTTTCCATTTCGCGATTCGGACCACAACCCGGCGCTTTTTCTGCCCGCCGATGTGGGCTACGACGTGGCCCGGCCCGCCACCGTAACGGTGGCGCCCGCTGCCCGCGCGCTTGTGCCCAACCTGGCGGCTTGGCTGGCCCTACCCCCCCCGCCGGCGCTGGCATGGCACCACAGCACGCAGCCCGCGCCCGCGGCGGCTACCGAGGCCGAGTACACCCAGCTAGTGCGCACCGGCGTGGCCGCCATCCAGGCCAAGGCGGTGGTGAAGGTGGTGAGCTCGCGAGCAGCGCACCGGCCCCTACCCCCTGGATTTGACCCGCTGGTGGCTTTTCAGGAACTGAGCCGGCAGTACGAGCGGGCGTTTGTATCCTTGGTGAGCGTGCCGGGGGTAGGCACCTGGCTGGGCGCCTCGCCCGAAGTGCTGGCCGAGGTCACGGCTGACGGGCAGTTTCATACCATGGCCTTGGCGGCCACGCAGCCGCTGGTGCCGGGCCACACCCCACAGGATGCCATCTGGCGGCAGAAAGAAATCGAGGAGCAGGCCCTGGTGGCGCGCTACATCGTGAGCTGCTTTAAGCAACTGCGCTTGCGCGAGTACCAGGAAACCGGCCCACGCACCGTGGTGGCGGGCCAGCTGCTGCACTTGCGCACCGACTTTGAGGTGGACTTTAGAAACGTGCCTTTCGCCGCGTCGCTCGGCACCGATATGCTGCGGCTGCTGCACCCTACCTCGGCCGTGGGCGGCATGCCCAAAGTGGCGGCTCTGGATTTTTTGCAGCGCCACGAGGGCTACGACCGCGCTTACTACAGCGGCTTTTTGGGGCCGGTGAACGTGGCCGCGCCCGGCGTGTCACGGTTGTTTGTGAATTTGCGCTGCTTGCAGGTGCGTCCCACCGAGGCTATTCTCTACGCCGGTACCGGCCTCACAGCAGACTCCAATCCTACGCGCGAGTGGCAGGAAACGCAGTACAAGATGCAAACCGTGGCGGCCGTACTGGGGTAAAGTTTAGTCGGCAGGGCGCGAGTGCATCCTTGCTTTTCTGCGTACTATTTAAGAAACGTCATGCTGAGCTTACCAAAGCCTGATGTTCCGCTATCTTACCTTAAAACCAGGCTTCCCCTACCCCACCTATGCGCCTAATTACTTTACTCGCATTGATGAGAGCTAAAGCTGCTTTTTGCGCGTACTGGCGATAGCCCTACCCCCCTATGGGCCTGCCACTTATTTCCGAAGATGAACAACCAAGCCGTTTTTAACATCGCCGAAATCTGCGCTCAGCACGGCATCACGGACGTCATTTTGTCGCCTGGCTCGCGGTCGGCGCCGCTTACACTGGCGTTTGCGCGGCACCCGGCTTACCGCGGCCGGCTGCGCGTGGTGCCCGACGAGCGGACGGCCGCCTTCATTGGCCTGGGCCTGGCGCAAGCCACGCGGCGCACGGTGGTGCTGGTGTGCACCAGCGGCACGGCGGGCCTCAACTACGCGCCCGCGGTGGCGGAGGCGTTTTTTCAGCAAATTCCGCTGCTGATTCTCACCGCCGACCGACCGCCCGAGTGGATAGACCAGCTCGACGGCCAGACCATTCGGCAGCGCAACCTCTACGGCGCGCACGCTAAAGGCACCTTTGAGTTTCCGGCCGACACCACGCACGCCGACGCCAAGTGGCACGGCGAACGGATTATCAACGAAGCGATTAACCTAACCCGAACCGGGCCCGCCGGGCCGGTGCAGGTGAATATTCCGCTGCGCGAACCGTTTTATCCGAAGGCGGGCGAGGAAGTGGCGTACGAGCAGGACGTAAAAATCATCCGCGACGACCACGCCAATACCATCCTGCCCCCAGCCGAAATCCTGGACCTGCGGCGGCAATTGCGCGAGGCCGGGCGCGTGCTGGTAGTGGCCGGCCAGCAGCCCGAAAACCCAACCCTCACTGCCGCGCTCTACGAGTTTGCCGCGGCGCGGCAGGTGCCCGTGGTGGCCGATAGCATTGCCAATGTGGGCGACGTGCCGGCCGTGCGGCGGCAGGATATTTTTCTGGCCGGCTTGTCGAAAGAGCAGAAAGCCGACCTGCGGCCCGACTTGCTCATCACGTTTGGGCAGTCGCTGATTTCGAAGGCCTTGAAGCTGTTTCTGCGCGACGCGGCGCCCGCGCAGCACTGGCACTTGCAGCCAACTGGCGAGGTGGCCGATACGTTTCGGCGGCTCACGCGCATTGTGCGGGTGCAGCCAGCGGTGTTTTTTCAGCAGCTGGCAGTTTTTGACACCAAGGATTACAACCGCGATGTAGCGCCTACGGTCTTGAAAACCACTGACTCTAACGGGTCCGGGAGTTCGAATCTCTCCTTCTCCGCAAATGTGTATATGACCCGAGAGGTAACCGAGGGCTCGAATCCCATCCTCTTTGCTAATGCGAGCCAAGGTTCAATTTCCAGTGAACCGATAGTACCAGCCCTCACCTGGCAGCAAGCCGACGCGGCGGCGGCGCAGTTTCTCAGCAATTTCTTTGCGGCTGAAAGCCAGCCGTTCAACGAATTTGCGGCCATGCGCCAGGCGCTGGCGGCCCTGCCCGACGGCACGGCGCTGCACCTGGCCAACAGCATGGCCGTGCGCTACGCCAATATTTTGGGCTTGCCCGAGGGCCAGCAAATCGAGGTATTTGCCAACCGCGGCACCAGCGGCATCGACGGCTGCACCAGCACGGCCGTGGGCGCGGCGCTGGCGCAGCCCGAGCGCCCGGTAGTGCTGCTGACCGGCGACGTGGCGTTTTTTTACGACCGCAACGCGTTCTGGCACAACTACCCTACCCCTAACCTGCGGGTCGTACTTTTCAACAACCACGGCGGCGGCATTTTTCGGCTCATCGACGGGCCGCGTCAGCAACCCGAGCTAGAGGAGTTTTTTGAGACACGCCAGGCGCTCACGGCCGAGAACTTGTGCCGCGATTTTAGCCTGCGCTACTTGCCCGTGACTTCAGTTGCCGAACTCACTACCGCGCTACCGGTTTTCTTTGCGGCCGAAGGTGGCGCGGCGGTGCTTGAGATCTTCACCGATTCTAAAACCAACGCCGCCTTTTTTGAGGAATACCGCGCCGCCGTCAAACAAGCTTTTTCTTAATCACCTCTGCGTTTCTTCTGCGAAAACTTCTGCGTCTTCTGCGGTGAAGCCATCCGTTATTTTCACCGCAGAAGACGCAGAAGTTTTCGCAGAAGAAACGCAGAGCAACAACGCCTTTTTTATGTCTGAACCCATAGTGTGGACCCCGATTAAGGAGTTCCAGGAAATCATTTTCTCCCAACACGGGGGCATTGCCAAAATCAGCATCAACCGGCCGCAGGTGCACAACGCCTTCACGCCGCTCACGGTAGATGAGATGATTGAGGCCATGGACATCTGCCGCAATCGTACCGACATCGGCGTCATTATTCTCACCGGTGAGGGGGGTAGGGCCTTCTGCTCGGGCGGCGACCAGAGCGTGCGTGGCCACGGCGGCTACGTAGGCGGCGACGCCGTGCCGCGCCTCAACGTGCTCGACTTGCAGAAGATGATTCGCAGCATTCCGAAGCCCGTGATTGCGATGGTGGCCGGCTGGGCCATCGGCGGTGGCCACGTGCTGCACGTGGTCTGCGACCTGAGCATTGCGGCCGACAACGCCCGCTTTGGCCAAACCGGCCCCAATGTGGGCTCGTTCGACGGCGGCTTTGGCGCGAGTTACCTCGCCCGCGTGGTGGGCCAGAAGAAGGCCCGCGAAATCTGGTTCCTGTGCGACCAATACGACGCCCAGGAAGCCCTCGACATGGGTCTGGTAAACAAGGTAGTACCGCTCGACAAGCTGGAAGAGACCACCGTAGCCTGGTGCCACAAAATCTTGCAAAAGAGCCCGTTGGCCTTGCGCATGCTGAAATCCAGCTTCAACGCCGAGCTCGATGGCCAGGCTGGTATTCAGGAGCTCGCCGGCAATGCGACCCTGCTCTACTACCTGAGTGAGGAAGCCAAAGAAGGCAAAAATGCCTTCCTGGAAAAGCGTCAGCCCGACTTCTCTAAGTTTCCCAAGTTTCCGTAGCGCCCTGCTCTACCACGCCACGATAAACTGAAAAGCCTCGCCTATTATGGCGAGGCTTTTTTTATGGTTGCTGCCCTATAAAAACCGGAGCCTTAGAAACTAAAGCCCAGCGCGTGGAAACTAGCGCAACAGGCAGAGAAAAAACGGAGCCGCTCCTGTTTGCGCCACTTTTTCAGGGCTTTCGCCTGGGCCTTGAGCGCGGCCAGCCGGGGGCAAATTGCGGCGTCGGTAGGCGGGGAGCTAGCCAGGGCCAGCTCGGGGGAAGACTGCGGGGTAGTAGTCATGGCGCGGTAGGCATTGGTACAGAGCAAGTATACAAAAAATTTCCTTATCAAACAAAGTAACCACTCACTCACTAGGCGAAAAATGCGTTTAGGCTGGTGTGGTTACCCGATTAGCTTAAGCAGTACCTTTGCGCTATGTCAATTTTTCGCCCTTTTTGGAAGTCTGCCGCCTTGTTGTTCGTTGGTCTGTTGGCCGGCGCACCGGCGTTTGGCCAACTGCCGGCCGCCAAGCCAGCGCCGGCGCCCCTCACCCACCCGGCATGGATACTGCGCGGCAACGTGTATGAAGTAAACGTGCGCCAGTACACGCCCGAGGGCACCCTCAACGCCTTTGCCAAGCACCTCGACCGCCTGCAAAAAATGGGGGTCGAAACCCTCTGGTTTATGCCCCTAAACCCCATCAGCCAAGTAGGCCGCAAGGGCAGCCTGGGCAGCTACTACGCCGTGGCCGACTACACTAAGCTCAACCCCGAATACGGCACCATGGCCGACTGGCAGCGGCTGGTGGAGGCCATTCACGTGCGGGGCATGAAGGTGGTTATCGACTGGGTGCCCAACCACACCGGCGCCGACAACCGCTGGCTAACCCAGCACCCCAGCTTTTTTGTGAAGGACAAGGAGGGTAGGCCGGCCGTGGCGTTTGACTGGGACGATACCCGGCAGCTCGACTATAAGAACCCCGAAATGCAGGACAGCATGATTGCGGCCATGCACTACTGGGTGAAAAATAGCCACATCGACGGCTTCCGCTGCGACGTGGCCTGGAACGTGCCGGCCAGCTTCTGGCAGCGCGCTATCCCGACGCTGCGCCAAAGCAAATCGCTGTTTATGCTGGCCGAGGGCGACAGCGCCTACCTGCCCCGCAGCGGCTTCGACGCAGTGTATCCCTGGCATATGTTTCATGAAATGGAAAAAGTGGCGGCCGGCAAACGCCCAGCCACGGTGCTCGACAGCATCTGGCGCGAGCAAAACCGGCTCTACCCCTCCGGCACCATGCAACTTTACTTTACCAGCAACCACGACGAAAACAGCTGGAACAAAGCTGATTACGGCAGCTTTCCAGGCCGCGTGCATGCGCCTTTCGCCGTCTTTACTCAAACTATGGGCAATGGCCTGCCGCTCATCTACAGCGGGCAGGAAGAGCCGGTGCTGCGCCCACTCAAGTTTTTTGACAAAGACCCCATGAGCCTGGGCAAGTACCAACGGGCCAAGTTTTATAAGACCCTACTGGACCTACGCAAGCGCAACCCAGCTCTAGCCGCAGATGCCTCGTTTCGCAAAGTGAGCGTGGGCGATGACCGGGCCGTGTATGCCTACGTGCGCGAGAAAGCGGGCAAAACGGTGCTGGTTATTCTCAACTTGTCAAATAAAGAGCAGACTATCAGCGTCAAGGAAAAAGCCTTGCTGGGCCGGCCGTATAACCTATTTATGTACACCACCGAGCCGCTGACCAGCAAGCCCTGGAAGGTGGAGCCGTGGGGCTACATGGTGTATGAGTACGGGCGATAATTAATTATGGCCTTATGCAGTACAGTTTAGCGTGGCTTCTTGCCACAGTTGAGAAGAAAACTCGGGTTAAATATCCCTTTTTCTGGGGGCACTAGAAGAGCAGAAGCGGCGAGGTTACGCCGGCCTACTTCAGCTAGTGGTAAGCCGCGCCAGCTACTAGCGAGGCGTCGGCGCTGGTAGTCATTAGGCGGCGCGAGTTTAACTTAAGTAGATAGGACGGTTAAGTTCCCCCTAATCGGCAATTCCATCGAACAGTTGTCCGAAGATGTTGATGCTCGCCGTTATTTTCGACACTAATTGCCTATAAAACCTCTAAATGATAAGACAACTACACGGAGTGCTTGAGAAGAAAAACCCTGAGCCAATAAATGAACGCTTCAAAAATTGATTCGAATAGAATTACTGCGGTGCTGCTTATGGGAACATATGCAGTGTGGTGGGGATATGTTTTATATTTTCTTTATGCCAAAGAATATGACAACAACTACGCAGCCGCAGTAGCCACCCAAGGAATAGTGCTATTAACTATAGTAGCGCTTATAACTTACACCATCGCATTTTTTTTTGAAGCCAGAAGAAAGGCAGAAAACAGGAAGTTCTATTTGCGCGCCATATTATTACTTTTTGTACCTATAGGGGGCATTTTCTTTTTTGAAGCTGCACGTGCTTTATTAGACTAAGGACCATTTCTGCAATCAGGCTTGGTTATCGCTTTTTTATTTGCGATGCTGTCTTTAGTTCTTAGCCGAATAGCTATTGAGCGGCTTAGTAGGCAACAAGACAAATAACTTTGCCCCATGCCTAGCCCCAACCTCCCTACTTCGCTCCTGCTCAACGGCCGCGAGTTCAGCTACGACAGCATTCAGCAGAGCCCTACCCCCCCCGTCCCCCTCAACGGCTACGAGGCTAAGGTACTGGAGCTGCTACGCCAGTGGCTGACGGGTGCCCAGGAATTTGGGCTGCGCACCTCGGGCAGCACCGGCCAGCCGCAACTCATTGTGCTGAAGCGCCGGCAGCTGGCCGCCTCGGCGGCGCGCACCGGCGACTACTTCGACCTGGGGCCCGGCGACCGGGCGCTGGTGTGTTTGAACTGCGAGTTTATCGGCGGCAAGATGATGCTGGTGCGCGGCCTGGAGCGGCGCATGCACCTGACTATTGTGGAGCCGCACGCCGACCCGTTTTACTTTGTGCCGGCCGACGCCGCGTTTGACTTTGCGGCCTTCGTGCCCCTGCAGCTGCGGGCAGTGCTGGCGGCGGGCCGCGCGGAGCGGCTCAATAAGATGCGGGCCATCTTGGTAGGCGGCGCGGGTGTGGAGCCTAGCCTACTAGCCGAGATTCAAAAGCTGAAAGTGCCGGTGTACCTCACGTATGGCATGACCGAAACGGCCTCGCACATGGCCCTGCGCCGCCTCAACGGGCCCCAGGCTTCGGCGCACTACCGCGTGCTACCGGGCTTGCACCTGGGCCAGGACGAGCGCGGCTGCCTCACGGTGCGCGGCGACGTGACCGACGACCAGCTCATCGTCACCAACGACCGTATCGAACTACTTGACAAGCATACGTTTGATTGGCTGGGCCGGGTCGATTTTGTAATAAACTCGGGCGGCGTGAAGGTGCAGGCCGAGAAGGTGGAGCTGGTGCTCGACGTGGCCCTGGCCGAGCTGGGGCAGTCGCGCCGGGCCTTCGTAACCGGCCAGCCCGACGAGCGCCTCGGCCAAGCCGTGACGGCCTACGTAGAGGGCGAGTCCCTATCCCCCGCGGCCGAGCGCAAACTGCTGGGCCTGCTGGCCGAGCGCCTGGGCAAGTACGAGGTGCCCAAGGCCGTGCGCTACGTGCCGGCCTTCCGGGCCACGGCCTCGGGCAAGCTCGACCGGGCGGCCACTTTGCGGAGCGTGGAGATTCCACCCCGCCAATCTTAAGTACTGTTGATGAATAGATTGCAAAGCTTTGTTAACCAGCAGCGGCGCTGGCAGGTGCGCCTATTGACCACCACCAGTCTGGCGCTGCCAGCCTTCGCTTTTGGCCAAACGGCCCCCGACTCGACCCGCGCGCGCGCAGCGGCCGATACCACGGCCGCGCCGGTGGTGGCCCCCACCACCAGCGCAGCGGGCGGCCTACCCTCGTCTGAGTTCGAAACCTACAACGTGAATGGGCGCGGCATTCGCTACACGGCGGCGCTCACAGGTATTTACAGCACGGGCACCGTAGAGCGTATCTACCTCACCACCAGCCATACAGGCAGCCTAGAGCTGGGTAAGCATTGGCAGCTGCCAGCAGCTCTCAATTTCAGTTACGGCCAGCAAGATGGACTGCTGCGCGAGCGCGAGCTGCTGGGCTTGTTCACGCCAGCTTATAAGGTGGGGCGCCTCAAGTACTACGCCCTGGCTGAGGGCGAACAAAGTAACCTGCGCGCCATCGCGCGGCGCTTTGTAGTGGGCGGGGGGGTAGGCTACCAGCTATACCTCGATACGCTGCGCAACGAGGTTGCGGTCAGCCAGTTTGCCATCTATGAGTACACGTTGTTTTTGGACGGTCGGCTGCGCCAAGTGCCCCGCTCTTCTACCCGCCTCAAACTGCGCCTGAGCAAGGGGCCGGTAGTGTTCACGGCGCTGGGCTTCTACCAGCCTTCGCTGCAAGATTTTACGAACGACTACCGCTTCAATGCCACGAGCAGCCTCAACTTCAACGTGAGCCGGCACCTGGCCCTCACGGCGGCCTACTCCTACGCCTTCGAGAGCATCGCGGTCGAAAACCGCAGCTCGCTCAACACCAACCTCACGGTAGGCTTCACTTATTCGACGGGCAAGTAGGGAGTAGGGCCACGCGGCCGCGGCTAGCGCACAAACCGCTGCCGCGTGGTACGGTCGAGGCCATGAATACGCAATTCTTTTTGCGAAAAAAACGGCTCTTTATTACGCGCTATGCGCAGCAGGGGCCCAATCAAGACTTTGGCTCGCAGGTAAAAAATGGGACCGCTGATTTCGCGGCGCACCACGGTGGGCACAAACAGCGGCTGCCGCCAACCCGCGCCCGCGCCGAGGCTGGCCCACGAAAACAGCCGCATTTGGGCGGCCATTGAGGGCTCGATGAGTGCGATAAAGTCGCGCGGCGAGCGCACGCGGTTGTAGTCCTCGTTGTTGTACTCGATGCGTACCGAGCCCATGCCGCCCTGCAAGTTGGCACCTAATTCCCAGCGGCGGTTTTCGAGCAAAATATACTCACCGTAGAGGGCCGCGTTGTAGAAGCGCAGGGTGGCGTCGGCCTCGGCGGCGGCATTATCGGGCGGTTCGAGGCGGGTAGGGATGCGGCTACTGAGAAAGTAAAACGCGGCTCCGGTGCGCACGCGACCGCGCCACTCCAGGCCGAGCTTCACCCCGTTGATGATAGAAAACTTGCTGTTGATGATGGAATAGCGCGAATCAATTTGCACCACCAGGCGGCGGCGGGCAAACATCGGGGCCGGCCGGGCGGTGTCGCGCGGTGCCAGCTCAGGCGCGGCTTGCGCCGGCCGCGCGCCGGCCAGCAGCAATACCGCCAAAAGCCACCAGCGCACCCGGCCCCTGGCCCGAACTAGTTGATTAGTAAACGTAAACAAGCAAATCAATCCTTTCACAAAACCCCTACGCAGCGCGCGGCCGGGCCGTTAACTTAGGGTACTACAGAGGTGCTTAACTACGCTGGGCGGTTAAGGTTTAAGGGCCTGCTCCAAAAGTGCCTCGGTGGCTGGGCCAGCCGAGGGCAGCGGCGGGCGGCTGGCCACGATGCGGCCATCGCGCCCAATGAGCCAGTAGCTCGGAATGGACTGCACCGCAAAGGCCTTGGCCGCTGCCCCTTCAAAAGCCGCGCCATCGTGCAGCTGCACGGCGTTGGGGCCGGCAGTTGGGTGGGTAGCCAGGTAGCGCTGCCAGTCGGCGGCCCGGCTATCGAGCGACACGTAGAGAAACACCACGTCGCGGCCCGCAAATTTTTGGCGTAGTACTTGGCTGGCGGGCATTTCGGCCAAGCAGGGCGCGCACCAGGTAGCCCAAAAGTCGAGGTACACCACCTTGCCGCGCAGGCTGCTCAGGGCCACGGGCCGGCCGTTGGCATCGGGCAGCGTGAAGTCGGGCGCGGGCTGGCCGGTGGCCAGCGCTAGATGCGCGCGCACGGCCTGGCGCACAGCGCGGGCAATAGTCGAGTCGTGGTTGTGGGCCTGAAAATCGGGCAGCAGCGGGCGGATGTCGGTGTGCTCGCTCTCGACTTTGCCCAGCAGGTACTGGCCCACGGCCACGTCGCGCACGCGGCCATCGCCGAGCACGTCGGTGGCCTGCTGGTAGAGGCGGCGGCCAGCGTCGCGGTCGGTGGGCAGGTTGCCGGCCGCGTCGTTAAACTGGCTAAAGCCGTAGGTCATCAGCACGCTCTGAAACGCGCCTTGGGTGAGGGATGAATCGCGCCGGTCGAGCTGCAATTCGCGCATAAAATTGTAGTAATCAACGGGCAGCGTGGCGTAGCCATCGCGCCGACGCTCGGCCGACTGCCGCGCGTAGTAGCCGAGCAGCGAGCTGGCCCACTCGTAGTCGAGGGCCTGCTGCTGCTGGCGCAGGAAAGCAGCAGGCAACGGGTGCGCCGCCGCAAAAGCGGCCAGCGTGGCCCGCCGCCGCTGGCGGTAGGCATCGGCGGCGCGGCGCAACTCGGCGGCGCTCAAGGTAGCGGCACGGGCATCGGGTGTGCGGCGGGCCTCGTCGTCTTGGCTGGCCTGCAGGTAGCTTTGAGCCAGGTAATTGTTCGCATTGGCGCTGGGCGTATTGCCCACGAAGGCCAGTGTTTGGTCGAGGCGACCTGGGTCGAAGGCCAGGCGCAGCTCGTCGCCCGGCGTCAGGTACAGGGTTGCAAACTCACTGCCGTAGCCCAGGCGCGCCTCGGTGGGCGCGGCCAGGGGGGGTAGGGCCAGCCGAAAATCACCGGCCGCGCTCACCTTGGCCGTCACGGTTTGGGTTGGGCGGCCGCGCCAGTCGGGCGCGTAGCTGAGGCTAATGGTGGGCTCCATCACGGCATCGAGGTGGCCACTCACCACCACCCCGTTGCCAATGGGCGCCGCCCGCAGCAGCGGCCCTTTGAGAGGCGCCGCTGCTGGGGCCTGGCGCTTTTGGGCAGCCCCCAGCAGCGGGCTGCTCAGCAGCCCTACCCCCACCAGTACGCTTAAAAGCAGCTTTCGGCACCTGGCGGCGCGGCATTTCAAGGTAGTACCCATGGCAATAGTAGCGCTGGCAATAGCCCCAGCTATACAAAGGTAACTGGGCGTACCTGCCCTTGGCCGGCGGCCGCCGGCTGCTAGTTCAGCGCCTGCTCGATGGCGGCCACGGTTTTGGCGCCGTCGGAGGGGCGCGGGGCGCGGGTATCGAGGATGTGGCCGTCGCGGCCGATGAGCCAGTAGGTGGGCCACACGTTCACCTGGTAGTCGGTGGCTACCTGGCGCGATTCGCGGGGCTCGCGCAGGTGCACGCTGTTGGGGCTGGTAAAGTGCTTATTCACTAGCGTTTGTTTCCAGCGGTCTTCGGGGTCGCCCATCGACACGTACAGAAATACCACCGGCCGGCCTTCAAACTGCTTTTTCAGGGCGGGGGCCGACTCGGTCATTTCCTTCATGCAGGGCGCGCACCACGTGCCCCAAAAATCGAGGTACACCACCTTACCCTTGAAATCGCTGAGCGACACTGTTTTGCCCGTATTATCGAGCAGCGTGAAGGCCGGGGGGGCCTTACCTGGGCTCAGGTTTCCCTGCTTGGCCATCCTCAGGCGCAGGTCGCGGGCTAGGGTCGAGTCGCGGTTGTGCAGCTTAAACGTGCGGTAAAAGGCCTGCGCGCCTTCCAGGTCGGTATCCATTTTCCAGCCTATCAGCATTTGCATGGCCATGTTGAGGGTTTTGCCCTCGCCCAGCTCTTGCGTGGCCTGCTGGTAGAGGCGCGGGCCCTCGGCGGGGTCAGTGCTGAGCTTGCCCGTGGGCGCTAGGCGGTCTTGGTAGGCGTAGAGGAACTGCGCCACGGCCGTGTTTTCATCCAGGCCCCGCATGTGCTGGCCCAGCTCGCGCAGCGGTAGCTGCGGCAGAAAATTGAAGTAAGCCGGGTCGATGGGTTGGTTGGGGCCCGACTCCGACGTGTTTTGGGCGCGGCGGTGGCCGATGTACTGCAAGAGCTGCGTCCCCCAGGCCAGGTCGATGGCAAATTCGGCATCGCGCTGGGCGGCAGCCGGCAGGGGGTGCGCTTTGGTGTAGGTGGCCAGGTAGGCCCGCTGCCGCTGCCGGAAGGCGTCGGCGTAGCGGCGCATTTCGGCGGGGGTAGTGTTGGGCTTGGCCTTCAGCTGGTCCGTCGGCCGGGGCTCATCGCCGGGCGGGCTGTACTCAAACTGCCACTGCGCCTGGGCCAGGTAGTTGTTCACGTCGGAGCCCCGGCCACTGTACACTAGGCTCTTATCGAAGTCCTTGAAATCGAGCGTCAGCCGCAGCTGGTCGCCGGGCATAAGGTAGAGGCGCGTGCTCTGCCCGGCGTAGGTGAAGTGCACCGGGGTAGTCGCCACCAGGTCCTTGAACTCAAACTGGAAGTCGCCGCTGGGGCTAAGCGCGGCTTTTGCGCGGCGCTCGCCCACAAACAGGCGCACCGTGTCGCCGGCCGGCGCGTGGTCGAGGTGCCCACTAACGCGTGTAACGGGGGGCGCGACCGAGGAGGGCAGGGCAGTGTGCAGCACAAGGGTGGCTAGGAGCGGCAGCATAAGCAGTAAGAGCTTGAGCGGGAAAAAGGTACGGCAAGATAGAGCCCGCGCAGGCACCAATAGGTTGCTTCACCCCCGGCTTTTGGCGGGTTGGCCGCGCGGGCCGGCGGTTTCACATTCTTTGGGCGGGCGAGGGGGGTAGGGAGCCCGTAGTTTTGACGCAGTTGCTACCCCCCTACCCCCATGCTCACCCCCGACTTTCTCTTTACCCTGGCCAACCCGCTTGCCCTGCTGGGTTGGGCGCTGCTGGTGCTGGCCCCGCGCTGGCGCGTTACCAACATGCTGGTGCTCAGCGGTACATGGTCGCTGGCGCTGGCGGTAGCCTACGCGGCGCTCATCACCACGCACTACCTGGGCGGGCACGGCGCCGAGGGCGGCTTTGGCTCCTTGGCGGCGGTGGCGGCACTCTTCCAAGACCCGTGGGCGCTGCTGGCGGGCTGGGTGCACTACCTGTGCTTCGACCTATTTGTGGGGGCTTGGGAAGTGCGCGACGCCCAGCGGCGCGGCGTGCCACATGCGGCGCTGGTGCCCGCGCTGGTACTCACGTTTTTATTTGGGCCGGTAGGGCTGCTGGTGTATTTCGGCGTACGCCAGTTTTTTGCTAAAGATATAATTCTTTCCTAATCAATAGCTTGAACAATGAAAGCGCTACAACTAGCTACCCCTACCCCCGCTGCGTCCTTCGTTACCCCTACCCCGGTGGCCTCGCTCCAAACGGCCGTGGCCGCCGCCCTGCGCCGGCTGCACCGCGCCAACTCCGCCTTGTCGTGGACGGGCTGGCTGAATGTGGGGCTGGCCGCGCTAGCCCTAGTGCTGCTGCCCCTCGACCAGCGCCACGTAACCGGGGCGCTGGTGTGGGTGAAGCCGCTCAAGTTTTCGCTCTCCATTGTGGCGTATGCCTGGACGCTGGGCTGGCTGCTGGCTAGCCTGCCGGCCCCGGCGCAGCGGGCGGTGCGCCACCTCAGCATGGGCGTGGCCCTGAGCATGGTGGTCGAGCAGACCGTCATTTTCATTCAGGCAGCGCGGGGCGTGACCTCGCACTATAACGTGAGCAGCCCGCTCAACGGGCTGTTATTCGGCCTGATGGGCATTTTCATTCTGGTCAATACCGTGATGACTGCCTGGGCCCTGTACCTGGCCTGGTGCTACCGGCCGCACGGGGCGGCGGGCTACGTGTGGGGCCTGCGGCTGGGGCTGCTGGTGTTTTTGGTGGGCTCGGTGCTGGGCGGGTTTATGATTCATAACCAGCAGCATACGGTGGGCGTGCCCGACGGCGGCCCCGGCCTACCCGGCCTGGGCTGGAGCACGGTGGCCGGCGATGTGCGCATTGCGCACTTCTTAGGCATGCATGCCCTGCAAGCGCTGCCGCTGCTGGGCTGGGCCCTCAGCCGCTGGGCGCCGCGCCGGGCAGCGGGGCTCACGGGGCTGGGCGGGGCGCTGTATGCGGCAGCGGTGGCCGGGCTGCTGGCGCAGGCGCTGGCGGGCCGGCCGCTGCTGGCCGCGCACTAAGGGCTAGCTTTTTACTCCGACCTTCGCTTGCATGAACGACCGGCGCTTTCTGCTCCTGGGTATTCCGGTGCTGGCCGCGCTGGAGCTGGTGCCGCGCGGGGTCTATAGCCAGCCGCCTGGGTGGCCTTGGCTAGGGGCCTACGGCGTGGCGCTGCTGTTTACGGGTGCGCTGTGGCTCGGCAACCGGCACTTGTGGCAATGGCTGCTGCACCGCTGGCCTCACCCTGCCAGCACAACGCGCCGCCGCTGGTGGCTGGCGGCGGCTGGGCTGGCCTACACGGTGGCGGCATCGCTGGGGCTAAGCGCGCTGCTGGGCTACCACCTCGGCCTGGCCGCCGAGACACGCGAAATTAGCCTCAGCCTGGTGTCCACATTCGTGGTGCTGCTGGGCTACGAAAGCCAGCATTTTTTTGAGCAGTGGAAGGTCAGCCTGCACCGCGCCGACCAGCTCGCCCAGGCCCAAACCCAAGCCCAGCTCGACGCCCTGGCCCAGCAGCTCGACCCGCACTTTTTATTCAACTCCCTCAACACCCTGGCCGCCCTCATCGAGCCGGCCAACGACGACGCCCAGCACTACCTGGAGGGCCTCGCCGATGTGTACCGCTACGTGCTCCTCAGCCGCGAGCGCCCCACCGTGCCGCTGGCCGAGGAGCTCGCCTTCGTGCGCACCTACGTGGCACTGCAAAAAGTCCGCTTCCGCGAAAACGTGCGGGTGAGCTACGACATCCCTACCCCTGCCCTGGCCCGGAGCGTGGCGCCGCTCAGCGTGCAGCTGCTGGTCGAAAATGCCCTCAAGCACAACGAAGCCTCGCAGGCCCGGCCGCTGCACCTGCGCCTGGTGGCCGATGCCGAGGCTACCGCGCTGCGCGTCGAAAACACCTACCAGCCCCGTTCGGCTGGCCTAGCCCCCGGCACGGGCACGGGCCTGGCCAATGTGCGCCAGCGCTACGCGCTGCTCGGCGCCGGGCAGCCGGTGCAGGTGGCGCAGGCCGGGGGTACATTTACGGTCGTACTGCCGTTGTTGTCAGAGCCCTAGGGGCTTGGTGAAATCGGCGTTATTTCACTTCCTATGCCTGCTGTTCCACTTGTGCTGGTGAGTAGTGCCCGGCTGGCCGGCGACACGGCCACGCTGGTACGAACCGTATTCGGCACCACGGCGTGCGTCGTAGTCAATTTGCTCGACGCCCCGCTGTATTCCTACAACTACGCGGGCGCTTATCCAGCCGACGATGCCTTCGCAAGCATTGTAGAGCACGTGCTGCGGCACCAGACGATTGTGCTGGCCACGCCGGTGTACTGGTACGCCATGAGCGGGCTCTTAAAAACCTTTTTCGACCGCCTTACCGACCTCGTTACCACTGCCAAACCGCTGGGCCGGCAGCTGCGGGGCAAGCGCTTGCTGGTGCTGGCTACTGGCAGCGATGCGACGCTGCCCCCTGGTTTTGAGGTGCCATTTCAGCGCACGGCCCAGTATTTCGCCATGGCTTATGGCGGAGCTTGGTATTACTCGCAGCAGGAGCCGCTGCCTGACGTAGCGCTGGCCCAATGGCAGCAGCGGCTACTTCAGGCGCTAGCAGAAGGCGAGGAATCTGCGCCTACTACTTAATCGCCCTACCCCCCTTGACTATTCTAATTTTAGAAGACGAGTACCCAGCCGCCGAGCGCTTGCAGCGGCTGCTAGCCCAGGCGGCGCCGGGCGCGCAAGTGCTGGCCGTGCTCGATACCGTGGCCGGGGCGCTGGCCTGGCTCGACACCCACCCGGCGCCCGATCTCATTCTCAGCGACATTCAGCTGGCCGATGGCCTGAGCCTCGACGTGTTTGCCCAAACACTGGTGCGCAGCCCCGTCATCTTCACCACCGCCTACGACCAGTACGCGCTGCAAGCCTTTCGGGCCAATGGCATCGACTACTTGCTGAAACCGCTCAAAATAAGCGAGCTGCAAAACGCGCTTTTAAAAGTAAAGGCCAGAAGCCAGGAGCTAGCAGTTGACCCTGCTACTGCGCTACAGGTTGCGCCTACCCCTCCACTCCTAGCGCATAATTTTCCTATCGAGCGCCTGCTCGATGCGCTGCCGCGGCCCCAGCGCCCGCACAAAACGCGCTTTCTGGTGCGCCAGGGCGAAACACTGCTGCCGCTGCCCACCGCCGAAGCCGCCTGGTTTCAGAGCCGCCACGAAACCGTGACGCTGGCCACCCACGACGGCCGCCGCTTCGTGGTCGAGTATACCCTGGAGCAGCTCGAAAGCCTGCTCGACCCCAGCCAGTTCTTTCGGCTCAACCGCCAGGTGCTGGCTCAGCTGCCGGCCGTGCGCCGGTTGGTGCCCCACTTTGGCGGCAAGCTGCTGGTCGAGCTTAGCCCTACCCCCGCCGGTGGCGAAGAAGTGCTGGTGAGCAAAGAGAAAGCCAGCGCCGTGAAGAGCTGGCTGGAGGGGTAGGGCGACTGGCAAGTGCAACCTTACCCTACGCCCTACCCCTACCTGTCGAGCCAACTTTTGAAGACGCTTACCTTTTCGCGGCTCACCAGCACGGGGCCTTCGCTTTCGGGCGGGGCGGGGCGCAGGATAGTTTGCAGGCGCGAGTTGGTGTAGTGAATGATGTCGTGGATGGCAGCCTGCTGCGCCAGAAAGGCCCGATTGAGGCGGAAGAACCGCGCCGGGTCGAGCAGGCCTTCGAGCTGCTCCATGGTATAGTCTACCACGTACTTACGGCCGTCGGCACTTTGCAGCAGGGTCGTTTTTTCGAGGCTGAAAAAGTACGCCACCTGCTCGACGGGCACTACCTTGAGGTGCTCGCCCACGCGCACCACAAACTGCGCTTTGTAGCTGGCCACGGGCGCGGGCTGGCGCAGCTGCTGCACCAGCGCGGCGAGCGTCGCCGCATCCAAACCAGGCACAACGGATGGGTTTGTGCTGGAAACCGAACTTTTTGTACCAAAATTGGGCGTTTCGGTAGCCGACTGCCCCAGTCGCTGCCGCAATTTGGCCAGCGCCGCCACCAATTCCTCCTCATCGATGGGCTTGAGCAGGTAATCCACACTGTTTACCTTGAAGGCGCGCAGCGCATACTGATCGTAGGCAGTGGTGAAGATGACGGGGCACATCACGCGCACTTGCTCAAACAGCTCGAAGCTGAGGCCGTCGGCCAAGTGAATATCCAGGAAGAGCACGTCGGGCGCGGGGCCAGCTTGCAGCAGCGCCACAGCTTGCGCCACCGACTCGGCGGGGCCCAGCACCGTGAGCGGCGCCACGTGCTTGTGCAGCAGCGCAGTGAGGCGGCGGGCAGCCAGGGGCTCATCTTCGACCAGTAATGCCAGCATAGCCATAACTTAACTACAGAAAAGGGGAAACTAAGGGGTAGCGGCCCAGCGGCGCGCCAGGCTATCGCACAGGTAGCGCACGCGCTGGTTGAGGGCCGTGCTTTGGCATACCACCGGGCTGTATGCCCGCAGCGCCACCTCGCCCTGGGCCGCCGTAGCCAGCCGCCAAATAACAGCGCGGCTGTGCAACTGCCACGCCGCCGCCAGCGCCGGCCGCAGGCGCACCACCACGGTAGCTTCTACCAGCGGGCGCAGCGCGTCGGCCGCCACCGGCAGGGGCTGCAGCTGCTGCATGGCGCCCAGCAGCGGCCCGATAGCCACGGCCCCGCGCAGCTGGAACGGCCGCGCCGGCCGGCCCTGCCCATCGGGCAGCAGCGGGTACAGGGTGATGCTCTCCACATCGGCAGGGCGGGCTTGGTGCAGCGCTCCCGCCACGGCCGCGTAGCCGTCGGGCGTGGCCGAGCGGCGCGCCAGCAGCCACAGCCCCGCCGCGGCTAGCACAGCGGCCAGCACCTTGAGCACAAGCAAGGAGGTGTCTTTTTTCACAGTAACAAGGGGCCGGGGTGGCCGGGGCGCTACAGCGCCAGCAGCGGCAAAGTAACCACGAACTCGCTGCCCACCGGCCCCGCCGCTACCGGCCGCGCGGTCAGAAAGGCGTAGCGGGCGCGCAGGTTGGCCAGACCGCGGCCCGAGGCCTCGGCGGCGGGCAGGCGGCGGGGGCGCAAGGTGTTGCGCACGGTGAGGGTGGCGGTGGCCGCATCCACGGCCACGTGCAGGTGCAGCGGGTCGGCCTGGTAGGCGGTGTTGTGCTTGAGGGCGTTTTCGAGCAGTAATTGCAGGGCCAGGGGGGGTAGAAAAAAGGCGCTAAGCGCGGCACCGGGGGGTAGGGCCAGCTCGACTTGCAAGGCCTCGTCGAGGCGGGTTTTTTGCAGAAAAACGTAGGCCTCGGCAAAGGCTAGCTCCTCGCTCAGTGGCACTAGCTCCTGGTTTTGGCTGTCGAGCACGTAGCGGTACACCTGGCTGAGCTGGCGGATGAAGCGCACGGCGCGGGCCGGGTCATTTTCTTCCACCAGGCTGGTGAGGGCATTGAGCGAGTTGAACAGAAAGTGCGGGTCTACCTGCCGGCGCAGCGAGTCGAGCTGCGCCACGGCCGACTCTTTTTCGAGGCGCTCGGCGCGCACCGTGGCTTCGCGCCAGGCCAGCAAAAACGAGCGCGAGTGCAGAAACAGCGACACAACCACTGTGGTGAGCAGCGAGAAGGCAGAGTTGCTGAAAAAGCCGTGCCGCAGCGTGTAGCCCAGCGGCCGGTGGTAAAGCAGCCCCGCCGTGAGCTCGCCTACTACCACTAGCACCAGCAGCGAGGCCAGCAGCGACAACCCCACCGTGAGCAACAGCCGCCGGATGGGCTGCTCGCTCCAGCCGGTGCGCAGGTTGAGCAGGTCGGCGGTGTAGGCATTGGCAAACCACAGCCCCGCGGCGTAGCAAAACGAGATGCCCACCGAAATAGCGTAGCCCCGGGGGTCGCGCCAGGGCGGCGGCGCAAACTGCAGCGCCGCGCCCGCGCACGCCAGCGCTATCCAGCCCAGCGCCCGCCCAAAAGCCCGCACCTGCGAGCGCGCCCCTGTCGTAGCCCAGGGCGTGCCGGCGGCGGCTTCAGCGACAAAGGGCGGGGTGGCGGGCGCGGGCGGCAAAAGCGAGGGCATAACGGGAGCAAAAAAGAAGAACTTAAAAATAGCGTGAATAGGCGGCAAGCAGCCCGCCCACTTTGGGCCGGGCCAGGGGGTAGGCGGGCCTAGTTGCCAGCCGCCGCCGCTGCCTCGTATTGCCGCAGGCGGTCCAGCACCTGGCTTTCGCCCCAGTTGGGCGCCAGCGCGCTGGCCGGCCGAAAGGCGGCAAACTTGGCCTTGGCCTGCTCATACAGCGGGCGGGCGGCCTTGGGCCCACCCCCGTACATGGCGGGGGTGAAGTACACACTATTGGCTGCCAATAGGTAAGGACGCGGGTTGGCGGGGTTCAGGCCCTCGGCCTGGGCCACGGCCTCATCTACCATCGCTAAGTACTGCTCGGCGCGCAGCATGGGCGCAATACGCAGGCGGGCCTGGTACACGTAGGCTTGCAGCGTCAGCAGCTCCGACTCGTCGCCGTGCAGCTGGCGGGCCTGGGCCAGGGCGGCCTCGGCTTGGTCGAGCAGCGCGTCTTTGGCATCGTCCTTCTCCTTGCTCTGGAAAGCACTCACCGCCAGGGCATAGGCTTGGTAGTAGCGGGGCAGCCAGTCGGCCGGAGCCACGGCGGCAGCGCGCGCCAGCTTGGTGGCCAAGGCCTGCAACTGGTCGGCATCGCCGGTCTGCATCACGCTCTGAATGGTGGCACCCAATTGCTCGGCGTAGCCGGCGGGGGTAGGGCGCGCAGCAGGCAGCGCGGCGGCTGTGGCAGCTGGGGCAGTTTGGGCGGTGGCAGTAGTAGCGATGGCCAGGGCGAGGAGAAGCACGATTGTTTTCATAACTCAGAAAAGAAAAAGAAGGTGGTAGGCCCTGGCACCAGCGCCAGTACTGCTTCAAAGGTGGGCAGTGCGCTGAGGCCCGCCAACTGCCCGCACCCGAAGCGTCGGCAAATCCGACCCAAGCCGCCCAAACCGCCGAAGAAGCGTTGCCTCACCCAGCGTTTTGAGGGCCAGCAAGGGGGGTAGGACGCGGGCCAGCGAGGCTTAGTCGGGTGCTACCGACGTGTCGCCAGGCGTTTTTTTATTGATGGTAGTGCTAAAGGCAAACCGCCCCAGCGAGTTGGTAGTGGCCCCGTCGAAAGTGGTTTTTAAGAACACGTTGGCGCACGGCAGCGGGTGGCCTGCGGCATCACCACGCCGCTGAGGCTGGTGGTGGAGGTAGCGGCGGAAGCCACGGTGGGCGGGGCCGAAGCCAGGGCGAGCAGAGCGGCGAGCAGGGAAGCTTACATAGGAGCAACGGACGAGGTAAACGACTCCCCAAAGGTGCCGACCCTACCCCCTGGCATTCAACTAAAACCTGCCAAAGTGGCCTTAACGGACGCCGAGCCGTGTGCTAAAGCTACCCGGCTTGCGGCGTGGCACCAAAGCGGCCGCTTGCTTACTTTCGCCCGGCCAACGCTTCTGCTCCATGCCTACCCCTACCCTACCCGTCGATTACCAACAGGTTTTTCGCGCGCTGCCTGAAAACTTTCTGCTTATCGCGCCCAATGAGGAGGCGACTATCCTAGACAATACTGACCAGCACGTGGCGGTATCGCTCAAGAGCCGGGAAGAGGCCGTGGGCCGGCCCTTTTTTGAAGCTTACCCCGCTACCGACGAAAACGGCGCGGCCCAGATTCGGGAGTCGCACGCGCACGTGCGGCAGTACTTGGAGCCGCACACCATGCCGCTCATTCGCTACGACCTGGCCCTGCCCGAGGAGCAGGGCGGCGGCCTAGAGGAGTTTTACTGGCAGGCTACGCACTACCCCGTTTTGGGGGCTGAAGGCCAGCTCGCCTACATTTTGCAGCTCACCCAAAACGTGACCGAGCAGTTGCGCGCCGCCCGGGCCACTGCCGAGGCGCAGCAGAAGCTGGCCGACGAGCAGGAGCGCACCCGCTTCATTCTGGACAACCTGCCGGTGCTCATCTGGACGGCTACCGCCGATGGGCAACGCGACTACTTCAATCCGCGCTGGCTAGCCTTCACGGGCAAGGCCTTGGCTGAGGAAGTGGGCACGCAGTGGCTGGCCGACCTGCACCCCGACGACCGCGAGCGCGTGCGCACCCAGTGGGCCCAGGCGGTAGCCGCGGGTACGCCCTACCAGGTAGAGTACCGCCTGCGTCGCCACGACGAGCAGTACCGCTGGATACTGAGCCGCGCCCAGCCCCGCCGCGCAGCCGATGGCCAGATAAACCTGTGGGTAGGCGGCGCCACCGACATCCACGACCAGAAAATGATGGTGCAGGAAATTCTGGAGGCCAACGAGCAGCAGGCGGTGCTCTCGGAGCAGGCGTACTTAAACTACCAGCTGGCCGAAAGCCAGCGCGCCACTTACCAGGGACTGTTTATGCAGGCGCCGGCGCTTATCTGCATTCTGCGGGGCGCCGAGCACCACTACGAGTTTGTGAATACGCGCTACCAGTCGCTCTTTCCCGACCGCCAGCTCGTGGGCCGGTCCGTGGCCGAGGCACTGCCCGAGGTAGCCGAGCAAGGCATTGTGGCACTGCTCGACAATGTGTACCAAACGGGCGAAACTTTTTACGGCGACGAGCTGCCGGTAGAGTTGCAACCCCTACAGGAAGCCGCCACGCGGCGGCCGAGCTACTTCAACTTTACCTACCAGCGCTTTAGCGAGCAAGGCACCGTGTCCGGCATCATGGTTTTCGCTTTTGATGTGACGGAACTGGTAACGGCGCGCAAAAAACTGGAATAGCCCGCCACTGCGCCGGCCAAACCAGCCCTACCCCCCACCGCATGTCAAAGCTGGTTTGGCCGCTAATTTGCTCAGGGGCGCGCCGTGCAGCCGAGCTTATGCTACTGCCAGCTTGGCTGGCTTGGCTAGCACCCACCACTCACTACATTTTTCCTCACCGCCTACGTTATCATGGAGCTTACCGCCCTCGACTTTCAGCAAGCCCGCGTGAAGCAGGTGTTGTTTAAGTCGCGCCTGCGCTCGGTACTGTATGGCGTGCGTGAGGCGGAGCCTAGCCTGTTTATGATGCAGGAAAACCCGCTGGGCCAGTGGGTAGCCACCGTGCTCAAACCTCAGTTTGCGTTCCGGCCCGAGGTGGCGGGCATCGAGCGCCTCATTCGCCAAATGCTCGACACGGGCCAGGCGCTGGTGCGCCAGCACCAGCGCGGCGAGATGGAACAGGCCCGCGCTGGACTCGAGCAGATAGAGCACCTGGCCACCGAAATCGACCAACTGCTGACTGCCCTAGAGCACAGCGTCCGCATGGCCGCCTAGGGCTACGGGTAGCAGCATGCCGGGGTAGTCTTCCACGTCGGCTTCGACGAGCACGGCTTTTTTGCCCTCGCCCAGCGCTACGAGGCTGGGCAGGAAAGCTAGCGTGTCCTTTTTGGCAGGCCACTGGCCGAGGGCCAGCGGCCTGTAAAGGCTTTCGAAGGGCGACATGTACTCTTCGCAAAAACCCGCGCCCCAGTGGGCGGCGCAATCCTACCGGTTTTCGCCCTTATTGACGCAGCCCTACCCCCTTATTTAAGCCGCATCGGCGATAGAAATGAGCGGCAGGTAGTCGCTCAGGCCAGTGGGCTTTTCGAAGACGTGGATGAAGAGGATGGCCTCCTCGCCCCGGCTGCGCCACACCTCGGCGTAATAGGTTTCGACCGCAAACAGGCGCAGCTCGCAGCCGTCTTCGAGGCGCTCGGCCAGGGGGTGGCCGTGCCGGGCCAAATAGTCGACTTGGAGGCGCTGGTGCAGGTTTTTGAAGGCGGCAAACGTCATCATGCTTCTTCGAAGGTACAACGGCCGGGCCTAGCCAGGGCCAGCGGCTGGGCGGCGCGGCCGCACCTTTGCGGGCATGAAGTCGTTTCGCTTTCCGCACCCGCTGGTGCTGCTGACCCTGTTTATCATCCTGGCGGCGGCCCTAAGCTACGTGCTACCCGCCGGCCAGTACGAGCGCCGCCCCAATGCCGCCACCGGCCGCGAAGTGGTGGTGCCCAACTCGTACCACGCAGTGCCGGCTACCCCCGTGGGGCCGCTGGCGGTGGCCGTGGCCGTGCCGCAGGGCCTGGCGGCGGCCGGGGCGGTGGTGTTTATGATATTTTTGGCCGGCGGGGCCTTCACGGTGGTAGACCAAACGGGCGCGCTGCGCTTTGGCGTAGACTGGCTGCTGCGGCACGCGCAGGGCCGCGAGGTGGCCGTGATTCCGGTAGTGGCCGTGCTATTTGCCACCATGGGCGCGCTCGAAAACATGGGCGAAGAGATAATTCCGCTGGTGCCGGTGCTGCTAGTGCTGATGCGGCGCCTCGGCTACCCAGTGCTAACGGCCGTGGCAGCGAGCCTGGGCGCGGCAGTGGTGGGCGCAGCATTTAGCCCTATCAACCCGTTTCAGGTGGGTATTGCGCAGCAGCTGGCGCAACTGCCGCTGCTGTCGGCGGCGGGTTATCGGCTGGTATTTCTGGCCCTGGCCCTGCTCATTTGGATAGGCGGCACGGTGCGCCACGCCAGCCGCTACCGCACGGCCCCCGAGCAGGCCAGCGCCGACACTGCCCCTACCCCCCAGCTGGCCGGCGGTGGCCGGCCAGGCCTGGTGCTGGGGCTACTGCTGGTGGCATTCAGCGTGTTTGCCTACGGCGTGGTGCGCCTGGGCTGGGACTTCGACCAAATGGCGGCGCTGTTTCTGGTGCTGGGCATTGGAGCGGGGCTGCTGGGCGGGCTGGGCGCCACGGGCACGGCCGAGGGCTTTGTGGCAGGCTTCCGCGACATTGCGTTTTCGGCCATTCTGGTGGGGTTTGCGCGGGCCATTTTTGTGGTGCTGGAGCAGGGGCACATCGTCGATACGATTGTGCGGGGGCTGGTCGCGCCGCTGGCCCACCTGCCGGTAGCGCTGGCCGCGCTGGGCATGCTGGGCGCGCACGCGGCCCTGCACCTGCCGGTGCCCAGCGTGAGCGGCCAGGCTGTACTCACGATGCCACTGCTGGTGCCGCTCTCCGACCTCATTGGCTTGCCCCGGCAGGTGGCGGTGCTGGCTTACCAGTATGGCGCAGGCACGACCGACTTGCTCACGCCCACCAACGGCGCGCTCATGGCTATGCTCGCGGTGTGCGGCGTGCGCTACGACCAGTGGCTGCGCTTTGCCGGGCCGCTCTACGGCCTGCTGCTGGCGCTGGGCGCGGCCAGCGTGTTACTAGGTATCTGGCTAAAAGTAGCGTAGCTTCTGGGTTCCTACCTGCGTCTGTTACTACTGGCTAAGCAAGCAGATAACTGGTCATAACTTATTGCCATTCAATAAAAACTAACAGATTCAACACTTCTAATCTTTTCCGTTTGCGCTAGTTTTACGCACCACTTTCCGCTGATAGTTCATGAGAAAAATAAGTTATTCAGCAATCATTATTCTAGCAGCGATTCTACTCTATACCAGATTTCGAGCTGCCCCTCCGGGGCCGGTGGCTACCTACTATATCAGTGCGCAGGGAGATGATAAGTTGGCCGGGACTTCCGCATCTACGGCGTGGCGCACTATTGAACGGGTGAACGAGGCTACTTTTCAGCCCGGCGACCGCGTGCTTTTTGAAGGAGGGCAGTTCTTTTTGGGAAGCATTATCCTGCAGGGGGCGGGCACGGCGGCGCAGCCCATTGTAGTAAGCTCCTATGGCAGTAAACCGGCTACCATTTCTAGTGGTCTTGCCGAAGGCTTCTCCAGCCATAATGCCGCAGGCATTGAGCTGCGGCGGCTGAAGTTTGTGGGAGCTGGTCGCCTCACCAATACCACTGCGGGCGTAAATTTTTATCTTGATACCCCTGATAGCCACCTGAATTATTTGCGCCTCGATAGCCTCGACGTAAGTGGCTACCGCAGCGCAGGCATCTCCATCAGTAGTCAGAAAGGCCTCAGCGGCTACGCCGACGTGCGTATCACCTCCTGCCAGGCTCACGCCAACGGCGAAGCCGGAATCGCCTCCTATTCGGAGAACCCTGCTGCTCATCACCAATGGTATATAAATAATTGCCAGGCGTTTGACAACTCAGGGCGCCGCGACATCACGACTACCCATACCGGTAATGGCATCGTACTAGAAGGTGTCGATGGAGTACTTATCGAGTGCTGCCAAGCGTACCATAATGGCTGGCTCAATGCCAATCCTAGTGGTGGGCCAGTCGGCATTTGGGGCTATTGCTGCAACAACCTGACGATTCAAAACTGTGAGTCGCACCACAATAGCTCGGGCACTTCGCACGACGGCGGCGGCTTTGACTTGGACGGCGGCTGCACCAATTCCGTGTTGCAATACAATTATTCGCACGACAATGGTGGCCCTGGCTACCTGCTGACCCAGTACCGCAACGCACCGCCGATGCACGATGTGACTATCCGCTATAATGTGAGCAAGGACGATGCCCGCCGCGACAGCCAGGGGGCCCTGCAGTTGTGGTCGTCAGGCGACCATGGCGGCATCCAACGCGCTACTATTCATAATAATACGGTGCTACTAAGCCCGCCCGCGGATGGCTCCAGCCCGAAGGCCATTCTTATTGCGAGCTGTGGCTTTAGCGACTTGACTATTCATGACAACGTGCTGCAAGCTACCAACGGCTTGCAGATGCTAAGCACTTTGTGCACCAGCAACCTACACCTACGAGACAACTGCTACTCGAACCCTGACCAGCTAGCCCTGAATTGGAATGGCACCACGTATACCAACCTGGTAAGCTGGCGCGCCGCCACTAAGCAGGAAATGTCCACCACTAGCTCTACTACCAGCCCGAACAGCAGGCAGTGCGGCGCCCCAACCACCATGTTGCGGCTGATGAAGTAAGCTGAGCGCGGAACTAGCTGGGATGTAAGGGCTAGCTTCTATAGGCGGCCTAGTCGGCCAATCAAACATCCGGTGGGTTGGCTCCTTTAGTACTTGTTCTTTATTTCATGGTTGCTTATGTCCGCCCCTGACCTCGACTCGCTGCGCTACCCCATTGGCCGGCCGCAGCTGCCCTCTACCCCCCTCACGCCGGCCGAGCGGGCGCCTTATTTGCAGCAGCTGGCCGAGTTGCCGGCCCAACTGACGGCCGCAGCCCGCGTGGTGGGCGGCGAGCGGCTGCAGCTACCTTATCGCCCCGGCGGCTGGACAGGCCGCCAGGTCATTCACCACGTGGCCGACTCGCACTTGAACGCCTACGTGCGCTTTCGGCTAGCGCTGACGGAGGATAACCCGACCATTCGGCCCTACGACGAAGCGGCCTGGGCCGCGCTGCCCGACGTGGCCGCCACGCCCATTACCGTGTCGCTGGCCTTGCTCGAGAGCTTGCACAGCCGCTGGCTCACGCTGCTGCACCACCTCGACGAGGCGCAGTGGCAGCGCACATTTTATCACCCCGGCTCCCAAAATACTGCTACGCTAGAACAAACGCTGGTGCTCTACGCCTGGCACGGCCGCCACCACCTAGCGCATCTCAACTTACTGACCGGGTAAGTGGTTGCTGCCGCATGACTACTTCCCCTCCGGACGATTTGCTGCGCTTTCCCATTGGCCGGTTGCAGCTGCCTACTGCGCCCCTTACGCCGGCCGAGCGCGCACCTTACTTCCAGCAGCTGGCCGAGCTGCCGGCGCAGCTAGCGGCTACGGCCCAGGCGTTGGGCCCCGATCGCCTCGAGCAGCCCTACCGCCCCGGCGGCTGGACGGGCCGCCAGGTCATTCACCACCTGGCCGATACGCACCTCAACCTGTATTCCCGCTTTCGGCTGGCTCTTACCGAGGATAACCCCACCGTGCGGCCCTTTGACGAAGCCGCCTGGGCCGAGCTGCCCGACATCGCCGCCACGCCCATCGAGGTGTCGCTGCACCTGCTCGACAGCCTGCACGCGCGCTGGGTGAGCCTGCTCCAGCACATTGCCCCCGACCAGTGGCAGCGCACGTTTTACCACCCGCGCTACGATACCACCCTCACCCTCGACCAGGCTCTGGTGCAGTACGCCTGGCACGGCCAGCACCACCTGGGTCACCTGCGGCAGCTAGGCGCCTAGGCCTACCCCCTTCTTTATTAGGTTAATAACTTCAACCGCTCTACTAAAAAAGGCCGCCCGACTCTGGTGAATCGGGCGGCCTTTTTTTGGCGCTGCGAAAGGGGGTATGGCTACTTGTTGCCGCCGCGCACCATGCTATTGCCTTTGCCATAGCGGCGCAGGCTTTTTTCGGCTTCAGGGTTCAGCTTGGCCGCTTTTGCCAGGTCTTGGCGGGCTTCCTTCAGGCGGTCGTAGCTGGCGTAGCTGATGCCGCGGTACTCGAGGGCGTCGGCATAGAGCGAGTCGAGAACGAGGGCGCGGCTGAAGTCTGACACGGCGGATTTGTACTGATACATCTGCATCTTGGCCACGCCCCGGCCGAAGAAGGCTTCCTTATCGTCGGGCCGAAACTTTACGGCACCGCTAAAATCGTTGGCGGCGGCTTTGTACTCGTGCAGCATCAGTTCGTTCACACCTTTGTTGTAGTAGGCGTCGGGGTTGCCGCGCATGGTGCGCAAGGCGGCTACGTAGTCGGGCTTGGCTTCTTTGTAGTTTTTGAGGTTCGAATAAGCTTTGGCGCGCTCGAGTAGGGCGCGGCCGTCCTTGGGCTTGGTTTTGAGCACTAAGTTGGCGCGAGCCAATTGGTAGCGGTAGTCGGCGACGCTCATCTTACGGGCGGCGGCGCGCTCGGCAGCGGCAGCGGCGGTCGACAGGGCATTGGGGTCGGCCGTGGCCGTGGCCGCTTCGGCCGACGGGGTATCCATTGCTTCGGTGGGCATAGCTGGCGCGGCCGTAGCGCCGGCCGCATCTGGTGCGGGCAAGGCCACCGGGTTGGTAGCCGCAGGGGCCGTGGAGGCTGTGGTGGGTGCGCTGCGCGGCATTGCGCCCGTAGCAGTGGGGCGGTCGGTTTCCGTAGTAGTGGCGCAGCTAGCTGCCAGCAGTAGCAGGGCGCAGGCAGCAGGTAGGGTCAGGGTAGAATCTAGTTTCATGGAATAAGGATTACGGGACGGCTGGTGAGGGCAAAAACGATGCCCGCCCGGCCTTCTACGATAAACCTCGGCAACGGTAGTGGCTTCAGCTCCATTTGGCAGCCCCTCCCCCCCTACCGAACCGGCAGGCCGGCGGTGGGGTTATCTTTGCCTGCCCCGGCTAGCCCGGTGGCTTTTCTTCTTTTAATCCTCCGTACAAGTTAACCTCATGGCATTGCAATTTGACCTGGTAGTAATTGGCTCAGGGCCCGGTGGGTACGTGGCCGCCATCCGCGC
>Ga0160428_1000790_pt1 | contig 30003 bp, 25 predicted proteins | sample SolpanmetagenomM_FD_108198 | JGI IMG/M metagenome (GOLD analysis project Ga0160428, IMG submission 108198) | Solar panel surface microbial communities from Lawrence Berkeley National Laboratory, California, USA - M | ecosystem: Engineered > Built environment > Solar panel > Unclassified ... | reverse complement strand
TGGCCGTGGCCACCAGCACCGGCGGCATCGAAGGCCAGGCCAAGGGCCGCGTGGGCGACAGCCCCGTGCTGGGCGGCGGCACCTACGCCACCAACGAGGCCTGCGCCGTGTCGTGCACCGGCGACGGTGAGGTCATTATGCGCGGCGCGCTGGCCCACGAGGTGTATGCGCTGGTGAAGTACAAAGGCCTGCCCCTGGCCGAGGCTTGCCAGGCAGCTATTGCCCTGTGCGACCACGAGCTGCACGGCGACAAGGGCATCATCGCCATCGACCCGCAGGGCCACATCGCCCTAGAATTCAATACCAACGTCATGCGCCGCGCCTACCGCGTGGGCGAGGCTGCGCCGTTTGTCGCCATCTGGCGCGACGAGTAACTCCCTTAGTGCCCCACCTTTCTACTAGTCTTTTTCATGCCCCGAACTACTAATCCCAAAGGCCGCCTGCTCATTATTGGTGGCCACGAACAACGCCAGGCCGACCCCGAGGGAAGCACTTCACCCGACAAGTCGGCCGATTTTATTCTGGCGCGCTTCGTGCAGGAGCTGCCTGGCCAGCGTACTATCGTGGTCATTCCTACCGCGTCGGAAGTGCCCGATGAGGCTGCCCAAGACTACATCGACGCGTTTGCGCAGCTCGGTATCGAGCGCGTAGAGGTGCTCAATATCCAGAGCCGTGAGCAGGCCAATGGTCCCGAGGCGCTCGACCTCATCAACCGGGCCGATGGCGTACTCTTCACGGGCGGCGATCAGCTGCGGCTCACCGCCCTGCTCGGGGGCACCGCGCTGCTCGACCGCCTCGACGAGCGCTACCGCCACGAGCCAATCATCATTGCGGGCACCAGCGCCGGTGCTGCGGCCATGAGTACGCCCATGATTTACCAGGGCCGCAACGATGCGGGCTTCGTCAAAGACGAGATTCACATCACCACTGGCCTCCAGTTCTTGCGCGACGTGGCCATCGACACGCACTTTGTGAAGCGGGGCCGCATAGTGCGCATGGCCCAGATTATCGCCACCAACCCCGGCTGCATGGGTCTGGGGCTCGAAGAAGACACCGCCGTACTCGTTACCAAAGGCCGCGAGCTCGAAGTCATCGGCACCGGCATTGTAGTGCTACTCGATGGGCGCAATTGCAGCGGCAACACCATCTACGATATTGAGCCCGGCGAGGTGTTTTCCATCCGCGATTTGCAGATGCATTTGCTGGCGAAGGGCCAGCGGTATACGCTGCCATAGCTGGAGCATTATTCCCTATCCCCTTCTTCCTCTCTAGAAAAAAAGAAGGGAAACTAGCACTAGTACTGGCTTTTAAAAGCTGAGACTAACACTGGTTCCCTTTCTTTTTTGGGGAGGAAGAGGGGGGTAGGCCCTATACAAGGCGCGAGCGGCGAGGTAGTTCAAGCCCACACTGCATCAGCTAGCGCATGATTTTGCCTTGGTTGTCCCAGTGGCTCGATTTTACTTCTAGGCTGCCGGGCTGGCGCTTGATAGTGCGCGTGTAGCGCTCGCCAACGATGAGGCCATCGGGCCGGCGCTTGCCAAAAAACAGCAGCACCGGCTCGCCATGCTCGTTGGTGGTAAAGGTGATGTCGTAGCCCTTAAATACGTCGTCGATGGTGGTTTTGGGCTCGTAAAGCTTGCGTAGCTTTTTATCTAGCTCGGGGTGCAGGGGCATGGGGTAGGAGGGAGGGAGGGTGAGTAAATAAGTAGCGTGCGGCGCGCTATTTTTTCGCGGCTTTCGCCACTTCCTTCAGGTCTTTCACCGTGCCGTGGCTGTTGAAGTGCATGGTGGCGTCGTGGGCGCTGGCGGGGCCCGCCGCCACCGTGGCCGTGCCGGTGAGGGTATAGTCAGTTTTCTTAGGCTTGAAAATGGCTTTGAGCAGCATCTTGGGCATAGACTTGGGCTGAAACTTAACGTGAATAGGCATCAGCTCGGTGCCCTTTTTCTTGAAGGTGATATCCTTGGTTTCTACGCCCTTTACGTCCATATCGTCTTCTACCTGGAAGTGGTAGCTCACCTGCTTCACCGTGAAGGGAATAGGCTCGTAGTTGGTCACGCGCAGCGTCACCACGGCCTCGCCTTTTTTGAGGCCCAGCTTGGTAACGTCTACGTCGGCCACCTCAATTTTGGGCAGCTTTGGGATGTAAACGCGCTTGCGCACATCCACCGGAATTTTGGTGGGCCCCAGGCCCGGCAGGTCGGCGTAGAGGATGGTGTGCAGCTGCACGGTCACGCAGTCGCGCTGCGCCGTTTTGGCCTGGTGTTTCAGCTCGGGCAGGTTCAATACCAGCGGCAGCTCCAGGCTACTAGTGGCGTCGCGCTTCACCCGCAGTGGGCGGCTTTTATGGCCTTGGGCCAGCTGCTTGCCCTCTACGCGGGCCACGTAGCTGAGGCTGTCGATGGCAAGCTCGATGGGCGAGTGGTTGTGCAGCTGCACCTTAAACTGGCCCGTAATGCGCTCGCGCGTGATGTTCTGGATGCTGAGCGTAGGCTTCTCCAGGGTGGGTAGCAGCGCCTTGCCGTGGTCGGTAGCAAAATAAGTGATGCCGCCACCTAGCAGCAGCAGGCCCAGCAGCACGAGCAGCGTCGTGCGCACGGGGTGCCCCCCGGTCGAAGAAGTAGTCATAAGTCAATGAGCAATTAATAATGAGTAATGAGCAATGAATGGGAAGGAGTAGTTGATAGGGAAATAATTAGGTGATAATGAGCGCGATGGATAGAGAGACAATTGCTCCTTGCTCATTACTTCTCACCCTTCGGCCCAGCGGTAGCGGCGCTCTTTCCAGTGGATGGCGCCGGGCCATACCGTGTAAGCCAGGATAGCCACCGACATCACCAGCAGGTAGCCTTCGTAGAGCAGCAGCACGGGCAGGCGCTCGCGGTGCCCGGCTTGCCGCAGCGTAATGCCTATGAATAGGCTTTGGCACAGCACCTTAGCTGCCCACAATACCGCTACGGTGCCCAGCGGCACCAGCCCTGGCCAGCCCAGCACGGTGTAAAAGGCGCCGTAGGAGGCGAACAGCACCCCCAGCTGCCAAGGCAGGCGGCCGGCCCCGCGCATCCAGCGCTTGCGCTGGCGCAACAGGTGGTGCACGGTGGGCTGCGGCACCGACACGCCCAGCACCCGTGGGTCGATGAGGTTGCGGTAGTGCCAGCCCTGGGCCACTATTTGGGCAAAGAGCTGCACATCTTCGGCGACGCTGAAAGCCAGCGCCTCGTAGCCCCCGATAGACTCGTAGGCAGCCCGCGTAACGAGCATATTGTTGCCTACCGCTGTCACGGGCAAGCCGCAGTCGGTAAGCAGCCGGATGAGGCTCAGGCCAAACAGCCAGTCGAGCCCCTGTCAACGCCCAAACAACCCGCCGTCCGCTGTGGTGATGCCCGTGACCACGCCTACCCCCTCGGGCGCGGCAGCCAGCATGGCCTGCACCCAGCTGGGTGCCAGGGCCATATCGGCATCGGTGAGCAAGAAGTAGTCGGCGGTAGCGGCGCGGCAGAGGTGGGCCAGGGCGTTGCCTTTGCCGTGGGCCGTACCCAGCTGGTGCCGGATAGACAGCAGCCGAAACTGCGGCTTATCGGCAATGAAGCGCCGCACCACGGCCGCTATGTCGTCGGTCGAGGCATCGTCGGCGATGAGAATTTCGAGCCGGTCGGGGGGGTAGGCGAGTGCGGCCAGCGACTGCAAGCAGCGCTCAATAGTGTCCTCCTCGTTGCGAGCCGCGACCAGGATGCTTACCCGGGGTAGCGACGCTTGGGCCAGCGCTGGCAGCGCCGGCCGAGGCCACAACAAGCGCAGCAGCACCAAGCCGTAGACCCCAAAAAACAGCCCAAAAAATACTGTCGAAAAAACCATCAAGCACGCCCACCAGGCTAAGAGAATGTCGCTCTAACCCTCCCTACCAGGCGGCTGAGCTACATTTTTGTGTACGGTGAGCTAGGGCCTGCACGTTTCAGGTTAAAATACTGATATTTTGCAGGTTAATCAGCAAATACGTAGTTTTTTTGCGGGTTATACTTGCTTTGCGCTACTGGGCGCTGCTGGCACTTGGTAGCCAAGGCGTTGCGCATTAATTAGAATAGCAAATTCTCTAGTAAATACTTAGTGGATAAATAAATACGCAGTAAAAAAATACGTGTTTATTCAGTGCCGCTGGCAGGGCTGCGTCTAGCTAGCCGGCGTATACCCAGCAGGCCGCAGCTGCCGAGTGGTAGTGCGTTATTCCCTATTTCTTCTTTTATGTTTTATCACGATAAACGGACGCAGTATAAGGTGCGCGTCGAGAAGCCCAATCCTGCTTTTGCCCGCATGCTTCAGCAAGCCATTGGCGGTATAGAAGGCGAAATGCGCGTGTGTTTGCAGTACTTATTTCAGGCCTGGAACTCGCGTGGCCCGGCTAAGTACCGCGACATGCTGCTCGACGTGGGTACGGAGGAAATCTCGCACATCGAAATGCTCGCTACCGCCGTGGCGCTCAACCTGGAGGGTGCCCCGCTGAGCGTGGCCGAAGCTGCCATTAAGCAAGACGGTGTAGTTGGTGCCGTGCTGGGTGGCATGAACCCGCGCGCGTTCCTGTCGGCTGGCCTGGGTGCCATGGCGTTTGATTCCGAAGGCGTACCGTTTAGCGGCGCCTACGGGGTAGGCAGCGGCAACATCTTGGGCGATATGTATACCAACGTGGCCGCCGAAAGCACCGGCCGCGTGCTGGCCACCCGTCTCTGGGAGCTTACCGACGACCCAGGTATGAAGGATATGCTTGGCTTTATGATTGCCCGCGACACCATGCACCAGCAGCAGTGGCTGGCCGTGATTGAGGAGCTGGGCGGCGCTAGCGCCCTACCCATCCCCAACTCGTTTCCGCAGCTCGATAAATACAAGGAGTTCGACTACGGCTTCATCACGACCAATATTGATGGCTCGGCCACACCTACTGGCCGCTGGACGCAGGGCCCGAGCATTGATGGCAAAGGCGAGTTTCACGTCATCAAAGCCGAGCCCTACGGCGACGAGCCCAAGCTCGGCCCGCCCGTGCCCAAAGGCCACGCGCAGAAAGAGCAGATGACCATGACCGATACCATTATCGGTAACATCAAGGATAGCTTGAGCTAAAAAAATGCTAGCAGCTGGTTATTGGGCAACGCGACCCCATAACCAGCTGCTAGCGCGCTCTCACTCTAATCAAGCTCGCTAGCCGGCCTGCGCGCCCACCAGTTCATCCGTCAAAAACCTGGCGCGCAGTGCGGGGGTAGGCAGCCAGCACGCCTCCTGCCGGCCAAACCAGCGGTAGCGGTGGCGCGCTACGAAGCTGTACAGCGCGTCGCGCCAGAGCCGGGGCAGCAGCCAGCCAGCTTCGGCCAGCCGCCAGCCTTTGCCGAGCAGGCGCGCAATGCGCAGGATGGCCGTGGAGTGCGTATATAGGCGGCCGTTGTGGAGAAGTACCACCGAGTCGGGGTCGGGTAGGACGGTCAGCGGGGCGTGGCCGTGGGCCGCCAGCAGGGCCTGCCCAGCCGGGCTTTGCAGCGCGGCAAAGCGAAACCGCCCTGCGGTATCGTGGCGAATGATAAACTGCACAAACCCGTGGCAGAGGTTGCACACACCATCGAAGAGGATAACTGCCGAAGTAGAACTAGCCATAAGTAGCCGGAGGCGCGCTTGCACCACCAGTAGCTTAACGCGCCGGGTGGCTCATAGTTTGGGCAACAGGTAGCCAAATAGGCCGTACACTAAAAACCAGTACTTCGCACTACGCGTTTTCTGGCACCATTACGTATATTTTTCATCGTTATGGCTTGGCAATCAACCGTAAAAGGAGCTGTTATTATTTCTTCTTAGAACTCTTTTTTATGCGCAAGCAAACGTTTCAACTTTCTTTACTTACCCTGACTCTTGGCACTTGCTTGCTGACCGCCTGTGGTAGCGACAACAAGAGCGGCGATGGCGCCACTACGAGCGGCACGGGCGCTACTACCAGCGATGCGGGTAGCAGCAGCATGAGCGCCGACAGCACCTCTATGGGCGCTGGTGGTAGCGACATGAGTGGCTCGGCCTCGGGCTCAAGCACTGGCAGCGGCACAGGTACCGGTGATATGAGCGGCTCCACGACGGGCGGCTCGACCAGCGGCACCATGGGTGGCTCTACGAGCGGTGCCTCTACGAGCGGCGCATCTACTAGCGGTGGCGGCATGAGTACCACGGGTGGTGGCTCTACGGGTGGTGCCAGCACGAGCGGCTCTACGGGCGGTGCTAGCACGGGCGGCGCTGCTGGTGGCGCTACTACTGGCGGCGCCAGCCAATAAACAACCGACTTACTTCTTTCTTCCTTTTCCCTACTCGTATGAACAAGCAGATTTCTTCGTCGTTACGCACGGCAGCATTCCTTTTGGGCCTGGGCCTGTTTGCCACTACGGCGCACGCCCAAACTACTACCGGCTCTACCGGCGGCAGCAGCAGCGGCTCTACCTCAGGTTCGATGACCTCGGGCTCCACTTCGGGCAGCTCTACTTCGGGCAGCATGACTACTTCGGGTAGCTCTAAGTCGGGTAAGCATAAAGGTGGCTCTAGCACTTCGGGCTCGCGCCGTCGGGGTGGCTCTAGCACTTCAGGCAGCATGGGTGGCTCGACTTCGGGTAGCTCTACCTCGGGCAGCATGGGTGGCTCGACTTCGGGTAGCTCGACTTCGGGCAGCACCAGCGGTTCTACGTCGGGCAGCACCAGCGGCTCTACTACCGGTCCTCGCTAGCGCAGGGCTGCTTAGTTAGTTCTTTCGGCAAGGCGAAGGGGTAGGCTCGGTAGAGTCGCCTCTTCGCCTTGTTTTGTTTACTAAAATTCTCAGTATCTGATGGGTATGCAACAGCTTAAGGCAGTGCTGCGACGGCCTTTTGCCCTCGACTTGCGCGCGCTGGCGCTGCTGCGCATGAGCACGGCCGCCGTGCTGTTGCTCGACCTGGCCATCCGCAGCACCGACCTAGAGGCGCACTACGCTAACCTGGGCGTGCTCCCCATTTCAGCCCTGCTCGACCATGCGTGGTCGCCCTACCAGTTCTCGCTGCACATCAGCAGCGGGCTGTGGCAGGTGCAGGCCGGGCTGTTTTTGGTGGCAGCTTGGCTGGCGGGAGCGCTGCTACTGGGCTACCACACGCGCCTGGCCACGGTAGCGTCGTGGATACTGCTGGTGTCGCTGCAAAACCGCAACACGCTCATCGGCCAGGGCGGCGACGACCTGCTGCGGATGCTGCTCTTCTGGGGCATCTTCTTGCCTTGGGGCCGCGTCTGGAGCTATGATGCCCGCCACCAGCCCTTACCCCCCCGATTTGACTACGCTAGCGCTGCTACCGTGGCCTACATAGTGCAGCTGGCTCTGCTGTATTGGTGCACTGCTCTGCTCAAAACCGGCCCCGAATGGACCCAGGAGGGCACCGCCCTCTACTACGCCCTCAGCCTCGACCAGCTGCTGCTGCCGGGTGGCCGCCTGCTCTACCCGCACCCCGAGCTGCTGCGCGGGCTCACCTTTGCTACCTGGTATGTGGAGCTGCTGCTGCCCCTGGCGCTGTTCATCCCGGTGGGGGTGCGCTGGTGGCGGCTGCTGGTAATAGGCGTGCTGTGTGGCTTTCACCTGGGCATTAGCCTGACGCTGTACGTGGGGCTGTTTTTTGTCATCAATATCGTGTCGCTGGTGGGGCTGCTGCCGCCGCAGGCGCTTGGCTGGCTGGCCCCGCGCCTGGCTCTACCCCTCGGGCAGGTGCGGCACTGGCACAGCCGCTTGCCCACCTGGCAAGCACCCTGGCAGCTGCGCATCGAGCGCACCCGGCCGGCCCACCCCAGCTGGGTAACGCTGCTGCGGGTAGTGCGGGAGGCCCTAGTTATCAGCCTGCTATTCTATGTGTGCTGGTGGAACCTCGACGACGTAGCGGGCACGGGCAGCCGCTGGATGTCGGACCGCACGCGCTGGCTGGGCTATCTGTTTCGCGTCGACCAGCACTGGGGGATGTTTGCCCCCGCGGTGTTCAAGGACGATGGCTGGTACGTGCTCGAAGGCACCACCCGCACCGGCCAGGTGCTCGACCTCAACCGCGCCGGCGCGCCGGTTAGCTACGCTAAGCCCGCCGCCATCGTGGCGCTGTTTCCGAACGACCGCTGGCGCAAATACTCCGAGAACTACCTCTTCATCGACCAGCAGTGGATGCGGCCTTACTACTGCAACTACCTGCTGCGCATCTGGCACCAAAACCCGGCTCATCCGCCCCTGCGCCACTTGTCCGTGGTGTATATGAAGGAAGTATCGCAACCCAACTACCGCGTGTCCCCCGCCACCCGCGAAGTCCTCTGCGACTGCGAGCCCTCGGCTCAATAGCTGCCCCAGGTTTCTTGCTCATGAAGAGGGGGGTAGGGCCTGCCCCGGTGTGGCGGCTATGCGGCAGCCTTCCTTTGCACCCAGTCACTTCCCCAAAAGGCCTTTAACGAAACAAGCCAGGTCTTACGACCTGGCTTGTTTCGTTACTGAATGAGTGGCGCTAAGCCGGTACCGGCGCGCCCTGCGGGGCATCCCCGGCGTGGGGCGTATCGCCGGGCGTGGGGCCGCCGTGCTCATCGGGCTTGTAGTTTTTCTCAAGCTCGGCCAGCTTCTCTTTGCCGTAGGCGAAGCGCGTGATGATGACGTACAGCACCGGCACGATGAAAATTCCCATGCCCGTGGCCGACAGCATACCGCCGAGCACCGTCCAGCCCAGCGTCTGGCTGCTTTGCGCGCCGGCCCCCGAGGCGAATACCAGCGGCAAGATGCCCAGGATGAAGGCCAGCGAGGTCATGATAATCGGACGTAGGCGCTGGCGCACGGCGTCGAGCGTAGCATCGACCAGCGGCATGCCCTTGTCCACGCGCTCCTTGGCAAATTCGACAATCAGAATGGCGTTCTTGGCCGAAAGACCAATCAGCGTAATCATACCTATTTGGGCATACACGTTATTGGTCAGCTTGGGTAGGAAAATAAGCGCCAGGATGGCGCCGAAAATACCCACCGGCACCGCCAGCAGTACCGAAAACGGCACCGACCAGCTCTCATACAGCGCGGCCAAGAACAGGAACACGAAGATGATGGACAGCGCGAAGATGTATATCGTCTGCCCGCCGGCCAGCAATTCTTCCCGGCTCAAGCCCGAAAACTCGAAGCCGTAGCCCTGGGGTAGGGTTTTGGCGGCGGTTTCCTGCAAGGCCTTGATGGCGTCGCCCGAGCTGTAGCCGGGGGCCGGGTTGCCGTTGATTTCGGCCGAGCGAAACAGGTTGTAGTGCGAGATGAGCGGCGCGGTTTCGTTGCGCTTATAGGTAGTGAGCGTGCTCAGCGGCACCATGCCACCGGCGCTGTTGCGCACGTAGTATTGGCCCAGGTCGGAGATATCGCCGCGATACGACGAGTCGGCCTGCGCCACCACCCGGAAGGTGCGGCCATAGAGCGTGAAGTCGTTGATGTAGGCACTACCCAAATAGGTACGCAGCCCATTGCCGATTTCCGTGATGGATACGCCCAGCTTCTTGGCCTTTTGGCGGTCGATGTCGAGCTTGTAGCCCGGCGTGTTGGCGGTGAAGAACGAAAAGCCCGACGCGATTTCGGGCCGCTGGCGAATGGCGCCCAAGAATTTTTGCAGGTTGGCATCAAATGCCTTGATATCGCCCCCGGCCTCGCGCTCCTGGAAAATGAACGAGAAGCCACCCGTGTTGCCCAAGCCCGGAATAGCCGGCGGCGAAATCACGACCGTCGTGGCTTCCTTAAAGCGCGCCATGCGCTGCTGCACGCTGGCCATCAGGCCTTGCAATTGCAACTCCTTAGCCTTACGGTCTTCCCAGGGCTGCAGCTGGCAAAAGATGGTGCCGGAGTTTGACTTAGACGAAAAGTTTACGGCGTTCAGGCCGCCCAGGGCAGCGTAGTGCGCAATACCTTCGGTCTTGCTCAGCTCCTTCATCATCTCTTCGAGCGTGGCCACGGTGCGGCCGGTAGAGGCGCCTTCGGGCAGGTTGAAGGTGATAATAATTCGGCCTTCATCCTCGGTAGGCAGGAAGCCGCTGGGCTTGCTGCGGAACAACAGGCCAGCGCCCACCAGTATGCAAACCAGGATAATAACCACGAAGCGCGAGTGCTTGATGCCGCGCTGCACGCCGTTGCCATATTTCTCGGTTACGCGGCCAAACCAATCGTTGAACTTCTTGAAGCCCTTGGCCAGCAGGCCTTTCGGTTCGCCGTGGTTGTCTTCGTGAGGCTTGAGCAGCAGCACGCACAAGGCCGGCGTGAGCGACAAGGCCACGAAAGCCGAAATCAGCACCGAGATGGCGATAGTGATAGCGAACTGCTGATAAAGCCGCCCCGTGATGCCCGGGATGAAACCCACCGGCACAAACACTGCCGCCAGAATAAGCGCGATGGCAATAACCGGCGCCGATATCTCGCGCATGGCTTCTAGCGTGGCATCAAACGGGCTCATCTTGCGCTCGTTGATGTTCACTTCTACGGCCTAGACCACCACAATGGCGTCATCGACCACAATGCCGATAGCGAGCACAAAGCCAAAGAGCGTCAGCGTGTTGATGGTGAAGCCCAGCGGAATGAAGAAGATAAACGTGCCCACGATAGACACCGGAATAGCGAGCACCGGGATAAGCGTAGAGCGCCAGTTCTGAAGGAACACGAATACTACCACGATAACTAGCAGCAGCGCTTCGGCCAGCGTGTGCACCACTTCCTCAATCGACACCTGCACTACGCTGGCGGCCTCGAAGGGCACCACGTAGTCGAGGTCAGCTGGGAACTGCTTTTTGAGGCCGTTCATGGTAGCCAACACGTTTTCGTAGGTTTCGAGGGCGTTGGCACCGGGCGCTTGGTACACCAGCAAGTAGGCAGCACGCTTGCCGTCCACATAGGAGTTGTTGGCGTAGTTGAACTTGCCGAGCTCGATGCGAGCCACGTCGCGCAGGTACACCAGCGACCCGTCCTGCGGGCGGGTTTTTACTATCACGTCGCCAAACTGCTGGATGGTGGACAGGCGTCCCTGCACCGTCACGATGTACTCAAACGACTGCCCGTGCTGGGCCGGCGGCGCGCCAATAGAGCCAGCCGCAATCTGGGCGTTCTGCTCATTGAGGGCGGCCGAGATGTCGGCCGCCGTCACGCCGAGCTGGGCCAGCTTATCGGGCTTCAGCCAAAGGCGCATTGAGAAGTCGTCGGCGCGGCTCACAATGTCGCCTACCCCCTTCGTACGCAGCAACGCGTCCTTAATAAAGACGTTGGCGTAGTTGTCGAGGAAGGTCGTGTTGTGGCTGCCTTTGGGCGCGTACATGGCCACCAGCATCAGGATGCTGGGGTTCCGCTTGCGCACCGTGAGGCCCAGGCGCTGCACTTCCTGGGGCAGGGTAGGGGTAGCGATGCCCACACGGTTTTGCACGTCGAGGGCTGCGATGTTGATGTCGGTGCCCACTTCGAAGTTCACCGTCATGCTCATCTGCCCGTTGCTGGTGCTGTTGCTTTGCAGGTAGGTCATGCCGGGTGTACCGTTCACCTGCACTTCTACCGGCGTGGCCACGGTTTGCTCCACGGTTTGGGCGTCGGCGCCGATATAGCTGCCCGTTACCGACACCGTGGGCGGGGTAATTTCGGGGTATTGCCCAATAGGCAGGTTGAGCATGGCCAGCACGCCCACGAGCACTATCACCAGCGAGGCGACAATGGCCGTGACGGGCCGGCGAATAAAGGTTTCTGCAATCATAAGAGGATGCCTTGTCTATAGCTTATAGCAGAACGTCAGGCTGAGCTTGCCGAAGCGTCTCACTCTTGTCGTTGCTATCAATTGGAATTACTGCTGCATGCGAGGCGCTTCGGCAAGCGAACGCCAGATAAGCATGACGTTCTTATCTTATTTACCAGCCCCGCCTGCCGCCGGCCCAGCTGGAGCGGCCACGGCGGCACCCGGCGCGCTCACCTGAATTTTGCCGCCATCGCGCAGATTCTGCACGCCTTCGGTCACCACTTTGTCGCCGTCGTTGATGCCGCTCAAAATCACGATATCGTCGCGCAGGCGCGGGCCGAGTTGCACCTTGCGCTGCTTGGCGCTGTCGCCGAGGGCCACATACACGAAGTTTTCGCCCATCTGTTCCACAATGGCTTTGTTGGGAATAACCAGGCGGCGGCCCGACTGCGTGTTCAGCACCTTAAGCACGCCGCTGAGGCCATCCTTGAGCTGGCGCTGCGGGTTGGCAAACTGCACGCGCACCGTGATGGTACCGGTCTGGGCATCCACGCCCCGGTCGATAGTCTGGATTTTACCCGGCTGGCCGTAGGGTTGGCCATTGGGCAATACGAAGCGCAGTGTGGAGTCGCCTACCCCCCCTTTTTTGGTTTGCAGGGCGATAAAACGCTGAATGTCCGTTTCGTTCACCGCAAAGTCTACCGCAATCGGGTTTTCGCTCGAAATGGTGTTGAGCAGCGTGGTGCCCGCGCTTACCTGCGCCCCAAGCCGCACCTGCGAAATGCCGATGCGCCCCGCAAACGGGGCTTTGATGGTGGCAAAGCCCAAGTTGGTGCGCGCAATAGTCACGGCCGCCTGTGCCGAGGCTACCTGCGCCGAAGCCGTGCTGGCGCTGGTAGTAGCATTTTCGGCCAGCTGGCGCGCCACGGCGTCTTGCTGCAATAGGCGCTGGTAACGTACCTGGTTTACCTGAGCGTTTTGGGCCGAGGCCTGGGCGCTGCGCAGGTTGGCTAGCGCCTGCTGGTAAGCGCCCTCAAACTGCCGCTTGTCAATCTCATACAGCACCTTGCCGGCTGGCACGAGGTCGCCTTCCTGGAAGTTCAGGCTTGTGATGAAGCCCGTGACCTGCGAGCGCAGCTCCACCGTTTTGAGGGCGACCACCGTGGCGGGGTACTGGTCGTAGTACACGGCGGGGGTCGTGTTGGCCGTCACCACGCTTACGGCGGTGGGCGGCGGGGCAGCGTTTTTCTTTTCTTCTTTTTTGCCGCACGCGGTGCTGGCCAGCAGGCCCGCGATGGCGCACAGAGCCAGGTAGTTAGTCTTCATTTACGAATGCGGAAATTAGTAGTTGGTTGGCAGCACGCCTTGCGTGCGCAACAGCTCGACCTTACTGGTCAAAACCTGAAATAAGGCGCTGTAGTAGTTGAGCTGCGAGGTGCGCAGCGTGGTTTGGGCTATCAGCAAGTCGAGGTAGGCCTTGATGCCTTCGCGGTACTGCAGGTCCACCACGGTATACACCTGGCGCGAAAGGTCCAGGTTTTGGCGGCTCTGCACGTAGGCCTCGTAGTAGCCTTTGTAGTTGGCGAGCGCGGTGGCGTACTCAGTCGTTACCTGGTTGCGGGTACCTAGTAGGTCCTCGTCTATGCGCTGGTCTTGCAGCCGCGCAATGCGCAGGTTTTGGGTGCGCCGAAAGCCCGTAAACAGCGGCAGCGCCACCTGCATGCCGGCATACGAGTTGGGGAAGCGCTGCTGGTATTGGTCGCTCACGGTGTTGGCCTGGTACACCGAGTTGTAGTTGCCAAACGCCGAGAGCGACGGCAAAAAGCCCAGCCGGTAATAATCAACGTTGTTGCCTTGCAGCCTTTTCTGGGTTAATACCTGTTGGTACTCAATGCGATTGGCGGGGTCGAGCTGGCTTGTGGTATCCACCACTGCCTCGCGCTCCAGCTGCAAGGTGTCGTACTTAAGCTGCACCAGCTGGGTAGCCGGAAAGCCCATCAGCTGCTGCAAATATGCCGTATTGGCATTCACTGCTTCGATAGATTGCTTGCGGCTGGCCTTCGAGTTGTTGAGCGAAATCTGGGCCTGCAAAAAGTCCGTTTTGTCCACAATGCCCGCCTCATAGCGGTTGCGCGCATCCTGGTAGTTGCGAGCTAGGCGCCGGATATCCTCATCGAATACGGATGCCTGCCGCTGCGACAACAGTACGCTGTAAAAGGCCTTGCTCACGTCCGAAACGGTCGCGATTTTATTATTGACCGTGTTCTGGCCCGCCGCTAGCCGGTTTAGGCCCGCTTGGCGAGCGGCCAGCCGCACGTCGTTGTTGTAGATAACCTGCGTGCCGCCTAAGCCTAAGGTCGTCACGTTTTTCACGCCCAGCTGGCGTGGCGTAGCGATGCCTGTAGTGGGGTCTGGAAAAACGGTGAACGGCAGCCCAAAATAGTGCTGGCCTACGGCCGTGGCATTTACTTGCGGTAGCCAGGCCGACAGCGCTACGCGGTTGTTACCGTCGGCAATGCCCTCATCAAGGCGCGCTTGGCGCACCAGCGGCTGGTAGGCCAAGGCGTAGCCTAGGCACTGCTGCAAGGTAAGCGGTCCGGCCGGTGGCGGTGGGGGGGTAGGGAGTTGGCGCTGGCCCCAAGCCAGGCCCGGCCCCAGTAGCAGGCACGCCCAAAAGGCCCCTAATCGGCCCCGTGCAGTGCGGGATAAAATCTTCATAAGAAACTCCAACCAGGTAGGCCTGGCAAAGGTTATGGCGAGCGGTGGAACCAGTCGGCCACGGCGAGTTGCGAAGGCCCGCCCGATGATGCACTAAAAAACCCGACCAACTGGCCGGGTTTCTCCAACAAAAAATCAGAATCAGTACGGGCTAACGGGCACTTTCGTTGCCATCTGTCGGCGCAGCCTGCTTGTGCATAATGGCGGCCACGGTGCTGTCGGGCAGCACGTGGCCTAGCACGGCCTGGGCCTTGTTCATCAGGCCCGACACTACTTTGTCTTTGCCGGCCAGCAGGGCTTCGTAGCCATCGCGGGCCACATCGGCGGGGTCGGCCTGCGGGCCTTCGGCCACAATTTTGGCGCGCTCCATATCGGCTTTGTGAAAAAAGTCGGTGGCCGTAACGCCCGGTTCCAGGATAGTGATAGTCACGCCGCTCTCCTTTACTTCCTCGCGCACGGCCTCAGTAAAGGAGGTGACGAAGGCTTTGGTGCCGTGGTAAACGGCTTGCAGCGGGCCAGGAATCTCGGCGCCCAGGCTCGACACCTGCAGGATTTTGCCTGCCTTGCGGGCTACCATCTCCTGCAGATACAGCTTGGTGAAGATGACATAGGCACCGATGTTGAGCTGGATAATATCTAGCTCGCGGTTGATATCGGTGGTTGTGAACTGGCCGTACTGGCCCTGGCCGGCATCGTTTACTAAGGCGTCGATTTGAATGCCTTGGGCCTTAATCTCCTCGTACACCTCAAACGGGGCTTGCTGCTGAAACAGGTCTTTGGCAATAGTGGTCACCTGCACACCGTATTGCCCCTTCAGCTCGGAGGCAGTCTGGGTCAACTCGTCCTGGCTGCGGGCCACGAGTACAAGGTTGTAGTGGTCTTGAGCGAAGAGCTTAGCTAGCTCGCGGCCGATGCCACTAGTGGCACCCGTGATGAGGGCGTATTGCTGTTGGTCAGCCATGATGAAAGAACTTAATACATGTGGAAAAGAGTGGTTTTCAACGGTGGCCTTTTGGCAGTAGTTATGGCCCAGCTTGGTAAAAAAGTCGGTGATTGCTCCTGTTAAGCCCGACGCAACACTCACCTAGCAGGCCGTGTCATTAGCCGTTAGCTACCCCTTCTTCCGCCACAGCCTACCCCTTTTTTGAATGCAGAAAATTTTCCTTACCCTCGCCGCCGCTAGCCTGCTGGCCGCGCCTACCCTGGCGCAGACTGTTGAAAAAACCGATGCCGCTGCCCTGGCCAAAATCAAGGACGAAGGCCTGAACCGCTCCAAGGTGATGGAAACGGCCTTCTACCTCACCGATGTGTGTGGCCCGCGCTTAGCCGGTTCTGAAGGTTTGGCCCGTGCCAACGCCTGGACCAAAAAGCGCCTCACCGACTACGGCCTGGCCAACGCCAACGTGGAAGCCTGGGGCGACTTTGGCCGCGGCTGGGACATCGACAAGAGCTACGTAGCCATGACGGCGCCCTACTACCACGCCCTCATTGGCGTGCCCAAGGCCTGGACGCCTAGCACCGCCGGCAGCCTGCGCAAGCAAGTGGCCTACGTGAACGTGAAAACCGAAGCCGACCTGGCCAAGTACCAGGGCCAGCTGCGTGATAAAATTGTGGTGCTGCCCGTGGCCACGCCGCCTACCCCCAACTTCGAGCCCGATGCCCGGCGCCTTAGTGCCGAAGACCTGCAAAAGCTAGCCGATGCGCCCGCCGGCGGTGGTGCGCCCACCGCCGCCAATCGCCCCGCCGAGGCCAACCCCGAAGCCCGCCGCGCCGCCATGCTCGCCGCCCGCGAGCTGCGCCAAAAAATGACCGATATGCTGATGGCTGAAGGCGCCGCCGCCATCCTCAGCCCCGGCCGTGGCTCCGACGGCACTGTTTTCACCACCAACGGCGCGCCCTACGCCGCCGATGCCAAGCCGGTACTGCCCGAGCTGGAAATGTCGAGCGAAGACCAGCTGCGCCTCATTCGCCTCGTGGAGGCCGGCATTCCGGTAGAGATTGAAATGGAAACCAAAACCCATTTCCAGACCCAGGACCTGAAGGGCTACAACGTGGTGGCCGAAATACCGGGCACCGATAAGAAGCTCAAAAGCGAAGTGGTTATGCTTGGCGGCCACCTCGACTCGTGGCACGCCGCCACCGGCGCCACCGACAACGCTGCCGGTGTGGCCGTGATGATGGAAGCCGTACGCATCTTGAAGGCGAGCGGCCTCAAGCCGCGCCGCACCATCCGCATTGCGCTGTGGGGCGAGGAGGAGGAAGGCTTGCACGGCTCGCGCAACTACGTGAAAAACCACTTTGCCGACCCCGCCACCATGCAGCTCAAGCCCGACCACGAGAAGCTGGCCGCGTACTTCAACCTCGACAACGGCGCCGGCAAAATCCGCGGCATCTACGCCCAGGGCAACGAAGCCGTGAAGCCGATTTTCACCGCCTGGCTGGCTCCTTTCGCCGAGATGGGCGCTACCACCGTCACCTCGCGCAACACCGGCAGCACCGACCACGTGGCCTTCGACGCGGTGGGTTTGCCCGGCTTCCAGTTCATCCAGGATGGCTTGGACTACTTCGCCCGCACCCACCATTCTAACCAGGACACCTACGACCGCCTGGTGGCCGACGACCTCAAGCAGGCCTCGGTCGTGGTGGCTTCGTTCGTGTACAACGCCGCCATGCGCGACCAGAAGCTGCCCCGCAAGCCGCTACCCACGGCCGCTAAGCCGCAGTAGGGGGGTAGGGAATTCGTAAAAAGTGCCCCGTTGAGCTTCGCTCGGCGGGGCACTTTTGCGTTACCGACTTTTTTGTTGGCAGTCAAGGGAGAAAACCGTTGCAGCAGCGGCCAACGTGTGGCTTGGAACGGCGTAAACCTCAAAAGTTTATTTCGTCGCTAATTGCTGAGAGAAGTTATGCCTACCCAGTCCACCATTGGCCAGCCCCGCACTCGCGTCGATGGCCGCCAGAAAGTAACCGGCCAGGCGCGCTACGCAGCCGAGCACTTGGTACCCGGATGCGTGCATGGCGTGCTGATAACCAGTGCGGTAGCCACCGGCCGCATCGCGCACCTCGATATAGCTGACGCCGCCAAAGCGCCCGGCGTGCTAGCCATCGTGTCGCACCTGAATTCGCCCAAGGTGCCCGGCTACGAAAACCCACAGCCCGACGAGCGCGTGGAAGGCCAGCAGTTCCGGGTGTTTTTTGACGATAAAATTCACTACAGCAATCAGCCGGTAGCCCTGGCCATCGCCGCCACGCTGGAGCAGGCGCAGCACGCCGCTACGCTGGTGCGCGTGCAGTATGCGCCTACCAAGCCGCAAACCGATATTACCAAGGGCTTGGCTACTGGGTATAAGCCCAAAAAGGAGAAAGATTATCTGCGCGGCCAGCCCCAGGCTTACAAAACGGCCCCTGTGCAGATAGCCCACGAGTACCAGACGCCGCTGCAAGTGCATAACCCAATGGAAATGCACGCCGCCATTGCCGAATGGCAAGGCAACGAGCTGACGGTGTGGAACAAAACCCAGGCGCCGACCCTAGCCCAGAAAGACCTGATGAAGCTCTGGGCCCTGCCCAAGGAAAGCGTGCACGTGCACTCGCCGTTTGTGGGCGGGGCATTTGGGGGCGCCTCGCGCATCTGGCCCCCCGAGATGGCCGCCATTTTGGGGGCCAAAGTGGTGGGTAGGGCGGTGAAGGTGATGAACCGGCGCGAGCAGCAGTTCAACATGGTGGGCTACCGGCCGCGCTCGGTGCAGCGCGTGGCACTGGGGGCGCAGGTCGATGGCACGCTGGTAGGCATCGCGCACGAGGCGTTTGGAGCTACTTCGCGCTACGAGGAATTCACCGAGCGCATCCTGCATCCCACGCGGTCGAGCTACCGCTGCCCCAATGCCGAGCTGACCTACCACCTCGTGCCGCTCGACCTGAGCACGCCCGCCTGGACGCGTGGCCCCGGCGAAACCACCGGCTCCTTCGCTATCGAGTCGGCCATGGATGAGCTGGCCTACACCCTCCACATGGACCCGCTGGCCCTGCGCCTGAAGAACTTTGCCGAGGTTGACCCTATGGGCGATAAGCCCTGGAGCACCAACTACCTGCGCGAGTGCTACGCCCAGGGTGCCGAGAAATTTGGTTGGAGCCAGCGCAACCCTACCCCCGGCGCCACCCGCGACGGCGATTGGCTAGTAGGCCAGGGCATGGCAATGGGCATCTACCACGCCTCGCGGGCCAAAGCCAGCGCGCGCGCCCGCCTGCTGCCCGACGGCACGCTGCTGGTGCAAAGTGCTACTGCCGACGTAGGCCCTGGCACAGCCACCGTGATGACCCAGGTGGCGGCCGACGCTAGCGGGATTGCCCCCGAAAATATTCGTTTCGAGTTGGGCGACGCGGCCTACCCCCCCGCGCCCGGCCAATTTGGCTCGCACACGGTGGCCTCGGTGGGCACGGCCGTGCACGGCGCCTGCCTGGCGCTGCGCCAGCAACTGGTCAACCTGGCGTTTAGTATGCCCGATTCACCTTTCGCCAAGGCTAAAATCGCCGATGTGGTAGCGGCTGGCGGCACGGTGCACCTGGCTAGCCACCCTGCCACCAGCCGCAGCTACGGCGATGTGCTGCGCCAGGCTGGCCAGCCCGCGCTCGAAGTCGTGCACGAGTCGCCCGAAGTGCCGGAGCAAGGCGAGAAGTCGAGTAAGTCGTTCGGAGTCTGCTTTATAGAGGCGCGCGTGCACGCCCACACACACGAGGTACGTGTGAGCCGCATCGTGTCGGCCATTGATGCGGGGCGTATCATGAACCACCAAACCGCCCGCAGCCAAGTGTACGGCGCCCTCACCTGGGGCCTCGGCCTGGCGCTGATGGAAGACGCCGTACTCGACCACCGCTTCGGCCGCATCACCAACCACGACCTCGCCAATTATCACGTTCCCGTCAACGCCGACATGCCCCTGCACATCGACGTCATTTTCATCGACAAGCCCGATGACTACCTCGACCCCATGGGTGCCAAAGGCCTGGGCGAAATCGGCATCGTGGGCGTCAGTGCCGCCATTGCGAATGCCGTGTATCACGCCACCGGCAAGCGCGTGCGGGACTTGCCCATTACGCCGGATAAACTGGTGGCCAAGGAGGGTTGAAAAATCTCATATCCGAAAAGGCAACCCCGTAATCTCGTTGAATAGTCGTATCTAATTCGTGCAAAAAATTGCGAAAACATCGAATGACTTCATCCTTTTTAAGGATGAGATTAGTACCATTCTGTACCCAGGCAGAGAAAATGCCATAATGGTGCTCGTCAGTTCTAACAAGGTGTAAAACCGGGTTCTCCTGATATTCATCTGATGAGTAATCAAAATCAGAAGTTGGCTTTGTTTTCAATTCGTACAGCCAGACATTGACACTGATAGCTAGGTCTAAGAGCGAAACTCCTTCCTCGCTAAAAAAAGCGGTGTCATTGATAACAATGGTCAGCGTTCCGTCTACCGCAAACGGAGGGTACTTTAGAAGAAGTTCTTGCGTGACATCTGTAACAGTAAAGCTGAATTTCATATCAGAGCAATAGCTTACCCCAGCTGCGCCTTAAACAGCTTCAACGTGCGCTCCCAGGCCAGTTTAGCGGCCTCGGCATTGTAGCGGGCGGGCGAGGTGTCGTTGTTAAAGGCGTGGTTAACGCCTTCGTACACAAATAGCTCGTAGGGAATGTGCGCAGCTTTCAGGGCGGTTTCGTAGGCCGGGATGCCGGCGTTGATGCGCTGGTCGAGGCCGCCGTAGTGCAGCAGCATGTTGGCCTTTATTTGGGGCACGTCTTCGGCCTTGGGTTGCTGGCCGTAGTAGGCCACGGCGGCGTCGAGCTTGGGGTCGTGCACTGCCAGCTGGTTGGCGAGCCCACCGCCCCAACAAAAGCCCACGCAGCCGGTATGGCCGTTGCTTTCGGGCCGGGCGCGCAGGTAAGTAAGGGCCGCGAGGTAGTTGTTCAGGTTTTTGGCTGGGTCGAGCTGGCCGATTAGCTCGCGGCCCTTGTCCTCGTCGGCGGGTGTTCCGCCCAGTACCGACAGCGCATCGACGCCCAGCGCGAGGTAGCCGGCCTGCGCCACGCGGCGCGTCACGTCCTTGATGTGTGGCGTAAGGCCCCGGTTTTCGTGGATGACTACTACCGCGCCGCGCTTTTTCTTACCCTTGGGGTGCACCAGGTAGCCGCTCACGGGCGCCCCATCGCCGGGCCAGGTCACGGTTTCCTCCACCAAGTCGGCGGCCAGGGGCGAAATAGTAGCCGCCTGCGCATAGCCGGGCTCCAGCACCGAGAGGGCCGTGGTGGCTAGGGCCACGCTGCCCGCCAGCAGCAGCAGGCGGTCCAGAAACTCTTTACGCGAAAGCGGGCGGTGCGTGTACTCGTCGAATAAGTTGATGATGCGCTGGTCCATAGGAGGGGGGTAGGGAAGGGGAAGCAAGATACCGCCAGTAGGTTTCCGCGCAGGGTTCCGGGGTGTGAAAACGCCGGGCAGCGCGTTTTCACAAGCTGGTAGCTAGCTGCCAGAAATAAGCCGCCGAAAGCCGCAGCCGGCTGCCGTACCAGCTGAATAACTCGCCGTCCACGACTTGAATTTTGGCGGCTGGGCAAATCTCCTGAAATTCAGCTAGATGCTTGGCGCCAAAGGGGTAGGGCTCCGAGGATAATAGAATGTGCGCCGGTGCGGCAACGCGCAGTTGCTCCGGCGTTATTTCCGGGTAGCGGCCCAGGTCGGCAAACGCATTGCGCAAACCCGCGCGGCGCAGCATATCGTCGATGAAGGTGCCACTGGCCGCTACCATATAGGGTTTGCGCCAGATGAAATAGGCGGCCGTAGCCGCGGCTTCGGGCGGTGTGAGCGCCGCGAAGGAAGCCGCGATTTCGGTGGCCAACATTTCGCCCTGCTCTTTTTTGCCCGTAATGAAAGCGACGCGCTTAATCATGTCCAGCGCCTGCGGTAACGTGCTGATATCGCTCAGCCACATGGGATAATCGGCGGCTAATTGCTCGATGCCGGTTTGGTAGTTCTCTTCCTTATTACCAAGTATCAAATCTGGTTTTAGCGCCGCAATCTTCTCGAAATCAAAATTCTTGGTGCCCCCAACGACGGCCGCGTTTTGCCGCGCCTCGGGGGGGTAGACGCAAAATTTGGTGACGCCCACTACCCGGCTCCCTACCCCTATATCGAACAATAACTCCGTTTGCGAGGGCACCAGCGACACGATGTGCTGCGGTGGAAATGGCACGGCCACGCGCCGCCCCAGCTGGTCGGTGACGGTGAGCGGAAGGGCGGGTAACGGCTGCATCGCGTGGCTAAACGCAAAACGCCGGGATTAACCGGCGTTTTGGGTAGGTAATAAGGTGAGTTTACGAAAAGTACCGGAAGTCCTGCCCGTCCTCGATGCGCAGCAGCGTCTCGTAGATGAGGCGCGTCACGCTGTCCACGTCGTCCTTGTGCACGGTTTCGACGGTGGTATGCATGTACTTGAGGGGTAGGGAGATAAGCGCCGCGGCTACGCCCGAGCCCGAGTAGGCAAACGCGTCGGTATCGGTGCCGGTGGCGCGGGTAGCAGCGGCGCGCTGAAACGGAATGTCCGTCTCCTTGGCCGTATTGATGATTAACTCGCGTAGGTTATTCTGTACGGCCGGGCCGTAGGTAATAACTGGGCCCTTGCCGCAGAAAATGTCGCCGCTGGTTTTCTTCTCGTACATCGGCGACTGCGTGTCGTGCGTCACGTCGGTAATTATCGCCACGTCGGGCGCGATGCGGTGGGCCACCATTTCGGCGCCGCGCAGGCCAATTTCTTCCTGCACCGCGTTCACGATATAGAGGCCGAAGGGCAGCTTTTTGCCGTTTTCCTTGAGCATGCGGGCCACCTCGGCTACCATAAAGCCACCCACGCGGTTGTCGAGGGCGCGGCCCACGTAGTACTTGTCGTTGAGCACGGTAAACTCGTCCTCAAACGTGACGACGGAGCCCACGTGGATGCCCATTTCTTCTATTTCATCAGCCGAAGAGGCGCCGCAATCCAAGAAAATCGTCTCGATGGTGGGCGCTTTGTCCTGCTCCACCTTACGCACATGGATGGCGGGCCAGCCAAAAATGCCCTTTACCACGCCTTTTTCGCCGTAGATATTTACCCGCTTGCTGGGCGCTACCAAGGCGTCGGAGCCGCCGTTGCGGCGCAAGTACAGGTAGCCTTCCTTGGTGATGTAATTCACGAAATACGAGATTTCGTCGGCGTGCGCCTCAATGACGACTTTGTATTTAGCGTCGGGGTTGATGACGCCCACCACGGTGCCGTAGGTATCAACAAAATACGAGTCGATATAGGGCTTGATATACTCCAGCCACAGTTTCTGGCCTTCCTTCTCAAAGCCAGTAGGCGAGGAGTTGTTGAGGTATTTTTCGAGAAATTCGAATGATTCAGGGCGCATAAGTAAGGATTAATTCTCGAATGAGAGATTGTAATTGCTAGGCTATTATTGACAGAATTGGTGGTGTTTTAAGTCAAATTCTTTACTATTAGCATAATTATTCCACCTGATAAAAAGCAAATACATCCAACTGCTAGCCACCATTGGCTTGCCTTCTGCCGACTAGGGATAATATTTTCATTATCAGGACTTTCTCAATCACCACTTAGAAGCGTAACGGCGATTAATACTACTACCAATAGTCCGCTTAGCCGCCGTCTGGGCCAAAGTTGTATTGAAAATCCTACCAACATGGCTACAAAGCCCAAGCTGAGAGTGATGCTGCCAATAGCTTCCCAGGTCATTGATAGGTTTTACAGTGGAATATTCCCGTGCTTTTTGCGTGGCAAGGTATCCACTTTATTTTCAAGCATTTTAAAAGCTCGAATTAATTTCTGCCGGGTTTGCGAGGGTAGGATTACCTCATCGACGAAGCCGCGGTGGGCGGCGCGGTAGGGAGTAGCAAATTTTTGCTGGTACTCGTCTACCTTTTCCTGCAATTTGGCTTCGGGGTCTTCGGCCGCCGCGATTTCGCGCTTGAAGATAATTTCGGCCGCGCCTTTGGCGCCCATTACGGCGATTTCGGCGGTGGGCCAGGCAAAGTTGAGGTCGGCGCCGATGTGCTTGCTGTTCATCACGTCGTAGGCGCCGCCGTAGGCTTTGCGGGTGATGACGGTGATGCGCGGCACAGTGGCTTCGCAGAAAGCGTAGAGCAGCTTGGCGCCGTTGGTGATGATGCCACGCCACTCCTGGTCGGTGCCGGGCAGGAAGCCAGGCACGTCTTCGAGCACTAGCAGCGGGATATTGAACGCGTCGCAGAAGCGCACGAAGCGCGCGGCCTTGTTGCTGGCATTGATGTCGAGCACGCCGGCCAGCACGGCCGGCTGGTTGGCCACGATGCCAATGCTGCGGCCCGCCAGCCGCGCAAAACCTACCACGATGTTCTCGGCAAAATTCTGGTGCACTTCCAAGAAGGAACCTGCATCAATCAGACCCGCAATGACTTCGCGCACGTCGTAGGGCTGGTTGGCGGTGGCCGGAATGAGCGTGTCGAGCGCGGGGCGGTTTTCGTCCTGGCCGAGGGGGTAGGGCAGAGCAGGTGCCGTTTCCTCACAATTTTGAGGCATATAGCTCAGCAATTGTTTGAGTTGCTGAATGATGACCACTTCGTTGGGCGCCGTGAAGTGCGTCACGCCGCTCTTAGCCGAGTGGGTGCTGGCCCCGCCCAGCTCCTCGCTGGTCACGTTTTCATGGGTCACGGTCTTTACCACGTTGGGGCCGGTCACGAACATGTAGCTCGTGTCTTCGACCATCAAAATGAAGTCTGTGATGGCCGGCGAGTACACGGCGCCGCCCGCGCACGGCCCCATAATGGCCGACAGCTGCGGCACCACGCCGCTGGCCTGCGTGTTCTTATAGAAAATGTCGGCGTAGCCGCCGAGGCTCATGACACCCTCCTGGATGCGGGCGCCGCCCGAGTCGTTGAGGCCGATAACGGGTGCACCGTTCTTCAGGGCCAGGTCCATGATTTTGACGATTTTCTCGGCGTGCGTTTCGCTTAGCGAGCCGCCAAACACGGTGAAATCCTGCGAGAAAACGTAGACCAAGCGGCCGTGAATGGTGCCGTAGCCCGTCACGACCCCATCGCCGAGGTAGTATTCTTTGTCGAGGCCAAAGTCTTTGGAGCGGTGCATCACAAACTTGCCGATTTCCTCAAACGAGCCCTCATCGAGCAGCAAGTCAAGGCGTTCGCGAGCAGTGAGCTTGCCCTTCTTGTGCTGCGCGTCGATGCGGGCTTGGCCCCCACCAAGCAGGGCCTCCTGGTTTTTGGCAGCGAGTAATTCGGTGGCTGAGATAGTGGGGTGGGTGGCTGCGTGGGGGTCGGCCATTGGGATAGAACGGGTGGAAAAGGTAACTTTTTGTTAAAGCCCAAAGATAGGCGGGCGTAGCGCGGACTATGCGAGTCGGTGCGTGGCACGGGTGCACAACGTTGCCACGCGCCGACGCGCATAGTTCGTGCTATTTATTCCCAGCCCAAGTCGGCGTTGATGGGGGGGGTAGGGTCGAGCGACTTCCACAGGTACTTGCAGGCCAGCGAGCGGTAAGGTCGCCAGGGTTCGGCCAGCAGCAGCATTTTTTTGTGCAAGGCGCGGCCGGTTTCTTCGAGGCCGTAGAGCTTGCGCATGGCGTTTTGGATGCCTAGGTCGCCTTCGCTGAATACGTCGGGCTGGTCGAGGGCAAACATTTGCAGCATCTGGGCCGTCCAGCGCCCTACCCCCCTGATAGCGGTAAGGTGCGTGGTAAACGCCTCTTCGTCGAGCTGGCTCAGGTGTTCATAATCAAGCAGGCCGCGCTCCTGATACTCGGCGATGGCTTGTAGATAGCCGGCCTTTTGGCGCGAGAGGCCGGCTTCGCGCAGTTCGTCTTCGCTCAAGCGAAGCACCTCGCGGGGCTCGGGATAGCCATCGGGCCGAAACAGCGCCGTGAAGCGCCGCCAGATAGCCGCCGCCGCCTTGGTCGAAATCTGCTGGCTCACGATGGCGCGCAGCAGCGCCAGGTATAGGTCTTCGTGGGCGGCGGGGCGCACCGGGCCGGCCACGCGGGCAATGGCCTGGGCCAGCACGGGGTCGGCCTGGCGCAGGTGGGCGAGCCCAGCAGCGTGCCAGTGGGGCTCGGGGGTAGATATTTCAGAATCAGACATTAGGTAGCTGTTTTGCAGTCGGTGGCGTGGGTAGGCACCGCGATGATATCGAGTACTTCGCCAGTGGGGCGTAGGCGCAGCGCCGTGAGTGCGTACCCGGCCGCGGCCCCCGTATCAAGGTAAAGCGTGTTGGAAACCTTGTCGTGCTCGAGCTGGTGGCTGGCCGTAGGCGTGTGGCCTATTACTTGTAGCTGGCCAGTATTGCGCAGCGGGCCGCGCCGCCACAGCACGCCGTCGTTGTTGTTTGGGTCGAGTGGGTCGGGCACTTCGGCAAAGCCGGCGTGCGAGAATAAGAGGTGGTCGTTTTGCCAGCACAGCGGCCGGGCAGCCAGCCAGGCTGCGTGTAGCGCCAGCCAGTTGTGGTGCGCCTGGTATTGCTGCAAGGTGGCCCTACCCCCCCAGCCCAGCCAAGATTTATACGGGCCGTCCGGGCCCAGGTGCGTCGCCATGGCCCAGTCGTGGTTGCCTTTCAGAAAAACCGTTTTCTCCGGAAAATCTAGGCTGAGCTGGCGGCACAGCTCCACGGTTTGAGCCGAGAAGTTGCCCCGGTCTACGAGGTCGCCGAGCTGCACCAGCATTTCCTCGGCGGGCCGCCAGTGCGTGAGCAGCTCGCGAAAGGTGTGCAGGCAGCCGTGGATGTCGGCAATAACAAAGAAATTCATAAGCGCTTCTCAACAGCTATTAGCCCTTGGCGGTGCCCAAAAAGGTTTTTTTATCCCTTATATAAAAAAGCTACTCCGGTGCTGGTGCGTCCGATTTGGCGGCCACCGGCCGGCTTACCCCCAGCCAGCGCACCAGCGGCCCAATAGTAAGCCCCTGGCCGATAATGGAGAACACCACAATAACGTAGGTGATGCCCACCAGCAGCTCGCGCGGGGCCGAGGCCGGCAGACTCAGAGCCAGCGCCACCGATAGCCCGCCGCGCAGCCCGCCCCACGTGAGCACCGGCACGCTGTGCTGCGAGGGTGTGAACAGCCCGCTGCCGCGCAGTAGCACCAGCGGCAGCCACACCGACAGCAGCCGCGCCACCAGCACCACCCCAATGGCCGCTAGCCCTGCCCCAATCATACGGCTCGTGATGGGGAGCACCAGCGCCTCCAACCCCACCAGCACAAACAGCAGGGCGTTGAGTATTTCGTCCACCAGCTCCCAAAACTTGTCCACGTAGTCCTGCGACTCGTCCGACAGCATAGCGCCATGGCGACTAAAGTGCCCCACCAGCAGCCCGGCTACCACCATAGCTAGTGGCCCTGAGGTGTGCAGGTACTGGGCCAGCGCCGTGCCACCCGCCACCAGCGCCAGCGTCAGCAGCACTTCTACCTGGTAGTTATCGACCGAGCGCAGCAGCCAGGCGGCACCCAGGCCCAGTGCCGCGCCCAGCGCCACGCCGCCAATGGCTTCTTGGGCAAACACGCCCAGCGCGTGACCGATAGTTACATCTTGTGGGCCGAGTTGGGCCATTTCGAGCAGCACCACAAACAGCACTACCCCCACGCCATCGTTGAAGAGTGACTCACCCACAATCTTAATTTCTAGGTTTTTGTCGATATTGGCCTTGGTAAGAATGCTGAGCACCGCCACCGGGTCGGTGGGCGAGATAAGCGCCCCAAACAGCAGGCAGTATACCAGTGGCGTGGGCAGCCCTAGCACCGGCAGCAGGTAGTACATGGCGCCGCCCACCAGCCCCACGCTCAGCGGCGTGCCTAGCAGCGCCAGTGTGCCCACCGACCAGCGCAGCTTTCCCAGCCGCCGCGTATCGACGTGAATGGAGCCGGCAAAAAGCAAAAAGCCCAGCATCACCTGCATCACAAGGGCGCTGAAATTGATTTTGCCCACCACGCGAGCCAGGTCCAGCACCGGCGCTACACCCAGCCGGGCCAGCCCCACTAGTGCCAGCGATACCCCTAGGCCCAGCACCATCAGCCCGATAGCAGAGGGCATTTTCAGAAAGCGGTGATTGAGGTAGGCAAAGGCCGCGGCCAGTACCAGCAGCAGGGCTAGCGCATTGTATACATCCATAAAAAAACTATTGGGGCTGCCCGTGCATACGCAGCCGGCAACCCCAACAGTCGAAAAAGCCTCGGCGCGTCGGCTTAACCAGCCAGCGCCGGTAGCACCGCCACCACGCGCGCCAGCATTTCCTCGCTCACGTCGAGGTGCGTCACGAAGCGCACCCAGCTGCCACCAAAGCCACTGGCTTTGATGCCTTGGGCTTCGAGGCGGGCCAGGCAGTCGGCCACCGTTAGGCGGCTTTCGTCAAGGCGAAAAATGACGAGGTTGGTTTCGGGCTCCAGTATTTCAGCCACGTAGGGCAGCGGGCGCAGCGCCTCGGCTAGCTGGGCGGCACGGCGGTGGTCATCAGCTAGGCGCTCCACGTTGTTCTCCAAGGCATACAAGCCAGCCGCCGCCAGGTAGCCGGCCTGCCGCCAGCCGCCGCCCATCAGCTTGCGCAGCCGCTTGCAGCCAGTGATAAATTCCTGAGAGCCCAGCAGCACCGAGCCCACCGGCGCACCCAGCCCTTTGCTCAGACACACCGAAATGGAGTCAAACAGCTGGCCGTAGTCTTCGCTGCGCTGGTCAGTAGCCACGAGTGCGTTAAAAATGCGCGCGCCATCGAGGTGCAGCGCTAGGTTATTCTTTTTAGTAAAGGCCGCAATTTCTTCCAGCTCGCTCCAGGCGTAGCAGCTGCCACCGCCGCGGTTGTGGGTGTTTTCGAGGCATACGAGGCGGGTAGTGGGGTAGTGCACGTTGCCGACTGGGCGCACGGCACTGGCCACTTGGCCGGCCGTGAGGCGGCCCCGGTCGCCGGGCAGCAGCGCCACCGAGGCACGGGCGTGGTGCATAATGCCACCTACTTCCCACAAGTACACGTGGGCCGTGGCTTCGCAGATAACCTCCGACACGGGCGCGCAGTGCGCCATAATGGCCAACTGGTTAGTCATCGTGCCTGAGGGGCAAGACAGGCCGGCGCCCATGCCGAAGCGAGTGGCTAGGCTTTCCTCTAGCTGGCGCACGGTGGGGTCTTCCTCATAGACGTCGTCGCCGACAGCGGCGGCTTGCATAGCAGCCAGCATAGGGGGGGTAGGGCGCGTCACGGTATCGGAGCGCAGGTCGATGATAGGCAGGGGAGAAGGAGCTAAAGCCAAGGGATTGAGCAAAAGGTTTGGGATTTCAAAAGTAAAGCCTTATTTTTGCACCCTCATTTGCCAGAAGTCCCCTCGAACTCTAATTGTCCCGAAAATCATGTCCGTTACCCGTTTAAAGCGCAAGCACCGCAAAAACATTGCCCGTGCCAACAATGAAGTGCGCAAAATCAAGAACTTGCTGCGTACGCCCGTGCTGAAGAACGTGGACTTGGACGAGCTGAAGTCGCGTTTCACTGAGTCTGCTCCCGCTACGGAGACTGCCGAAAAAAAAATTCTAGCGTAAAGCCAGAAGCTGCCGCTGAGCCGAAAGCCGAAGGTTTGTTTGCTAAAGCTGCTCAGGCAGCCTCGGCCGCCGCCGATAAAGTGAAACATCTGGCCGCCGATGCTGCCGACGCCGTAGCTCACAATAGCCTCGTCGAAAAAGCCACTGAAGCCGTGCAGGAAGCCGCCCACAACCTCGTGGAAAGCGCTAAGCACGCCCTCGAAAGCAATAGCCCCGAGGAAAACCAGGCTACCAAAGCTAACCAGACCGGCAAGGATGGTTTTGACGCCGCTGAGGCCGAAACCAAGCCCGTAGCTGAAGATGGCCAGGCTGGTGAGCACCCCAAGCCCGAGATTGCGCTGTAAAGCAACGCACTTCTATAGTATTAGAAAGCGCCTGACTGTAAAGTCAGGCGCTTTCTGCTTTTGTATCCTACCGGCCGGTGTCCAGTACGGCCGTGCGAGGGCCCAGCTCCACGGCTTGCAAGTCTACTACACGGCCCTTATCAATGCCGAAGCGGAGGAGCGTGCGTACGTGATGAAAGCCGTGCCGGCCAGCAGCTCCGGGGTTTAGAGCTAGTAGCCCAAGCTTGGGGTCGGGCATGATGCGCAGAATGTGGGAGTGCCCACACACAAATAAGCCGGGCTTAGTCTGGGCCAGCAGCTGCCGCGCCGCCGGAACGTAGTGCCCCGGGTAGCCCCCAATGTGCGTCATCAGTACTCGCAAACCTTCTACCATGAAAATCTGCACCAGTGGCTCTGTATAGCGCACTGCGGCGCCATCAATGTTGCCGTACACCCCTCTAAACACCGGTGCCAGGTCAGCTAGCTGCAACACAAGTTCGGAAGACCCAAAATCGCCGGCGTGCCAAATCTCGTCGGTGTCGCGCAGGTGGTAAGCAATTCGGTCATCAAAGTAGCCGTGGGTATCCGAAAGTAAACCAATCCTCGTCATAACGCCGGCAAAGATGCAACACTACCCG
>Ga0160428_1000788_pt1 | contig 30077 bp, 29 predicted proteins | sample SolpanmetagenomM_FD_108198 | JGI IMG/M metagenome (GOLD analysis project Ga0160428, IMG submission 108198) | Solar panel surface microbial communities from Lawrence Berkeley National Laboratory, California, USA - M | ecosystem: Engineered > Built environment > Solar panel > Unclassified ... | reverse complement strand
GAGGGCCGTATCGCGCTGCCAGGCCTGGTCGAAGCTCATACCCATCTCGACAAATCCCTGCTCGGGCATCGATGGTACCACAACGAGGTCGGGCCCCGCCTGATCGACAAGATCGATAACGAGCGCGCCGTCCGCCGCAGCCTGCCGATAGACCCGCGGCGGCAATCCGCCCGCCAGGCGGCGCTTTCCGTCTCGCACGGCACGACGCATATCCGCACCCATGTCGACGTCGATACCGAATGCGGCGTCGCCGGCATCGAAGGCGTGTTTGCCACGCGCGACGCCATGGCCGACCGGATCGGGATCGACCTCGTAGCCTTTCCGCAAAGCGGCCTGCTCGTCCGCCCCGGCACGCTGGCGTTGATGGAGCAGGCGCTGCAGCTCGGCGCCGAGACGGTCGGCGGGCTTGATCCCTGCGCCATCGACCGCGACCCCAAGGGGCATCTGGACGCGGTGTTCGGCTTGGCGGAACGCTTCGGCCGCGGCGTTGACATCCACCTGCACGAGCCCGGCGAGATGGGCGTCTTCTCCACCGAGCTGATCATCGAGCGTGCCCAGGCGCTGGGCATGGCCGGCCGGGTCATCATCAGTCACGCCTTCTGCCTCGGCATGCCGGACCCGGTGATTGTCGATCCGCTGATCGCCGCGCTGGCGGAGGCCGGCATCGCGATCATGACCACCGGCCCGGCCAGCCGCCCCGCCCCGCCGGTCAAGCGTCTGATCGCCGCGGGCGTGGTCGTCTGTGCCGGGTCGGACGGGATCCGCGACACGTGGGGACCCTACGGCAACGCCGACATGCTCGAGCGCGCCACCCTGGTGGGCTTGCGCAACAACCTACGCCGCGACGACGAGCTCATGCTGACGTTGGAGATTGTCACCAGCGGCGGCGCCCGCGCGCTGGGGCTGCCCAGTTACGGGCTGACGCCGGGCTGCATGGCCGACGCCGTGCTCGTCGAGGCGGAGACCGTGGCCGAGGCTGTCGCCCAGCACCCGGGCCGCCGCACCGTCATCCGCCGCGGCGCGGTCGTGGCACGGAACGGCGAAGCGGCGCCGCCCGTCTGATGTCGGTGCGGCGAGTCCTCCTCTCCGCGGAGTGGGTGCTCGGGCATTGCGACGGCCGGCACTGCCTGTTCCGGCAGGGTGAGGTCGTCGTCGAAGGCCAGCGCATCGTTTTCGTCGGCCACCGCTTTCCCGGCGAGGTCGCGGAACGACGGCACTACTGCGCCGCGCTGATCGCGCCGGGCTTCATCGACCTGGATGCCCTCTCCGACCTCGACACGACGATCCTCGGATACGACAACCACCCGGCCTGGCGGAAAGGCCGTATTTGGCCGCGCTCGTACGTCGAGCGCGGCCCCTACGAGATGTATTCGCCCGAGGAGCTCGCGTTTCAGAAGCGCTACGCCTTTGGGCAGCTCCTCCGCCATGGCATCACCACCGCCCTGCCGATCGCCTCCCTGTTCTATCGCGAGTGGGGCGAGACGACCGAGGAATTCGCCGACGCCGCCGCCGCCGCCGCCGAGCTCGGCCTGCGCGTCTATCTCGGCCCGGCCTATCGGACCGGCAACCTCGTTGTCGAGGACGACGAACGCATTACGACCTCGTTCGACGAAGCACGAGGCTTACGCGGGTTGGACGAAGCGATCGCCTTTTGCCGGGCGCAGGAGGGTCGGCACAGTGGCCTGATCCGCACGATGCTGTCGCCCGACCGCATCGAGACCTGCACGCCCACCCTGCTGCGGCGCACCGCCAATGCCGTGCGGGAGCTGGACGTGCCGGTCCGGCTCCATTGCTGCCAATCCAAGCTGGAATATGAGCTGGTGCTGGCGCAGCACGGCATGAGCCCGCCCGAATGGCTCCATTCTCTCGGCTTCCTGTCGCCCCGCGCCCTGCTGCCGCACGGCACCTGGGTATCCGGCAGCCGCGGCGTCGAGCGGCCGGGTCGGGATCTTGAAATCATCCGCGATGCTGGTGCGACACTGGTTCACTGCCCGCTCGTCTCGGCGCGTGGCGGCCGCGCTCTGGACAGCTTCGCCCGCTGCCGTCGCCTTGGTCTACGCGTCGGCATGGGGACGGATACGGCACCCCCAGACATGCTGCTCAACATGCAGCTCGGCGCGATGCTGTGCCGGATCATGGAGGGCGACGCGACATCCGCCCGCGCCGAGGATCTGCTCGACGCCGCAACCGTGCACGGCGCCGACGCGCTCGGTCGGTCGGATCTGGGCCGCCTGCAGCCCGGCGCCATGGCTGATCTCGTTGTCTGGGACATGGGCTGCGATCGGCTGAGATCGACGATCGATCCCATCCAGAGCCTGATGACCGAGGGTACAAGTCGGGACGTGATCGACGTCATGGTCGACGGACGCTTTCGTGTTCAAGACCGAAGACTGGTGGCGATCGATGGAGGGCCCGACCACGCCCGCGCGGCTGCGCAGTTCGAGAGGCTCATCGACCTTTATCCAGACCGGACTTGGAAGCATCCGCCCAGGGGTGAGATCTTCTCTAGCAGCTACCCGGTCGTCGACATCGACGCTGCGCAGTAATCTTGGCCAGCTTCCGCTTCCATCAGTGACGAAGTCAGGCTGGACGTACGTTCCAAGGGTAGGGCGCCACACCCTGGAGGACACCCGTAATGCTCTTGCGATAGGCGGTCTTGGGATAGCTGATTCCGAGCGGAATGGTCGCGACCTCGTTCATTGCCAGGCGCGACAACTCCGAGGCGATGCGCTTCTGTGCCGTCGGATCGGGCGCGCTGAGCCAGTCCTGGGTGAGTTCTTCCGCCTTTGGGCTCGTCCACCAGCCGAACCAACCCGCCGTGCCCTGTCCCCGGACCAGTTGCGACGTCGCCGGCGTCGAGTAGCCACCGGACGAACCATAGGTGCAGAACACGCTCCAGCCGCCCTTATCCACGGACTCACGGTTCGTGCGCCGCTGTATCACGCTCCCCCAATCCATCTCCTGAAGGTCGACGTTGAACCCGATCTTCTGCAGTAAGTCGGCCGTGACTTGGCAAAGCGGTCGCACCGGCGGGTAGTCGGTCGGGCTGAGCACGACGACCCGTTGGCCCGCATAGGCGCTCGCTTTCAGCGCAGCCTTGGCTGCCCCAAGATCGTTCCGCATCATGGCGCTGCCATCCGTCTCGTAGGGCGTTCCACACGGAAATTCGCTGAAGCACGTTCGCCAGGCGGAGGCATCGTCCCCGAAGGTCGCCCGCATGAAGTCATCCTGGTTAACGCCCAGCAGCACCGCGCGCCGGATCGCGACGTCGTTGAACGGCGCTTGCAGATGATTGAGTCGCATGAGCGATTCGTTACCCTGCGGGTTGGCCACGGCGAGCGTGACATCCCGGCTGCGAGCGAGCGAGGGCAGCAGATCGGTCAGCGGCTGCTCCCACCAATCGATCTCGCCGTTCTGGAGGGCGGCGGCGGCAGTCGCGGCATCCGGGATGATCGACCACTCGACGCGTGGGTAATGCGCGACCTTGCCGCCAGTAGCCCAATCGGGCGCGCCGTCGCGCGGGACGTAGCTGGCGAACCGCTCATACACGACGCGGCTGCCGGAATTATACTCGCCCGCGATGAACCGATACGGCCCGGAGCCGACCATCTCGGTCACTTGGGTAAAGCCGTCAGTCCGTGCCAGACGTTCGGGCATGATAACGGGGAGAGAGGGATCCGGCTTGCCAAGCGCTGTCAGCATGAGCGGGAAGGGGCGGCTCAGCCGTAGTTCCATCGTGCGATCGTCGGGTGCGCCCCATTGGTCGACCACCTTGGCCAGGAGCTGACCGAACGCGTCGCGTTGACACCAGCGTCGGATGCTTGCCGCGCAATCGACGCCGCGCACCGGCGTGCCGTCGTGGAATGTCAGCCCGGCACGCAGGCGAATACGCCACGTCAAACCATCGGCCGATACCTCGTGGCCTTCCGCCATCTGCGGCTTGGGGACGCCATCGGCCGCGCAGGAATACAGCGTATCGAACACATGGTAGGCATGGTTGTTGGTGACGATCGCCGTCGTGAAGATCGGATCGAGTGCCGTCAGGTTGGCTTGCGGGACCAAGCGCAATGTCGCGGTAACACCGGGCTGCGCCACAGCGGGCGACGCCAGGAGCGAAGCTCCGGCAGTCTTGAGCAGGGTGCGACGATGCATGAAAACTCCGAAAACAGTCCAATCGAACGATAGACCACGGGCGACCCCGCGCAATATTTATCCTCGATTGATGTCACACCGGCCACGCGCCAAACTGCATCGATGACCATCACCCCTACGGCCCTTCGACGTGTCCCGCCCGGCGCCATCGGCCACAATCGCGGCATCGTCCGCCCCAACTACGCTGTTATCCCGCCCGAGGGCGTGCTGAAGAGCCGACTGCCCGATTGGAACGGCACGACCGTCTACTTCCTGGCCGCCCCAGCGCTCGGCGCCGGCTTTGCACAGATGATCCTGGCGCTGGATCCTGGCGGCGGAACGAGGGCCGTCCTCAACTCCGACGTCCAGCACTTCTTCTACGTCCTATCCGGCGCCGCCACGCTCGGCCTGGACGACGCCCAGCATACGCTCGTTGCAGGCGATTACGCCTACATCCCACCCGGCGCTCCGTTCAGCCTCCGCAATGACGGCACGGAGCCGGTGCGAGTGCTGGCGCTCAAGAAACGGTACGAGGATGCTCCCGGCTTACAGCCACCGCCCGCCTTCACCGGCCGACGCGACGACGCAGCGATGACGAACCACACCGGGTTTGAAGGCCGTGGCTTTCTGCATCTCACCGGGTTCGGCGACATGCGGCACGACTTCGAGATGAACCTGATGTTCTTCGAGCCCGGCACCTGCTTCCCGGCTGTCGAGACGCACATCATGGAACACGGCCTCTACATGTTGGAAGGGCAAGGGCTATATTTCCTTGGGGATGAATGGCACGAAGTATGGGAGGCCGACTTCATCTGGATGGGCTCTTTCTGCCCGCAGCAGTTCTACCCGGTCGGGCAGGAAAGGGCGGTATACCTGCTCTACAAGAACATGAACCGAGATGTCGTGCTGTGACGGTCCAAAGCTGACACTGCAACTCCTCGGACTGCGGAGCCGCGGCAGCCGACGACTTCTCACGCTCTACCCCGGCGAGCTGCATCTAGAGGCGGAACAAACCGCGCGGATCGAAGTCCAGGCCCGCTCGGCGCGTTAGATCCAGCTCGTCGAAAAGTTTCTGAAGATGTTCCCGCATCAGCTCGACCGCGGCATCGACCCGGCCGGTGCCGATCGCTTCGAGCAGCACGGCATGGTCATCGCGCCAGCACGTCATCGCATCGGGACGCTCGTACAGCGCAACGACCAATGAGGTGCGAGCGACGAGAAGGCTGACTTGATCGGCCAGGGTGCGATGTCCGGACAATCCCGCCAGCAATATATGGAACCGACCGGATAGGCGGATGGCCTCTCGGAATTGACCTTGCGCCCGCGCGACATGCTCCTGCGCGAGCTCCGCCAGGATCGGTGCGAAGTCAGGCTTGGGATCGGCCTGGGCGAGCGTCTCGACGATCCCGCTCTCGATCGTGCGCCGCGCCGCGAAGATATCCTGCGCTTCCGCCGCGTCCGGTGTCGCGACCCAGGCGCCACGGTTCGGAAGCCGGGTCACCAGCCTCTCCCAGCCGAGCCGGTCCAGCGCAGCCGAGGCATGCCGTCGGCTGAGATCGAAGATCTCGACCAGTAGCTCCTCGCCCAGCTTCGTGCCCGGCGGTAGGTCTTGCACCACGATGGCGTCCAGCAATGCGTCGTGGATGTCGCTGGCCGACGCGGCCGATGGCCGGTTCCATCGGTTAAAGACGCCGATCAATCTCTCTTGCCCTCGCATCGTGCGCCCACCGCCCAGCAACTGTGCGGCGGATTGTGCACAATTTTGCCCGCCCGGCACCGGGGGAAGGTGTCATTCGTGGCACGTTGCTTGCTGACCTGACCCGTTACGAGATGTGAGGGGCGCCTTGCCTCCGAAGGGACGACAGATGCAGATGAACCGCCGATCGCTGCTGGCCGCCGCCGCAAGCTTCGCCACTCTGCGACAGGCCGCCGCGCAGGGTGCGTCGACCGAGTTGAAGATATCGCTGAACGCGCCCTACGACGGGTCCAACGCCGCCTTCTTCCTCGCCGAGCAACGTGGCTACTACGCCGCAGCCGGACTGCACTGCCAGTTCGACACCTCCGGCGGCGCAGTAGAATCCACGGGCCGCATCGGCACCGGCGTGTATGATTTCGCGTTCACCGACATCAACGTGCTGACCGACTTCGCCGCCAAGAACCCGGACAAAGCGCCGCGCGACGTCTTCATGATCTACTATCGCAGCCCCCTCTCGGTCATCACCTTTGCCAAGTCTGGCATTACCAAGCCCGCCGAGCTGGTCGGCAAAACGCTCGGCGCGTCCATCACCGATGGAGCCTACCGCCTATTCCCGGCCTACTGCCAGGCGACCGGGCTCGATCCCAACGCGGTCAAATGGAAGTTCGTCGACCTGCGCTTGCGCGAAAGTCTGCTGCTGCGGGGTGAGGTGGACGCCATCCTGGGGTTCGACAGCACCAGCTACTTCAACTTGGTCAAGGCCGGCGCCAAGCCCGCCGAGGTCAAGTTCCTCTACTACAGCGATGCCGGACTGCCATTATACAGCAACTCGCTGGCCGCCTCGAAGAAGGTCATCGATACCAAGCCGGATGTGGTCGGCCGCTTCGTCGCCGCCTCCGCCCAGGGCTGGATCGACGCCATCAATGACCCGGCCGCTGCCATCGCCGCACTTACGAAGAAAGATAGCCTAACCGACTCCAAGCTGGAGACCGATAAGCTTAAATGGGTCATCGAGCACCAGATCCTGACCTCAGAATCGCGCGCCAACGGCTTGGGCGCTGTGGACGAGACACGTCTGGCCAAGTCCATCGCGATCGTCCAGCAGGCGTTCGAGCTGCCGATCGCACCCCCGGCCGACCAGATTTTCGACGCCCGCTTCCTGCCGCCCGCGGAAAAGCGCAAGCTCCCAACGTGACCTTCGACCTCGTAATCCGCGGCGGCCTGGTCGCCACCGCCGCCGACGTGGTCCGCGCCGATGTCGGAATCACCAACGGGCGGATCGCAGCGCTGGCCGACCGCATTGTTAGCGGCGACCGGGTCATTGATGCCACGGGTCGCCTCGTACTACCCGGCGGCATCGATGCGCATTGCCATCTCGACCAACCCATGATGCCCGGCCTGGCCTCCGCCGGCGCTGCCATGGCTGACGGCTTCCGCTCCGGCACGACCAGCGCGGCCTTTGGCGGCACCACGAGCATCATGTCCTTCGCCGTCCAGCATCGCGGCACCTCCCTCCGCGACGCGGTGGCCGACTACCACCGCCGCGCCGAGGGCAACGCGGTCATCGACTATGGCTTCCACCTGGTCATCGCCGACCCCACCCCGGCCGTGCTTGGCCAGGAACTGCCCGCCCTGATCCGCCGCGGCCACGCCAGCCTCAAGGTCTACATGACCTACGACGCCATGCGCCTGACCGACCGGGAGATCCTCGACGTGCTCGCCGTCGCCCACGAAGAACGCGCCGTTGTCCTGGTGCATGCCGAGAACCACGAGATCATCGGCTGGCTCGCCGACCGGCTGGAGCGCGAGGGCCGCACGAAGCCGCTGCAGCACGCCACCTCCCGCCCCCTCGTGGTCGAGCGTGAGGCGACCCATCGCGCCATCACCCTGGGCGAAGTGGCCGACGTGCCTCTCGTCATCGTCCACGTCTCCGGCGCCGAACCAGCCGACGAGATCCGACGGGCCCGCGCCCGCGGCGCCAACGTCCATGCCGAGACCTGCCCGCAATACCTGTTCCTCACCGAGGACGACCTGGACCTGCCGGACATGCAGGGCGCCAAGGCCATGTGCAGCCCGCCACCGCGGGACACCGCCAGCCAAAAAGCGATCTGGCAGGGGATCGAAGATGGTCTGTTCGACATCTTCAATTCCGACCACGCCCCCTATCGCTTCGACGAGAAGGGAAAGCTTTATGCCGGGCCGAATCCACCGTTCCGAAAGGTGGCCAACGGCATCCCAGGCCTCGAAACGCGGCTGCCCCTGTTATTCAGCGAGGGCGTCATGACCGGACGCATCGACCTGCGGCGCTTTGTCGCGCTGACCGCCACCAACAACGCCCGCCTCTACGGCCTGCATGGCCGCAAGGGGACCATCGCCGTCGGTGCCGATGCCGACATCGCGGTCTGGAACCCCGATCTCAAACGGGTCCTCCGCAACACCGAGCTGCACCACAACGTGGACTATACACCCTACGAGGGCCGCATGATTACTGGATGGCCGGAGACGGTGCTGAGCCGCGGCGACGTCATAGTCAGCGACGGTATGCTGAACGCCGAGCCCGGCCGTGGACGCTTTCTCGAACAAGCGCCTTCCTCCGCGTTGCGCCGGCACGGTAGGGTCCCACAATGGACCTGAAGCTCGCCGGGCGGCGCGCCCTGGTCCTTGGCGGCAACCGCGGCATGGGCCTGGCGGTCGCCACAGCGCTGACCGGCGAGGGTGCGGCCGTCGCCATCGCCGCCCGCGACCCTGACCGCCTGGAGGCCGCCCGCGCGGAACTCGGCCCCGACGCGATGGCGTTCCCGCTTGACCTCGGCGATACCTCTGGGCTGTCCGCTTTCGCAGCCGGTGTGACGCAGGCCTTCGGCGCCCCGGAAATCCTCATCAACAACACCGGCGGCCCGCCATACGGTGCCGCTGCCGGGCGCAGTCACGCGGAGTGGCAGACTAGCTTCCAGGAGATGACCCTCTCCGTTATCGCTCTCACTGACGCCTTCCTGCCCGCCATGCGCGAGGCTGGATGGGGCCGGGTCATCACGATCGTCTCCTCCGGCGCCGTACAGCCGGTCCCGGTCCTCGGCATCTCCAATGCGTTGCGATCGGCCCTGATCGGCTGGTCCAAGACGCTGGCCGGCGAGGTCGCTGCGGAGGGCATCACCGTCAACGTCCTCGTCCCGGGCCGGATCGCCACCGAGCGCGTGTTCCTCACCGACCAGGCCGCGGCCCAGCGCCAAGGCCTCGATCCCGCTGAGATACAGCGCCGCAGCGAAGCCACGATCCCGGTGGGCCGCTATGGGCGCCCCGAAGAGGTGGCGGATATGATCGCCTTCCTCGCCAGCCCCCGCGCCGCCTATGTGACCGGTGCTATGATCCGCGTGGACGGCGGCATCATCCGGCATGTCTGAGCATACCCGGCCCGCTCTGAAGCTCACTCATGCCGCCGCCCACGCGCTGGTCGCTCAGGCCGTCCGCGAGGCCGAACGCCTCGGGATCCCGCAGGTGATCGCCGTCGTCGACGAGGGCTGCAACCTGCTCGCCTTCCTCCGCATGGACGGTTCCCGCGTGCTCTCCATCGAGTCCGCCCAGCGCAAGGCCATGACAGCAGCAACCACCGGCAAACCCACCGGCGGCATGGATCCCGACCTCGCCGTTCGCCTCGCTGCCGCGACCGATGGCCGCATGACCAATCTTAAGGGCGGCGTTCCGGTCATCGTCGACGGCCAAGTAGTGGGCGGCATCGGCATCGGCTCCGGCACCGGCGAACAAGACCTGGGCATCGCGCAAGCCGCGCTCGCCGCGATGGGTCTGGCCTAACCCGGCGAAGCCGTCGCTGCCGCGGTTCCCGGCTCGGTCCGCACCGTCCAGCCGGTCATCCGCTTCTCGATGAAGGCCGCGACGAGATACATCGCCACTCCCAGCCCACTCGTGACCAGCAGCGCCGCAAACACCAGCGGGACGTCGAAGCGTGACGACGCCACCACCATTAAATGGCCGATCCCGCTATTGGCCGCAATCGTTTCCGCCAGGATCGAGCCCACAAACGCCACCGAGATGGCGATCTTCAGGCTGGCGAAGAAATACGGCATCGCCCGCGGCAGACCGATTTTGATGATGATGTCCAGCGACCCGGCGCCGAGCGCGCGCATCACGTCGCGCAGTTCCGGCTCCACCGTCGCGATACCGGTCGCCACGTTGACCACGATCGGGAAGAAGCTGAGCAGGAAGGCGGTGATCACCGCCGGCACTGTCCCAATCCCGAACCAGATTACCAAGATCGGCACCACGGCCACCTTCGGAATCGCATTGAAGCCGATCAGCATCGGGTAGAGCGCCGCGTAGACCAGGGTAGACCCACCGATGGCGCAGCCGAGCACTAGGCCACCCACCACGGCCAGCAGAAAGCCCAGGATGCTGGTCATCAGGGTCTGCATCGCGTTTTCGAACAAGGGGCCGCGCCACTGCCACATCGAGGCGAAGGTGGCCGAAGGAGAGGGCAGCACGAACTGCTCAATATCGAACGCACGGACGACGACCTCCCACAGCACGAACGCGCCCACGATCACGATCCAGGGCAGCAGCCGCTGCCAAGCCCGCCGACGGATGGCCGCGCGCCGCATCGCCTCGGCGCGTTCGATCGCCGCCTTAGAACGGACGGGGCGGATGGGCTGGGCACCGGCCTGGATGACGTCAGACATGGGCGTGCTCCGGCTGGGTAACGTTGCGGACGTCCGAGATACGATCGCGCAACCCGTGCACCAAACTCGTGAATGCCGGCTGGTAGGTCGTCTCCAGCGTCCTCGGGCGCGGAAGTTCGATGGGTTGGATATGAACCATCCGGCCTGGCCGGCTGCTCATCACGAACACCCGATCGGCCAGGTAGACCGCTTCGCGCAGATCATGCGTCACCAGCAAGACCGTCGGCCGTCGCGCGAGCCACACATCCTGCAGCACGGCCCAGAGCTCCTCGCGCGTGAAGATGTCGAGCGCGCCGAACGGTTCGTCCAGCATCAACAGCCGGGGCTCGTGGATCAACGCCCGGCATAGCGACACACGTTGCTGCATCCCGCCCGAGAGCTGCCAGGGCGCCCGGTTCTCGAAGCCAGCCAAGCCGACGAGGGCCAGCAACTGCTTGGCCCGCGTTTCGTAGGTGGCCCGTTCCCGTCGCAGCCGGCTCCGGTGCGGCCGCACGACTTCGAGCGGTAGCAGGACATTGCGGAGGATGGTGCGCCACGGCAGCAATGTCGGGTTCTGGAACGCCATGCCGGCGATCGAGACGGGGCCGGTGACCTCGGTCCCATCAACGATGACCGTGCCGTCGCTGGCCGGCCAGAGCCCGCTCAGCAGCTTCATCAGCGTCGACTTGCCGCAGCCGGACGGCCCGACGACGGCGATGAACTCGCCCTGTTGGACCTTCATGGACAGTTCGCTCAGGGCGAGGGTGCCGTCCGCCCCGCCATATTGCAGACTGACATCGTGGATATCGACGAAAGGTTTCGATGACGGCATGGCAGGTGGTTATCCAGACGATGCTCTATGTTCGACTGTCATAAGCAAAGCCTGGGCCACTCATGGGCATGGATCATTTGCGTTGTTTGGGTCTGTCAGCGGCAGGGAGTGGGGGCATAATGGCGCCGCAGACCCACCCCACCGTGCAGGAGGTTGAGCAGGCGCATCTCGCGCAGGGCGTCGTGATCCTCGTCCAGGGTGAGGCCGTCGATGCCGAGAGCCACGCGGCAGCTGCGGGCGATCATGTCGGCCACTGGGCGATGCCGAACCGGATCCCGAGGTTGGAACTCGTGTTGACGGTGATCGTCACGCGCCGTGCGGTCAGCAGGGGCTCGCCGGGTCTCGCGTGCGGGCAGTGCGCCAGAGTGAGGCGCGGCGTGAGCAGGCCGATGCCGTCCAGGTAACGGGGCATGCCGTCCAGGAAGGTGCTGTCGGCCCAGTCACGCTGGTAGCGGATTTCGAGGCAATGCATGTGCATGCGTCGGCCGGTACGTTTCGATGACGAGGCTGCTAGCCAACGAATGGCCGCTTTTTGCCAGCGGTTTCTTAAAACCTGCCGGTCCGCTTGTGGTAGTCGTTACAACCTGAATGCAATGGCTACTTGGCAATCGTTAAAAAGGTCTGCTTTTCCTAGATCATTGCTCCACAGCGGACAGTCCGCTCTCGGCCCGTCTAGGTGCGAGGAAGACGAGCTGACATCACGAACCCCGCTGGAACGGCTCAACGGCAATATGACACGGTGCACCAACTGGGTCGGCAACCGCGACGCGGCTGTTACAGTGCTCACCGATGTCATTCTTCTCGAGCAAAACGATGACGGGACGCTAGCGCCGCTGATGGGCTTTGAGACGTTCGCTCCAGTAAACGATGATCCCTCATCTAACTGCCAGCCGGTGGCAGACTGGGTGATGAGTTCTACTTCGCTTCAGGCTGCCGCAACGGTGCAGCTAGACCACGGAGTGGGACACGAGCCAAAGCCTCTTCATTGGGCCAAGAACACTCATAATGCGATCGCAGCCCTTCAGCGCGAGCACCAGTCAGAAGCTTTTTACCAGGAGACGTGACGTGAGACTGATCGGACAAGTGGCGCTCGTCACGGGCGCACAGCAGGGCATCGGTCGGGCAATTGCCGAAAGCCTGGCCTCCGACGGCGCAGACATCGCGATAAATTGGCTCGATGACGAACACGCGGCGCAGCAGGTTGCGCAGGCAATACGTAATGCCGGTCGTCGAGCTTTGTTACTGCATGGCGATATCTCTGACATCGCCGTCTCGGCCATGATGGTGCAGGAGACGATGCGCGTATTTGGGCAGCTGAATGTTCTGGTGAACAATGCTGGCATTTTTCCTCGCACGCCGTTTCTCGAAATGACGGCGACGGAATGGGACCGGGTGCACGGCGTCAACCTTCGCGGCGCCGCTTTCTGTGCACAGGCGGCAGCACGCGCGATGGCGGTCGGTCAGGGCGGAGCGATCGTCAATCTCGCATCCTCGGCGGTGCGGGGCTCACCAAAGGGCGCGCATTACAGCGCGAGCAAATCCGGCCTGATCGGCCTCACGCGCACCATGGCGCTCGAACTCGCACCATACCGTATTCGAGTGAACGCCGTCGCGCCGGGTCTCGTTGACACGGCGCAGCCGCGTGGCGGTCACGACGAAGAGGGATTGGTTCGGCTGGCCAGTCAGATCCCGCTGGCGCGCATGGGCCGCGGCACTGAGATCGGTGACGCCGTGGTCTTCCTCGCGTCTGACCGTTCCTCATTCATGACCGGCGAGATGATTCACGTGAACGGCGGCGCCTATATGGGCTAAGCCGCCAGATCAAATACCGCGTTGCGCTGTCCATCCAGCACGTAGGCGACGATCGCGGCGCTGGCCGGCGTACCGATGACCGGTGCGGCGAAGGCGGTGAATTTTGCCACGAGTTCAGCGCGGGTCATCGGCCGATTTGGATCGCCGGGCACCGTGTCGATGCGTAGGCTCCAGCTTCGGGTTCCGGCGCCGACATGCAACGTACAGCCGCGCGCACCCGTTGCAGTCAGCGCCGTGTCCGTTTCGATGGCGAGCATCCGTTCCAGCCGAGCCACTTTGGGATCGGACAGATGGGCTGACGTGTAGGCAAGCGGCACCAGACGGCCATACAGCAGGCTCCAACTCAGGCCGTAGCTGAGGCTGAACTGCGCCTGAATAGCGGTGTTCGGCGCCCGGTTGGCGCAGTACGTGCGCGCCTCGGCGTAGATGTCGAGAGACAGCACATCGATCTCCGCGGCAGGGAAAGGCGCCTCCGCATGGAACGCCTCCGCCGCTGCGACGCCGAAATGCACATGCTTCACCGCCGGGTAATACTTGAGATAGCCGTCTCGGATCAGCCAATGACCCGGGGGCGCGGCGGCAGGGAGTGCCGCCTCCGCCGTGCCGAGCGCGATGGCGGTCATGGCGGCGATGCTGCCGGGTGGCCCGCCAAGGCCGGCCAAACTGGCGGCTACAGCGGCCACGCCGTGCGTGGCACCATGGCCGGCATAGGCGTTCCGCGCGGTCGAGCCGAAGGTAATCGGGTGATAGAGGCTGAACGGCATGTGGCAGGCAACATGGTTCAGTGCGGCGAGCGTCGTCGCCGGGTCAACGCCGATAAGCCGCGCGTAGGATGCGGCCGCGGCAAAGCTGCCCCAGGTGCCGTCCACATGCATGCCGGGACGGATGCGGCAAATAGCGCCGAGCCGGCCGCCTACCTCATAGCCGGAGATCAGCGCGTCCAATACCGCCCCGAGCGTCGTGCGCCGGGTGAGGGCGGGCCCAAGGATAGCGGGTAGCGCATGCAGCCCCGGCCGGCCATGCGCGGAGGCTAATCCCTCGCACGCCTCGTGCCAGCAGGCGGCGGCAGCGAACCACTGCGCTAGTCCGGCGGAGGTCAGCCCGACAGTCAGACCGGGGAAACGCAGGGCGCCCGGGTCAGCGGCCGCAAGCTGTATGGCAAGTGCGGCTACCTCGGGCTCTGCCGCGCCAGCGATGGCGCAACCAAGCGTATCCAGCAACAACGCCCGTGCGATCGCCTCGACGGTTGGATCGGCTGGCGCGACCGCCAGCCACTCGAGTACCGTACCCAGATCGCGTTCGAGCACGTCCGCCATCACACGCCTCCACCGAAGGCGCGGTCGAGGCCGACCAGCTTTTCCAACAAGATCACCAGCAAATAGGCGAACAGGATCAGGACCGTCGAAACCGACGCCACCATCGGGTCGATGGCAAATTCAATGTAGTTATAGATCCGCACCGGGAGCGGCATCATGTCGGGTCCGCTCAGAAACAGTGACAGCGTGGTCTCGTCGAATGACATGATGAAGACGAAGATTACCGATGCCAGTAGTGCCGGCACCAGGCCTGGCAGCAGTACGCGTAGTAAGATCCGCCCCTCGGCTGCACCCAGGCTCTGCGCCGCCTCCACGATCGCCGGGTCCATACCGGCAAGGCCCGCACCGACCGAACGTACGACGTATGGCGTCGTGACGAGCACGTGGCCGATGAGCAGGCCAAGAAAAATCTGGTCGAAGCCCGCCCGCTGATAAAATTGCAGCAGGGCCACCGCGGTAACGATGGTGGGCAGCAGCAGCGGCGCGAGTAAGAAGTTCCGCAGCCACTCCCGGCCGCGCCCGGCATCACGGTGAAGCGCCAGCGCCGCGAGCGTGCCGAGCGGCGTCGCGACCATCGCGCAGGCTGCAGCCAGCAACAGGCTATCTGCGAAGGAGCGGATAAAATCACCCTTCGCCGCGAGTGCTGCATACCAACGCAGAGTGAAGCCGTGCGGCGGAAACGTTACGTAATCGGTGGTCGTGAAGGATCCGCCTATCACGACGACGAGTGGGGCGAGCAAGAACAGGACAGTGATACCGGCCATGACCTGCATCAGCAGTGACGGCTGGGCGGAGCGGCGCGGGCTCAATGCCTGAAGACTCGCCCGTGCAGGGTCATCAACCCCAGGTTAAGCACGAGTAGCAGGAAAACCAGCGCTGAGCCGACTGGCCAGTTCAGCGATAGCGTGAACTTCTGGTAGACGACTCCCGCTACGGTTTGCACCCGCCCGCCGCCCAGCAGTTGCGGCGTGATGAAGGCGCTCACCGTCAGGCAAAAGACCAGCAACGAGCCGGAGCCCAGCCCGGGCAGGGCCATGGGGAAGAACACCTTCCAAAATCGCCGAGCCCGCGACGCGCCAAGGCTTTCCGCCGCCTCCAACAGCCGCTCGTCGATTCCGCCCATGACGCTGGCCAGGCTAAGCACCATGAGCGGGAGGCCGATATGGGTGAGCGCGATCACCACGCCCAACATATTGCCGGTCAGTGCTAGCGGACGATCGATCACGCCGAGGCCGGTAAGCCATTGGTTGAGTACGCCGTGGTCACCCAACAGCACCAACCAGGCATAGGAGCGTACCACGAGGTTGATCAGCAGCGGCGAGAGCACGATCGCCATCAGCAGCCCGCGCCATCGCGCCGGCCCCCGTGCCACGATCACGGCTAGTGGGTAGCCGAGTAGGCTGGCGGCAAGCGTGACCAATAGTCCTAGCAGCAGTGTGTGGCCGAATAGCGAGACGTAGAAGGAATCTCGGAACAGTCCTGTGTAACTGGCCAGCGTGAGGTCCGGCGCGAATAGGGTGAGGCTGCTGAAACGGTCCAGGCTCATGCGCAGCATCTGCGCCGTCGGCAGTACCAGGAAAAGCAGATATACCAGCATCACCGGCGCCATAAACAGGATGAGGCGGCCGCGGCCTCCTGAGACGGCAAGGCGCGGCGACACGGTCGACGTCAGCTCGCGATCTCGCGGTTCCACCGGTCGATGATCGAATCGCGCGCCTCGATCAGTGCCTCCCACTTCGGGAAACGCAGCGCCTCGACCGCTGTGGCGCCATACACGTGCTTGGCAGCCAGATCGGGCGAGAGCGCCACCGTGCGGTTGCTGGGGCTGTACAGCAGGTCGGCATAGGTGCGCTGATAGTCCGGCGAGAGCACAAGATCGACGAACGCGCGCGCGAGATCCATTTCCGGCGCCGTGCGCGGGATCTGCACACCGGCACGCAGGCCCCACACACCTTCTTTCGGATGAGCGATGGCGACCTTGATACCCTTGTCCTGCAGCTGATGCGCGCGGTGGCCATAGTATAGCGCCGCGTCGATCTCTCCCTGCTGGAATTGAGTGAACCCGTCTGTCACGCCGTGATAGATCTTGTAGTTCGCCAGCTTCTTGATCGCGGCAAACCCGGGATCGAGGTTCGTCTCGCTGCCACCGTTCAACAGCGCTGCGATGTAAAGGAAGATGACGCCGTATGAATTGCTGATATCGGGGATGCCGACCGTCAACCCGGGCTTCCACAAATCCTGCCAGCTCATCGGCTCGGTCAGCTTGGCTGGATTGTAAACCAGCGGCAGCTCGTAGACGATGGCGCCGTACATCGGCAGCGCTGGCGGCTTACTATTGGCGTAGATGTCGGTGATGTTCGTCAACTGGGCGCTCTGGTCCGGCGCCCACAATTTCGCGGTCTGACCGAGGATCGCCTCGTCATCATTGAGGTAGAGCACGCTGAAGGGCGCAGCACCGCGCCCGGCGATGAGCTTCGGTAGCTGCGTGGAGCCGAGGCCGATGTCGAGACGCACGTTGACGTTATGAGCACTCTCAAATGCGGGCAGCAATTTGCGTAGGGTTTGCTCGTAGAGTCCGCCCCAGGTCGCGACAGTGAGGGTGCGCAGGTCGGCGGCTCGGGCCGGGTGGATGGTCGTGGCAGCAAGTCCTGCACCGCCCATTCCATAGGCTGCCGCTCCCAAGAAGCCGCGACGCGTAAAAGATGATCCGGCCATCCGATAGTTCCTCTTAAGCGGCTTTGGTCATGGTGCCTGGCGTGTCGTCGAGCCCGTGCCAGCCCTCAAGCGGCACCACGGCGCGCACGGCCCTCCCCGGCGTTAGCAGCGTTGCGGCAGCTTCGCTCACGAGAACGCGCAGTCGCACGTCGTTGGCAACCGCTTCAATCTCGAAGCCTCGGCCGAGATAGCGTACACTTTCCACCCGCAAGGGTGTCGCGTCGGCCGGTTCCAGACGCAGCCTGTCGGCCGCAAGAAACAGTAGCTTCTGCGGTGGCGATGGCCCTTCGAAGCGCAGCGCTCCACTCGTCACCAGGGTAGCTTGAGCCGCTGCCGGCAATAGGCTGCCCGCCCCAATGAAGTCGGCCACCCAAGCGGTTTGCGGCGCGCGGAACAGTCGAGCGGGGCTGTCCAGCTGTTCGATGACACCGTTGCGCATTACTGCAACCTGGTCGGCGAGCGCCAGCGCCTCTTCCTGATCATGGGTAACTAGTAGCGCCGTCACCCCCAACCGCGCCTGCAGCTTGCGCAGCTCGCCCTGTAATTGCAGGCGCAGCTTACGGTCGAGCGCCCCTAACGGCTCGTCCAGCAGCAGAATATCAGGTTCAACCGCCAGCGCGCGGGCGAGCGCCACACGTTGCTGCTGCCCGCCGGAGAGCTCGCGCGGGCGACGCCGCACATAATCGGTCAGGTCAACCATTGCCAGTGCGTCTGTCGCCCGCGCCCGCGCCGCAGAGCGCCCGACGCCACGACTTTCTAGTCCGAAGCAGACATTCTCGAGGGCGGTCATGTGCGGGAACAGCGCGTAGCTTTGAAACACCACGCCCATGTTTCGCTCGCGTGGCAGCATTCGTGTGACATCGGTTTCGCCAACCATGATTTGGCCGGTATGAGGGGTAGTGAAGCCAGCAATGCTGCGAAGGAGCGATGTTTTGCCGCAGCCGGACGGTCCGAGTAGTGCTACAAAGCTGCCGGCTGCCACACTAAGCGACACGTCTTTCAGAGCGTGATGCGCCCCGTAAAACAAGTTCAGCCCTCGGATACATAACGGCTTCATTGAAGCAGCAGCTTGTAACGGTGCTTAACCACGAAATGAGGCCGAACGACGGAAAGGCATTCGGCAGCCCGGTTGCCAACAAATGTGCATGATGAAACAACTTTAGGCACGGGCGGCGGGGGCGCCAACCCTAAAAGGGAGTAACAGGCTCGAATGCAGGAAACGGTTCGTTGCACTTTCAATGACCCAGGCCAAGCGTGATGGCGCACTGATGCCAGGTGAGCTCGACGGGCGCATCGCCGTTGTCACCGGTGCTTCTGGTGGAATTGGTCAGGCTGTAATAGACCGATTTGCGGCAGAGGGTGCGCGACTTTACGCATTCGATCGCGTGGCGCCCGCTGTTGCCACCCAGCTCGTTACGTCAATTCTGCTGGATTTAGCAGATGCCGAAGCTATCGTCCGGGCGTTCGAGCGTATCCGCGATGAGGTTGGACGGGTCGACATATTGGTGAACAACGCTGCAGCGGTGACGAGGAGGGCACTGGTGACGGAGCTGGCGCCGGCGGAATGGGACGAGGCAGTTGCTGTCAACTTGACCGCAGCTTTTCACACTTGCCGCTTCGCCATTCCGCTTATGCCTCCTGGAGGGTCGATCATTAATGTCGCCTCCCAGCTCGGCCGCGTTTCAACGGGGGGGGGCGTGCAGTGTATTCGGCGACCAAAGGCGCGCTAATCGCGTACAGCAGGGCGTTGGCGGTGGATCACGCACCGCAGGGCATCCGGGTCAACGCGCTGTCGCCCGGTGCCGTCCGTACGGCGCGCGTCTCCAGGACATTCGGCTCGACTGAGCAGGCTGAAGCCGCCCTTGCACCTTTGCATCTACTAAACCGTTTAGGGCGCGTGGAGGAAATCGCTGAGGCAGCCCTGTTCCTTGCGTCCGCTCGTGCTTCGTTCGTCACAGGTTCGGACTTACTGATCGATGGTGGCTACTGCGCGCGGTAGGGCGATTTCTTTCTTTGCCGGGCTTTGAATATCCGGTCGCATCCGGCGAGCGCTGCGACCGGACTTGCCGACCGTCGTTTTGATCGCGAGCTGCTGCTGGAACCGGAACTAAATGCGTTCGCAGATATCCAAGATGACCAGAATGTAGATCCGAACCATGTCGAGGAAATCGCTTCGGTCGACGCGTTCGTCGGGCATGGTATTGTAACGGCCTCCGGGTCCACAGACCACGCCCTCCATGCCGCCGGTCTCGAGAAGATGGCCCGCATCAGTCCCATAAAATCCCGGCGGGCGGACGGGTCCGGTCGGTTGCTCCTCGCCACGCACCCCGCGGTAAGCCGTGTTGATCGCCTGAACGATCCGGCTGTCGGTCGCGACCTCGAACGGCGGCATGGTCGCGCGGCCAAGAACCCGCTCGGGCGTCAGCATCGCCTTCAAGCCCGGAAAACGCGCCTCGAGCGCATCCAACTCATGGCGCATGTCCCCGATCGCATGCTCTTCCGTCTGACCCGGCGCATAGCGGCCGGACCCCTGCAGCCGGACGTAATCCGACACCTGCGCCGGCCGCCACTCCGCCAGATCACGGCCAAGAGCGCCGTGCATCACCCCGACATGGACGCGGTTGATCGAACGATGCGCCTCGCTCGGCGCATCGGAAAACGTCATCGCGTTCAGCCGCGGGATCAGGTCGCAAGCGGCCACGATCGCGTCGACGGCCTCTTCGCGCTTGGACAGATGCCGGGTCTTGCCGACTAGTTCGATCAGGAAGGTGAAGGCGGCGGCGTGCATCGTCATTGCCTGCAGGTCGGTCGGCTCGGAGTTGACGAAGTAGTCGGCCCGCAGCCCGGCATCCATCAGCGCCTTGGTGCCCACGCCGCCCTGTAACTCACCCACCACGAAGGTAAGGATTACATCGCCGCGCAGCTGTACCCCGGCGTCCAGCAACGTCTTTACCGCGCAGAAATACGCGCAATCTCCGGCCTTCATGTTGGACACGCCGATGCCATAGATGAAGTCCGTGTCGACCTTGCCTTCCCAGGGATCGACCGTCCAACCCTCTGTCACTGGGTTGGTGTCAAGGTGGCCGTTGAACAGCAGGCTTTTGCCGCCGCCAGTACCGCGCCAGCGCCCCACCGCGTTAATGCGGCCACCCGGCACCGGCGCCAGCTCCGTCTCGAGACCGAGCGCCCGTAATTGGTCGCCCATGAACTCGACCAGCACGCGTTCGCCATCGGTCTGGCTGTAGCTCTTGTGCTGCACCATGCGTGACAGCAGCGCGAGGCAAGCGGTCTCATCGATGCGGGCGAGGATCTCGTCGTTGGTCAGGGTCGGTCTCCTAGGTCCAATCGGGGCGACGCATCGATCAGCGCGCGCGTGTAGGGGGCGCCCTCGCCGGCGGCGATCGCGGTGTCGCTTTGCAAATCCATCAGCCGGCCCGCCTGCATCACCGCGATCCGGTGGGCGATCTGGCGGACCAGGTTGAGATCGTGGGTGATGAACAAGTAGGCGGTGCCGTGCAGGCGGTGCAATTCGAGCAGCAACTCGATCACCGTCGCCTGCACGCTGACGTCCAGCGGCGCGGTGATCTCGTCGCAGATCACCAGGGCCGGGCGGGCGGCGAAGGCGCGGGCGATGGCGACGCGTTGCTTCTCGCCGCCGGAGAGCTGGTGCGGGTAGCGCCGCGCATAGTCGGCCGGCAGTCGCACCTGCTCCAGCAGCCGCGGCACCTCGCGGACGTCGCCGCCGAACAAGCGCAGCGGCCGTGCGATCTGGCTGCCGACCGTGTGCCGCGGGTTCAGCGAGGCGTCCGGGTGCTGGAATACGACCTGCACCGCACGGCGGTAGTCGCGCCCCATCCGCCCCACCACGGCACCGCGCAGACGCAGCCGGTCCGCATGCGGCACCAGCCCGGTCAGTGCCCGCGCCAAGGTGGACTTGCCGGACCCGCTCTCGCCGACCACGCCCAGGATCTCGCCCTCGCGCACGCTGAAGCTGACCTCGCGCACGGTCGGCGCCGGTGCAGGCCCGAACAGGCGCTTGCGACCATAGGTCACGCCGATGCCATCCAGTTCGAGCAGCGCCGGCCCCGGCGTCGACTGCGTCAGCCGCCGCTCAGGCCGTGGCACCGCATCGGCCAGCTCACGCGTATAGGCATGCTGGGGCGCGACGAAGATCTGACGCGCCGCCCCCTGCTCGACCAGGCGCCCGGACCGTAACACGGCGATGCGGTCGGACACGTGCGCGACCAGGGCCAGGTCGTGCGAGATGTAGAGCGCCCCGGCGCCGGTCTCCCGCAGCAGCGTGGCGAACAGCTCCAGGATGCGGGCGCCGGTGATCACGTCCAGCGCGGTGGTCGGCTCGTCGAGGATCAGCAACTCTGGCCGGGTCGCGAAGGCGGTGGCGATCAGCACGCGCTGCTTCTCGCCGCCCGAGACCTGGTGCGGGTAGCGACGCAGGATGGCGGCCGGGTCGCGCAGCCCGACATGGCCGAGGATGTCTAGCGCCTCCGCCTGCGCCGCCGCCGGGTTGAGGCCGCGATGCAGGCGGAGCACCTCGCGCACCTGCCGCCCGATCGTCAGCGTCGGGTTAAGTGCGGCCGACGGGTCCTGGAACACCATGCCGATCCGCCGCCCGCGGATCGGGCGCAGCGCCCGCTCCGGCAGGCCCCGCAGATCCTGTCCCTCCAGCGCGATCCGGCCGCCTTCCTCGCGGGCGTTGCGCGGCAGCGCCCGCATGATCGCCGCCGCCAGGCTCGACTTGCCGGACCCGGACTCGCCCACTAGCCCCAGCACCTCGCCCGGCGCCACCGCCAGCGACAACCTCTTCAACACCGGCCGCACCGCCCCCGCGACCCGGTAGCCAAGCGTGTAATCCTCGACCGCAAGCAACGGCGTCATCGCTCGTCCCGCGGGTTAAGCGCGTCGCGCAGCCCGTCGCCGAGCAGGTTGAACCCGATCGCGGTCAGCGCGATCGCGCCGGCCGGGCCGATCATGGTCCAGGGTGCCTGATGCAGCGTGCGCCGCGCTTCGGCGGCCATCAGGCCCCAATCGGCGGCCGGCGGCTGCGCCCCCAGGCCGAGAAAGGAGAGGGTGGCGAACAGCATCACCGCGAACGCGACCCGGATGGTCGTCTCCACCACGATCGGCGCCACCACGTTGGGCAGCATCTCCGCCAGCACGATCCAGCCCGCCCCCTCGCCGCGCGCCAACGCCGCGCCCACGTAGTCCAGGCGCCGCACTGACAAGGCGACGCTGCGGGTAATGCGCGCCATCGACGGCACGAACGCGATCGCCACCGCCAGCGCCGCGTTCAGCGACCCGGCGCCGACCGTGCCCACAATCAGCAGCGCCAACAGCAGCCCGGGGATCGCCATCACAGCATCCACCGTTCGCATGATCGCCTCGTCGACCCGTCCGCCCCAGAACGCCGACGCCGTGCCGATCACCGCGCCGACGATCGTGCCGCCGAGCGTCGCCAGTAGCGCCAACGGCACGGTCGTGCGTGCGCCCCAGAGCAGCCGCGACAATACGTCACGCCCGAGTTGGTCGCCGCCGAGCCAGTGCCGGGTCGAGGGCGCGGCGTAGCGGCCCATGAAGTCGATCATCTCCGGATCGAACGGCGCCACCATCGGGCCGAGCAGGCAGGCGAGCCCGACGATCAGCAGCAATAACAGGCCGAGAACGCCCTGAGGCGTGCGCCCCAAGCGGCGGAACGTCTCAATCATAGCGGATTCGGGGGTCGAGCACGCTCAACGCCATGTCGGCCAGCAGGTTGGCCACGGCGTAGGTGGCCGCCATGATCAACGCCGCGGCCTGCAGCATCGGCAGGTCGCGCGACGTGATCGCGGTGATGACGGCGCGGCCGATGCCGGGGATGGCGAAGATTTCCTCCACCACGATGATGCCGCCGAGAAGGTAGCCGACATCCAGCGCCAGCACCGTGACAACCGGCAGCATGGCGTTGCGCAGCACATGCCCGACCACGATCCGGCCCGGCGGCAACCCCTTCAGCCGCGCCGCCCGGATGTAATCGCTATGCAGCACGTCGACCGTCTCGGACCGCACCATGCGGGAGATGTGCGCCATTAGCACCAGCGAGACCGTCAGAACCGGGAGCACGAGATGGCGAACCGCATCGGCCGGGTCGTCGGTCAGCGCGACATAGCCAGTTGCGGGCAGCCAACCGAGCCAGTCCGCCAGCAACATCAGCAGCAACGTGCCGGTGACAAATTCCGGCAAGGACACACCGACATAGGACAGCAGCCCGGCGCCCAAATCAATCGCGCCACCCCGCCGCAGCGCCGCCACCACGCCGAGCGGAACCGCCAGCACCACCACGAGCAGCAACGCGCACGCCGCCACCAGCAGCGACCGTCCCAGCGCCAGCATCAGCACCGGCCCGACCGGCTGCCCGGTCCGCATCGAGGTGCCGAAATCCCCGGTCACCACGCCGCTCAGCCAGTGCCAATACTGCACGGCCGCCGGCTGATCGAGCCCGAGCCGCGTCCGCACTGCCGCCAGCGCCTCTGCCGTCGCGTTCTCGCCCAACAGCGTCGTCGCCGCATCGGCCGGCAGCACCTGGGTGATGCCGAACACGATGACCGAGACGACCAGCATGGTGTACAACACCAGGCCGAGCCGGCGGAGCAGCCAACGCAAGCTCATCCGATCACTCTCAAGCGGGGCGCTTGGGCGCCCCGGCGCCGAGCCAGACCTGATCAAAGGCGAACACGGCCGCCCGCGGGTTGAGCAAGAAGCCCTCGACATAGGCGCGCCGCGCGGCGAGCAGGTCGAAGAACACCGGGATCACCGACGGCACCTCGTCATGGATCAGCTTCTGGGCCTTGGCATACGCCTCCTGCCGCTTGGCGTCGTCGCCCGTCATGCGCCCCTCGGCGATCAGCGCATCGAACTCCTTGTTGTTCCAGCGCGTCTCGTTCCAGGCGGAATCGGAGGTGTACAGCAGCGAAAAGATCGCATCCGCCGTCGCCTGCATGTTGTAGAAGCCGACGTAGAACGAGCCCTTCTTCCAGACCTGGTCGAGATAGGTCGCGTGCGGCATGGTCTGCACGTTGATGCGGAAGCCGGCCGGCTTGGCCATCTCGCGCATCGCCACCGCCATCTGCGTCCGCGTGCCCGGAACGTCCGACGCGATCATCGTCAGGTCGAGCCCGTTCGGGTAGCCGGCCTCGGCCAGCAGCTTCTTTGCCGCCGCCAAGTCCGGCTTGCGCTGCGGCTGCTCGGCGAAGAAATGGTAGGCCGAGTTCATCGGGCTGTCGTTGCCCGGCGTGCCGTAGCCCTGCGCCACGAAGCCGACCATCGCCTCGCGATCCACCGTCAGCGCCAGCGCCTGACGCACCCGCATGTCGCTGAACGGTTTGACGTCGCAGCCCATATTGACGTTGAGGAATTGGCCGGACGGTATCCGAAGCGGCACCACGCCGGAGACGTTGGCGAGGCGGCCGAACTCCGAGGCTGACGCCAGCGAGATCAGATCCGTATCGCCGGACAGCAGCGCGGACGCCTCCGCGGTCGGGTCCGGGTAGACCAGCACCTCGACCCGGTCGAGATACGGGCGCGCCTTGTCGTAATAGGCCGGGTTGCGCTCGACGATGATGCGCCGGTCTGGCTCGAACGACACCAGCTTGAATGGGCCGGTGCCGATCGCCTTCTGGCTCAGCTGCTTGAGGTCGCCCTCGGCGATCGCCGCCGGGATGATTTTGGCGTTGGTATAGGCCAGCGCGACCGGCAGGTCGGCAAACGGGCCTTTCAGCACGAACCGCACCGTCTGGTCGTCCACCGCCTCGACCCGGTCGATCGGCCCGACATTGGTGCGCGCCGGCGAGGCCGTCTTCGGGTCGAGGATCGCCTTGAACGTCGCCACCACGTCGCGCGCCGTGCAGGCGGAACCGTCGTGGAACGTCAGGCCCGGCCGCAGCACGAAGGTCCACGTCGTGAGGGCGTCGTCATGCGACCAGGACTGCGCCAGATCCGGCTTGGCCGTCATGTCCGGCGCCAGCAGAGTCAGCCCGCTATAGAGCATGCCGGTGACCAGATATTCCGGGATCACCCGCGTCAGCAGCGGGTTCAGCACCGACGCCGCCTGGTCGACCGAGATCCGCAGGGTGCCGCCGCGAACCGGATCAGCCGCGCGCGCCAGATGAGGCAGGGCAGCAAGCCCGGCTGTGGCGGCGAGCAGGGTGCGGCGGTGCAGCGTCATGGGATCAGCTCCGGAATGAGATCGGGGTCGAAATCGGCAGCGAGGTAGAGCAGCACCGAGCGGGCCAGTGCCGTGATGTCGTTGATCGTGGTGTGTTCGTCGGGACCGTGGATGCGGCGCTCGGGCTTTGCGAGGCCACCGAGCAGGATTTCCTGGATTCCGGCGCGCTGAACCCAGCCCATGTCGGAGGACGACGAGGCCGCCCAGCGCCGGAACGCCTCCGCCGGGAAACCCCAGCCTGCCGACAGCGCCCGCTGCCAGCGTGGCCAGTGGGATCCACCGGGATCGAGTACCGGGGCGAGATGGCCGGCCAGCGTGATGTCGTGCCCGCGCGCGATCCCGCCCTGCAGCGCGCCCGCGACGCAGGCCTCGATCTCGGCACGCACGTCATCGGACTCCTCCTCCGGCAGATACCGCCGGTTGACCAGCAGCTCGACCCGGCCCGGCACCGCCGACCCCTTCTCGCCACCCCGGATCGCCGTGACGTTCAGCCGCGCATACAGCGCCCCTTTCGGACCCGGCGCGGCCGCGATCCGCTGCTCCACCACCGTCTTGAGGGCGGCCAACGCGTTCAGCACCGGCAGCGCCGCATCGATGGCGTTGACCCCATCGCCCTCGCCGGAATGCGCGGCGTAGCCGTCGATGCCGATCCGCAGATCCATGCTGCCGAAGCAGCCGCCCCAGATGCGCGCCGCCGCCGTGCCGTTGAACGACAGCAGATGCCCATCGATCATTCCCTGCTCGGCCAGGTAGCGGATGCCGGGATAGGCGCCGCCCTCCTCGTCGGTGCAGAGCAGCAGATGCGGCGCGTAGTAGAGTGCCACGCCGGCCCGGTCGGCAGCCCGCAATGCCGCCAGCACAGCGACGATCGTCCCCTTCATGTCCGCCGCGCCGCGGCCATAGAGCGTGCGCCCCTCGCGGGTGCAACTGAGCGCGGGCCGGGTCCAGCCGTCCCCAGCGGGGGCGGTGTCGACATGGAAATACAGGCTGCACACGGGCTGGTCGTTGCCGCGGCGTGCGATGACGTTGACGCGCTCGCCGGATGCAAACGGCGCGCCCCATAACGCTTCCGGCACGATGACCCGCTCGCATGCAAACCCGAGCCCCGCCAGATCGGGCGCGAGCAGATCGGCAAACGCGCCATAGCCGTCGCCGGGCGGAAACGACGTGTTGCAGGATAGCAGCCGCTCCATGTCGCGCACGATCGTGGCTTCATCGGCCGTGATGGCGTCGAAAGCAGCCTGGAAGTCCGGCCTAGCCCTCATCGTCGAATTTCTCATATAAACTATATATGAATGTTGACGCCGCTGATGTGACTGTCAATCGCCCCGTGCCGCTTTATGAGCACGTAAAACAGCAGATTTCGGAGTGGATCCTGACCGGTGCCTATGCCGAGGGCAGTGTGCTTCCCTCTGAGGCAGCACTCGCGGCCCAGTTCCGCGTCGCGGTCGGCACCATCCGGCACGCTCTTGCCGATCTCGTCAGTGAAGGCCTCGTCGCCCGCCGTCGCCGCATCGGCACGGTCGTGACCGGCCGCGCCCCGCAATCGTTGCGCTTTTTCTTTCAATATTTCCGTCTGCACGCGGCTGACGGTGGTCTCGTCCAGTCGACTACCCGGATGCTCCATCTCGGGCGTGGTCCAGCAACCGCCACCGAAGCACTCGGTCTCCAGATAGCGTCGAATGCCGTCGTAGTCCGCCTCCGCCGCCTGCGTCTCATCGCGGCCAAGCCGGTGATGCTCGAGAGTCTGGTTCTGCCCGCAGATCTTGTGCCCGGCTTCCCCGAACGACCCGAAGACACTCCGCCACTGCTCTATGTCCATCTATGGCGCGAGCACGGCGTCCGCGTCGTGGCTGTCCGCGAACATCTGACAGCAGACTTGGCTTCGCCCGACGAGCGAGCGGCGCTCGGGCTACCTGCACCCGCAGCGATGTTGCGGATACGGTCGACATCTTTCGATGCGACTGGGCGAATTGCGTTGCTCGGTGAGCACGTCGCCAATACCTCGGAGCACCGTTACGTCAACGAGGTTCGCTAGCGAGGATTGCTCCGAACATTGCAGGCCGTTGGTATACCGCTTGCATAGTCTCGGCGATGATCCAGTCTTTGAGGCCGGCGTGAACCTCAACACGACCATGACGGTCTCCGCCTATGGCCAGCTGCGGCACATGGTGCTCTCGGGCGTCATCGCCGGCGGCCAGCTCGTCCAAGAACGTCGAATGGCCGAACAGCTTGGCATTTCCCGAACTCCCGTGCGCGAAGCGTTGGGACGGCTCGAAGGCGAAGGGCTGCTGCGCCGCGATGGCCGATTACTATTCTCGGTCAGCATCTCGGTTCCGGAGGTCATGGAGATCCTAACTGTCCGCCGGCTGCTCGAGGCCGAGGCGACGCGGGATGCAACCAGGCATATGCGATCAGCGCAGATCGACACGGTGCGCGCCGCTATACTGGGTATGTATGAGCCAGACTCCGTCACCGATGATGAGCACTGGGCCAACGACGACTTGCTGCACCTCTCGATCGCTCGCGCGTCAGGCAACAATCTCCTGCTGCGGCTGATCGGCGACCTGCGACAGCGCACGCGGATGTTCGGGCTGCGGCGCATTCCCGGGCGTTTCAGCGTGGGCAAGGCCGAGCATCTGGCCATCCTCGATGCCATGGCCGCCGGTGATGCCGAATTGGCCGCACAACGAATGCAATCGCACATCGATAAGGCCCGCGAAGCGATCCTGGCGGCTTTGGCCGGAGCACCACGATGACCCGGCTCGACGAAAGCGCCAACGGAGTCTTCCTGATCGCCGTCACGCCATTCCGTGACGACGGCGCGCTCGACCTTGCGGGCACGGCCAAGCTCGTCGCGTTCTATCTCGACCGCGGCGCAACCGGGCTCACCATCCTCGGCATGATGGGTGAGGCACCGAAGTTGACGGCCGTGGAGTCCATCGCATTCACCCGTGAGGTCGTGCGCTGCGTTGCCGGGCGCGTGCCGGTGGTTGTCGGCGTTTCGGGCCCCGGTTTGGCCGCAATGCGCGAACTGACGGCAGACAGCATGGCCGCGGGTGCAGCCGGCGTGATGGTGGCGCCAACGCCGAACCTGCGAACGGACGACCAGATCGCCTCCTATTTTCAGGCGGTAGCCGACACGCTCGACGGCGTGCCCTTCGTGCTGCAGGATTTTCCGCAGGCGAACGGCGTTCAGATCAGCCCGTCCGTGCTGAAGGGCATCGTTCGCGACGTGCCGAGTTGCGTGATGATCAAGCACGAGGACTGGCCCGGGCTGAACAAGCTCTCGGCCTTGCGGGCCGGAGATGGCCGCCGGGTCAGCATCCTGACCGGCAATGGCGGCATCTTCCTGCCCGAAGAGATGCGGCGCGGAGCGGATGGCGCGATGACCGGCTTCGCGTATCCCGAAATGATGGATATCGTCGTGCGGGCGCATGGGGCGGGCGATCTCGACCGCGCTGCGGATGTGTTCGATGCCTATCTTCCGCTCGCACGCTATGAGCTGCAGCCCGGGCCCGGCTTGGCCGCGCGCAAGTACGTGCTCGCCAAACGCGGCGCGATCGGCAGCGCGGCGCAGCGGCGCCCCTTCGTCGCACTGACCCGTGAGGATATCGCCGACATCGAATGGCTGATCGGCCGGCAAGAGCGCCGGCTGGCGGCGCTCGGCTGAGGAGACCGACCGTGTCTAGGACGCTGCTCTTCCTCGCCAACGGCCCGACGCGGATCTCCGCCGCGCGGCTGGACGACCGTTTCGCCAGCCTCGGCTTCGAGGTCGACGTACGCTGGGCCTACCAGGGCGAATTTCCCGTAGATCTCAGCGGTTATGCCGGCATCTTCCTCTCCGGCAGTCCGCACGGCTCCTATGAGGACGTTCCCTTCATTCATCGCGAGCACACGCTGATCCAACAGGCTGCCGCGCTCGACATCCCGATGCTCGGCATCTGCTTTGGCAGTCAGATCCTCGGCTCCGCCTTATGTGGCCGCGACCAGGTGTTTCGGCGGGCGACCTGCGAGGTCGGCTACAAATGGCTGGACGCCACGCCGGCCGCCGCCCGCGACCCGGTAGCGCACGGCATCGATCCGCGGGTTTACATGTTCGTCTGGCACAACGACGAGGTCCGCGCCGACCATCCGGACATGCGCATCCTGGCGGCGAGCGATCTCTGCCCCAACCAGATCTGGCGACACCGGGTCGTGCCGGCCTGGGGCATTCAGGGGCACCCCGAGGTGACCCGGGCGCAGTTCCGCGACTGGTCCGAGAGCAGCCGCGCCCGGCTTGAGAGGGTGTGCGAGAAGTTGGCTGCATTGCTGATTGGGTCAGGCTAGCAGCCTTCCCGAACAACGCGGGACTGGCGGCATGGCTGGCACGAGTGGTTTCTACACGGACTTGAACGCTGCGCAGTGGACTATCGTGGCGCCACTGCTTCCTGCCGCCAAGTCCGGCGGGCGCCGGCGCACGACCTGCATGCGAGGCGTGCTCAACGGCGTGTTTTATCTGCTCCGAACCGGTTGTCAGTGGCGGCTGCTGCCGCGCTGCTTCCCGCCCTGGAGCACGGTGCATGACCTTGGTGCACGGATCCCCGCTGCGTTGGCTGAGGTAGGATGGCTTGGGGGATCGTCCCCCGTCACTGTCCGGGGTGGTTGTCGTGCCGTTCAAAGCCAATGCCGAGCGTCGCCATCACAT
>Ga0160428_1000787_pt1 | contig 30100 bp, 18 predicted proteins | sample SolpanmetagenomM_FD_108198 | JGI IMG/M metagenome (GOLD analysis project Ga0160428, IMG submission 108198) | Solar panel surface microbial communities from Lawrence Berkeley National Laboratory, California, USA - M | ecosystem: Engineered > Built environment > Solar panel > Unclassified ... | reverse complement strand
CGGTATTGAACAAATGAACACTTAACCAAAAAGGCACCCTGCAATGCGGAGTGCCTTTTTTACTACTAATAGATTATATGCAATCCTACAACAATGAATATGGGGGCGTGGTTATACCGCCAGCTTTGTACGGAAAAAAGCTAATCACTTAAAGGTTGCCTGCGCTGCGGGCGGCCTTTTTTTTGGCTAGGCACGGTTGTTGATAAATCTACATTCACAAGAAAGCCGTACATGAATACATACGGCTTTGCTGTATTACCAAACTTTTTTTCTCAAGGATAACAACCAGTGGTGTAACTGTATAGTTCGCACACAAAAAAGCCCCTGCCATCACCGGTCGGGGCTTTTTTGTGGTAAATTCATTTGACAGTAAGCTGTAACCTCCTGTCACCCGCTACGAATGGACAAGCAATCTAAAATTAGCCATAGTCGAGTCATAGCCGATAATAAGGCCTGCCTAGAGCGGATCGAAATGCGTCGGCAACGGGTGTGGAGGCTACAGGCGAAAGTAGAATTGAAAATTGACGTATTCTTGGACGAAATCCAACAGCTCAAAAACAACAAGTGAGACAACAAAAAGGCCCCTGTCATTGCCAGCAGGAGCCTTTTGCATTTATAAATTAGGTGTATCCACTATACAGCTATTGGACGGGCGCGCGGGCGTAGGTCACAAAAGAAAGCCCCACCAATTGGCGGGGCGTCTGGCAACTTCTGTAACTTGTTCTATTTACCTAGACGACCAAAGGCCCGGCTGGTCACAACAATAAAGCCCCCATCCACTGAACGGGGGCTTTACTGACGTTAAACAACTTTTATAAAGCTTGCAAGATAACCTGTCTCTACCAGTAGCTGATATAGGTTACAAAAAGAAAGCCCCCGTTCAGTGAGCGGGGGCTTTGCTATCACTAGCTGATTATAAATGTTCCTCTACTATAAGCCTACCAGACAACACAAACCAATTTTGTGCCAGATTTAGACAATTGGTTGACTAAATCTGGCACCGTGGCTCTTTTACTTTTCCCCTTCATCAAACATCTGCTGTACATAGTCTGGCATTTCGAACAGCGGCCATTCCTCCCCCTTGGCTAGATACACCTGGAATACCAGCGCCTTACGCCCCGGCTGGTCGGGATCGTCAATTTGCTTGCCGTGTGTTATATCGGCTACGATATAGGTGGGCCAGTCGAGGGGTGGATCATTGTCGCTCCCTACGCCAATCGCTTCGCCGTACCCAAATTGGGGCGGGTTGTATATCTCGATGTCTGGGTGTATCTGGGTAGTCGACTGGCGGTCGGACCGGTCGAACAGCAGAAAACGAAGTAGTTGGCGCATAACCGAAGATAAGAATAGTTGACCGGGCAAAGGGCAAATCTGTTGATTATTGCGCAGCCGCCTTCGATCTTGTATTGATCGTTACCCCGGAGCACGTTCAGCAAATACAGGTCCGATACCGTGTCGTGGCTATTGATGATCGTAATTGTCTTGCCCGGGTGGATACGATTGTTCAGCTGTTCGGTTTTGAAACTTATGAACCCGACTCCGCCTGATGGGTAAATCTCAATTACATCATACAGGGATGGGTCTAGTATGATGTTGACCCTGTCGGAAATCGCCCGACCGTAGTAGGCCCGGCCATTGAACAAACCCCCGCTCAGCATCGATAAACCCCGGGGTGCGTACAGGGCGTAGTTTACACCAAACCCACGGTCATCACCGAGACGGAAACCGCCATTAGCGGCCTCCGCATACAGAGCTATATTAGGCATGTCCGGGTCTTTCTCAGTAGCCGTGAAGAACGCGGCCCCCTTCAAACCCGACGTTGCCGGAAACACCTGCGAACCAATCCGACCTTCGGTACGGAATGGGGTGGTGTTATTTGTATATGCAAATGAGTGGGTGAACTGCTAATAATCATTTTGATTATATGTTTTGTGTCGGTGACTTTATACTCAAAAAAGGGGGGGTGATAAACAGGTAAATATCAACAAATTCATGCTTCTACTAGTAGTGTAGATAATTGACACTTTCTGAACGCATACACTATAATATATGTATTATATATGTGTGTTATTTGTGTTATTTCGCTTACCTTTGCGGTCCTGCTGAGAAGTAGCACGATAATTGCCAAAGGGAGACCAAAATTTTACTTCCAGACCACCTGTGTGCCAAACACCAAAAATGCACCAAACATTTTTAAAAGTGATGTAATACGTTGGTAATCAATGCCTATAATTTGAACCATCTAGCCCCTTGCATCATGTTTGATTTTGAAAAAGCCCTCAACGCAGTATTGCACGTTCTAAACACATTGGGCGTATCCGACTTCCACAAAGTATTTAAAGTGCTGTACTTTGCCCAGCGTGAACACCTAGTCACGTTCGGGCGACCAATACTGGATGATAGCTTCATAAGTATGGATAATGGGCCAGTTCCTTCCCATACATACAATATTATAAAGGGGATAAAAGGCACTCATACCATACCGGAAGAGCAACTACAAACTGCTGTCAATAGTATTCAGCCTACTGGTAGATATAATTTGCTACCCAAAGTAAGTGCTGATTTGAGCTATCTATCCGAAGAGGAAGTAAAGCTACTCACCAAATATGCAGAACAGTTTAGGTATATGACATTTGGACAGCTTAGCGACCTGTCACACGATACCGCCTGGCACAAGGCACAGCCTAATTGTGTTATGCCGATAGAAGATATTGCGAAAGCTGGTGGGGCAAATGAGGCCATGATCTCGTATATTCGTTCAAATATTGAGAACGACAATACGCTTTCAGGATGTCTTTTTTAGGTGACGCTTTTCCAGAGGAATACAAAAGCAAATTTGCCGAGCGTAATTTAGCAGTAGGGACCGTAATCAGACTTTATGTCACGGATACAACCCCACATAAGCATAAATATTTTGTGATCGTTGGATTCTCCGGCGACAAGGTAGCATTGGGAGTAGTGTATATAAATACGGAGATCAATCCGTTTCTCTTTGATTCTGAGGAGCTTAAAAAATTACACATCCCTATTTCCCCTGATAGCCGTGAGCTTGTAGAGCATGACTGTTTTATTGACTGTTCGGATATTAAGCAAAAACGCACAGACTTGCTTCGGGCTGCAATAGAAGAGCAGCCCGAAGCTGTGAAAGGACAGCTCAACGAACAAGAATTGAGACAAGTTCAGCTAACGCTTTTTAATGCCACGACTATAAATGACAGAACAAAAGCCAAGTTTGGCTATAAATGAACTTCGTAATCACAAGTAAAAGCCCGGCCTACAGTCGGGCTTTTTAGTACTTTAAAAGTGCTTATATTGCAAGCATATCCGGGCAAAGTAGACTCGGTTCTTCTATGGCGTCAGGCGATAAATTACTGGATCTGTCTTTTAACGGAAATACGACCGACACCGGCCCGTCGGCCAAAACCGTCGTGCTCACCGGGGGCGGCTACGAAGCGGGTCGCATCGACGGGGCGCTGGTGTTCAACGGGCCGGGTGTAGCTGAAATTCGGGGCACGACGGCCGGTATCATTCCGCTGGCTGGCGAATATACACTCACCGCCTGGGTACGGGCCGAACAGACCGGAGCCGGGCCAACCGAATCGGCGCTGATTGTGAAGTTTGCCGGAGCGAATCGGTATCTGTATCTGAATGCGTACAGCAGCCTGACCAGCTGGACTTACGTGGTGATTGCCCAGTCGGGCATCGGCATCTCGCTGCTCATCAACGGCCGCGAATCCGATAAAAAAGCGTTCCCGACCGGTTGGGGTAAACCTACCGGCTGGGCGCTGGTCAACGATAACCCGTCGGTGAGCGGGGGGTTCGTTGCCCTGGAAGACGTACGGGTGTTCGACGGGGTGCTGGCCAATCAGTTTGTTCCCGTTGCGCCGTCGCTCGACATACCGCTGGTGTATTCCATCAACGGACAGGTGTTTGCCCGGTTCGGGGTATACGTATCGGCGTCGAATGGATTGGTGGATAACCTCAACCGCAAGCCGCCCCTGCAAACCGACTGGGAGGACTACCACGGCGATATTGTCGACCTGTCGACACCGCGCTATCAGGCCCGCGAAATCAGCCTGTCCTGTTTTCTGCCCGCCATCGACCGGACCGACTTCATCGACCGGCTGAACCTGTTCCTCGATCAGTTCGTGGGAGTGGGTACGCAACGGTTGATGGTGGAGGTGCATTCGAGCAAACCGTTGGTCTACGAGGTATACTGTACCGACACGATCAACCTCAAAAAGAAGTGGACCCAGAACGGTATGGTGGGTGAATTCGAACTGAAGCTGCGCGAAGCCGAGCCCATTAAGCGCGTACTCAAAAAGGTAGGTCCGGGCAGCGTTACATTGACGTTTACCTCGACCAAATCGCTGACCATCTTCTGGGGTGACGGCACGGTGGCCCGCGACGTGGCCGGAGAGAAACGCAGCCTATCGCACACCTACACCGTCACCGGTACCTATTACATCATTGTCGCTGGGGTCATCGAAGACATCACCGACTTTACCGCTAACTGTCCCGTCGTATGGAACAAATTGTAGTACGACGGGCCGGTGGCGGCACCCTGAACCTGTTCAGCCGGGAGCCGTACTGTTCGGTGACCAAAGCCAGCCAGAAGCAGGGCCTGTTAGCCGACGACGTAATCAGCCTGTCGGTGGAAGCCGCCGTACCGCTGCCGTTCGCCATCGGCGATCGGATACTGGCGTTCGGTACCGAATACACGCTCAACCTGCTGCCGACGGCTAAAAAGCGGGCGCAGCAGAAGTTTGAATACGAGTTGACCTTCGAGGGGCCGCAGTACTCGCTGCTCAGGCTGTTGTACTTCGACATCGACACGACCGGCGTCAGCACGGGTACGGAGTTTTCGCTGACCGGTGATCTGAAACTGTTCGTCGGAGTGCTGATGAGCAATCTGGCCCGGGGCCTGCCGGGCTGGAGTCTGGGGGCCGTACCGGAAGGGACACCAACCAAAGATCTCAGCTTTGCCACGGAGAATTGTCTGTCGGTATTGCAGAAGCTATGTACCGAATTTGGCACCGAGTTTAAAATCCGTCGGTCGGGCGATGGCAAACACGAGCTGAGTTTTGGCCCCGTCGGGCAGGTGCTGCCCCAGACGTTTCGCTACGGCCGGGGCAACGGCTTGTTTGAACTGACCCGGCAATCGATCGCTGATAAGAATTTCTTTACCCGGCTCTACGCCTTCGGGGGCAGTAAAAACATTGCCAGCACCTACCGCAACTACTCGACCCGGCTCAAACTACCGGTTAGTACGGGGGAGGGCAGCTACCTCGAAAACGGGAACGCCCGGGCTGTGTTCGGTCTGATCGAAGCCAGCAAAAACTTCGATGACATCTACCCCCACCGGACGGGTACCGTCAGTGAGTCGGGCAGTCTGCTAACCTTCGTCGATGACGACATGGATTTCGATCTAAACGAGATCGTGCCGGGTACTACGCGGGTCGAAAACAAAAAAACGGTCAGCGATACCAAATACCTGATTCCCGGCGTCACGGCCAAGGTGCATATCAATACGGGCAATCTGGCGGGCTATGAGTTTCAGATTGCTGGTTACGATCACGCGACGAAGACCTTTACCCTGCTGGCGTTTCAGGACGAGCGGGGGCAGAGTTTTCCGGCCGTCGGTGCGTTCGAGCTGAAAAAAGGCGACACCTACGTGCTGGTCGACATCGTAATGCCCCAATCGTACGTCGACAAGGCCGAGGATGAGCTACTGACGGCCGCCCGGGACTACCTGAGCCAAAACCTGTACCCCCGGGTGCAGTACAGTCTGACTATAACCGAGTCGTATTTGGTCGACCGGGCCGACCGGGGGGCAATCACCAACTTTTTCGAGGTTGGCGATTACTTACAGATACAGGATGATGAACTGGAGATCGACCGGGCCAGTCGCATCATTAGTCTGGAACGCGATCTGATCCGGCCTTATCAGTACACGCTGGAGATTGCCGACACCTACCAGATTACGCGGCTTGAACGCATCATTGCCCAGCAGGCCGAGATTGATACCATCGTTCGGCTCAACGGCCTGACCACTGACCCGGCCCGGGCGCGTACCGGCTGGCGAAATACGCAGGAACTGCTCTCGGTGATATTCGATCCGGATGGCTATTTCGATGGGGGACGCATCAAACCCGAATCCATCGAAACGGGAATGCTGGTGGTGGGGGCGAAGAGTCAGCAGTTGATACTGAACTGCGTGATCGAACCCAACTATCAGGGTAATGCCAACGTGGTCCATGTAGGGGAGGGCAGCCTGACACACTACACGGTTGAGGAAACGATTCGCACCTGGCCGATTGCCGCAGCGACCACGACGATCATTGATTCGGCCTTCCGCTACATCTACGCCCGGTGCGCCAAAACCAATAACGACGACGGCTCACTGCTGTTTTCGGGGCAGCAGATCAAGCCCGACGACGACGCCAACTACTACACGTTTCTGCTGGGCGTGCTGCACTCGGTCGATCCCGACACGAAGGTGCGGTGGATCAATTTGACCTACGGGGCCACATCGATCAACGGCCGTTTCATCAAAACGGGCCGGGTACAGTCGGCCGACGGGCAGACGTATTTTGACCTCGACAGCGGTGAGATTGGCGGTCGGATCACGTTTCTGGGGGCTGACGGCAAAAACAAACCCATCGCAGCCCTGCCGCAGACGGTTATCGACGGGGGCATGATTACCTCCGGCAGTATCCAGCTGGGCGGTTCGGCGGGCAACGTGCTGGCCGGTATTACGGGCGAGGGTACGACGGAAGGGTCGGTCCGCTTCTGGGCCGGGGCGACCTATGAAAACCGGTTGAAGGCTCCGTTCCGGGTGCTTCAGTCGGGGGAGGTATTCGCCCGCAAGCGCATCGAAATGATGTCGCCGGCCAACGTCGGACAGGCCGGTATCTGCGGGGCCAACACGGCCGCCGACGGTACGGTCCGCATCTGGGCCGGGGTTCCGTACGAGCAGCGGGCTACGGCCCCCTTCCGGGTCGACTCCAACGGCGCGATGACGGCCACGGCGGGTTACATCGGTAACTGGCGCATCGACGGCATGGGCATGGTCAACACCGACGGACAGGCGTACGTGATTGCCCGCAACAACACGACCGCGTTCCGGACCGAAGCCCGGATCGGCTCATCGGTATTTCCGGCCACCTCGGGCCTGAAGGGAGCGGCCCTGTTCACCGCCACCGAGAAGGACTTGGTAACACCCAACGTGGCCATTTACGCCGAAGCCGCCAACGGGGGCAGTGCCTTCGGGGAGCAGGGACTCAACTACGCCCTCTATGCACCCCGGGGCGCGTCGATGTTGAAATACGGCCTGCTCAACGGACGGTCTTACTTAGGCCGTGCGATTTCGGATGTAAACCTGCTCGTTGATCCGGCCCGGTACGACGTTATTGAGATTTATCCGACGGGTAATTCGGCCGCTATCAAATTTAAAAGCGAAGGTTTTGCCGGGACAGTAGCACCGGGGAAGGAGGTTACGATCATCAATTCCCACGACACGTTCAGCAATTTCTTTCTGGTGGACATCATCCGGGGCAACAGCCAGTACCGGATTGAGGGTGGGGCTGTTTGTACCATCGTGCTGGGGGCTGGCGGCTTCTGGTACCAGAAAAGCTACTGGAATAATGACTGGGGCGAATCGCCCGCGCCGACCTGGCCGGTCTACGATACGGGCGGGGGCACCGATCCGTCGGGCACCGGTACCGGTGCGGGGGATACGCCCACAAAGCCTACCACACCCACACCGACGCCCGTGGCCGATACGCCGTGGTCGATCGATAGTGACGACGGCGGCAACGGGTACATGCCGCCGGCTACACCAATTGATGGGGGTGGCACCGGGCCGGTGGTAAACGATCCGGGGGCCGAGTCGGACGTAGTGAACTATACCTCAGCGTCGACTGACGACTGGGGCGGTATCGGAGGGGATAAATAACCGCGTTTCATTATGAGTTCAACCATTGGGTACCGCGTGGCCACGCAGGCCGACGGTAGTAAAGTAGTGTACCGGCAATCGGACGACGGCACGCGGCAGGCAGTGAACCGTTTGCCGCCAGATGCCGTACGGGGCCGGTTTGGTGGCAGTGTCCGGGTGTCATACGCACCCGAGCCGCCCGCCCAGTTCAACCCGCTTCAGTTTGGAGTGGGCCGCTACTATGATCCGGGCTTTTACATGTGCGTCGATCTGGCGGGGGAGTATTCGATTGCTCAGCAGAAAAGCTACGGCGTCAACCTGTTTTCGCCCTGGACACTGCCCGAAATCAACCGGGGGCAGCTGGTCCGGGGGGACGGGTTTGGTTACCTGACCGAGCGGCAGTGTTTCGGGGATGCCACCGGGCGGGGCATCTACGAGATGACCCTGTACGACTACTACCGGTTTATTTACGACCGGGTACCGATTCTGGGGCAAGCCGCCGATACGTTTTTTTCTAAATGCACGCTGGCCGCCTTCAACATCGAAGCCAGCGGCTTCTGGGGCCGGGCCTACTACGTCAGTGACTGGGATCAGAAAAAAAGCACCCAGATCGTTTGCGAGTTCGACGGGCAGACCCGGACGCTGGAGCAGATCGATCAGCAGGGCCTGTGGGATATCGAGTACGGCCGCCGGTTCGCCAACCGCATGGTGCTGCTGATGAAGATTGCCCGCGAAAAGGCGGCCAGCGACATCAAGATGATGTGGGGCAGTTCGATGCACCAGTACTACCCGAAGGTAGAGCAGCGCGGGGTGCAGTCATCGTTTCAGAACAGTTCCTGTGATGTGAGTCACGTACTGGGGGGGGACTCATCGGGCAATATCACGCTGGTAGGGCCGAGGGGTGACGCGAAAACCTACAAACTGACCGGGTCAGTCTGGGATCAGGAAGACGTTATGCACGGGTATTACTACTGGTTCAATTTCGATATAGCCCAGCAGGACTACCAGGACATTTGGGTTGATCACAAAGCGGGTACCCAGACGTACCCCTACGTCTGGAGTAAAATCCAGCCCATGCACATCGTAGCCGATGAAAAAGGCTATCTCCAGCAGAACCGCGAACAGATGCGGCTCAACCAGGGCAAGACCCGTCCGATCATCCGGCTGTCGGCGATGTCGTACGAAGGGGAGGCCGCCGGGCTGGTGAACGGCGTAGAAACCATTCACCGGGCACCCTTTGCCAACCTGCAAAACGTGTACTACAACGAAACGCCGAAGGTCTGGCAGCCGCCGTACATGTTTTATTCCCGCTACATGGTGACCCGGTTCTTTGCCGGGGCCGAGCCCGGCTGGGGATTCCACGTTTTCCCACCCACCACGGATATGGTGTTCGGTAGTCTGGCGAACATGCCGATCTATCAGCACCACATGCACACCTACACGGCCTGCTTTCAGGCCCGCGCCGATATGCAGCCGCTTGAACGCTGGTATCTGGGGTCGACGCTGTTGGAGGATCCGGACGTACTGATTGACGGCACTTGGCAGAATTACGACGGGGCGCTGGCTTTTAACATCGAAGGCGGGGCGCACCGGCCCCAGAAGCCCGCGTTCATGCTCCGCCACAAACGCACGCCGTCGGGCTGGACGGTCTGGGTTTTGGGTGGAGCACCGCAGGGCTACACCAGCGAAAGCACCTGGCAGATCCGGGTGCCAAGCGGGGGACTGAACGGCAATCGGTTCCAGGTCAAGCTGCGCGGAGCCGGGGCGCAGCTGTTCGAGTTTACCGTCGACGGAGCCGACACCAACCAGCTCTATACGGGTTCGCTGACTGTCGACAGCGCCTACGAACGACCCGGCTACAGTGGCCGTACCGTCGCCTAACTAACCCTACTCTACACGCATGGCAGCTGGCATTCAGAAAATCAAACGGACCTACCAGAGTCAGACGCAGCGGGGCACCGTTGCCCGCGACGAAAGCATTTACCCGCTGAGCGATAACGATACGTTTGTTAAACACGTCAACGAAGGGCGGCTGGCCATCACGCTCAGCACGGGCGAGGTTTTACCCATCAGCTACGTACCGCCCGCGCCGACGCCAACGCCGGATCCAACGCCCACATCCAACCCCACTGCACCGGGTAACTACTTGCGGGGGGTCATCGTGGGTAATTCGATTACGTCGCACTCGGCCAGCACGGCTTTAAACTGGGACAAAAACAATGGCATGGCGGCCAGTGCGCCCGAAAAGGACAATGCCCACATCATTCAGGCGGCCCTGCAAGCGGTCAATTCCAGCTTCCGGTTGGCCATTCAGGGGCAGGGCAGCGGCCTGGAACTGGGCTATAACTCGGCCGATAAAGATGCTGTTACCAATACGCTGGCTAACCTGAATTATGATCTGGGGCAGCAGTTCGGTACCGACCCTATTGATCTGATTATTATCTCGATCGGGGAAAACACGCAGGCCGACGGCTTCGACGAAACGAAGTTTCGGGCCATGCTCGACAAGTTACTGGTCAGCCTTAATAAGGCCACTAAGTTTACCGTCGTCATTCGCAATTCGTTCTGGAGCGGCAACGATCCGGCCAATACGGTCCTGCGGGCCTACGCGCTGGAAAAGGGCTATAAGTTTGCCAACCTCGACGACATCCGGGAGCGGGCCGACTACAAAGCCAGCCAGTACCAGAATGCGGGGGTAGCTCACCACCCCAACGATGCGGGCCACGCGGCCATTGCCGGACTGATTCTCGATCAGATCAAAGCCGCCACAACACCGGTCACCTCGCCGGGTGTACCGGTCAACTCCGATTATGTAGCCGTTGCCGATCAGGGCTGGAATCCGGTGACGACGCGGGAAAAATACATCGAAAACGATCAGATCAAAGTCGGTTTTTTGTGGGCAGGGGCGGTCATCTCCTTTGCGGGGCTCAAGCGGGATAACTACCGGAACCTGGTCAACTCGTGTCAGGTATTTTACGATGACGAACCGAGCGATTTTCGCTACAACAAAACCGTCGACGATTTGGGTCGGCAGTGGATGTGGTTCTCGGATTACTGCACCCCCCGTCCAGGTAATAATTCGGGCCTAAACTTCAAAAACGGCAAAAGCACAATTACGGGCTATTCGCCGACGTCGGGCCGCTACGTCCGGCCGGGCAACCCCTGGACGTTCAACACGGGTAACAACCCGGTGCAGGGGGGGTCTTTGTTTCCGGCCATGACGCCCTCGCAGGTAATTGCCAGTGCCGTTTACGATCACCCAACCCGGGGTCGGGAGTTTTACGCGAAAATACGGGCCGCTATCTGGGGGGTTAAAGGGGAGCCAGGTCACATCGTAGGGGAGATATGGGTCAGCCTCAAAGGGGCCACCGTAGTGACCTACGCACGGCATACGGTGGAGGAAATGGACCCGAACCGATTTACGGAACAGCGGGCCTTTCAGGCCAATGAGCAGGAAAACCCCTGCATGTACGTGATCGCCCCGCTGGCTGAAAAGCTAATCAGCATTCCGGGCGAATCACGGAAAAACATTCAGCCAACCGGTGGAGCGGTCTTTTCGGATACATACTTCACCGACAACTGCCGGATTGGCGCGTATGGTGACGGTACCGGAGTTACGTATTATTCACCCATGAACTCGGCGGTAAAGGCAGGGCAGTTTGGCGGTACCGATGGCGACTGGACCAGCGATCATAGTGCGTACATCAACGCGGCAGCAAGGGTGAACTACGACAATCCGGGCGTGTATGACGACTATTCGTTCATTACTCTGGGCACCGAATCAGAAGCGAACGCGGCCATTGCCAGTCTGCCGCCCATCGATCAGTCGTTTAATTTCGATTTTAGTAAGGAGAATATGCGCTGGTGGAACCTCGACAGTCGGATGAAACGGGAGTCGGGCAACAACTGGACGTGGTACGTCGATCCTAAGACCGACAATGGCGTGACCAGCTACAGCGGTAAACTGATGAGTCCGTTCCGCGCCTGGCAGGCGTCGGGCATTTCCAAGGTGAGTTTCGATCTGGTGGTAACGGGCATCACCCGCCTGCGGCTGGTCTGGCAGAAACCGGGCAAGGATAATACCAATGAGTTCAGTAAAGAATTTACCGTGGTCGGTGACGGTACCCGCAGAACCTACACGGTGGATACGACCGACGCCAACTTCAACGGTATCATTTCATCCATCGGCATGGCGGCCGTCAGTTCGGCAACCCAGCCCGGGGCCAACGTAATCGTAAAAAATATTTTTAAAGCCTGATGATAGAAAGCGATAAACGACCGGTCCGTCCGGATACGACACCCACCCCGGCGGCCCTGCCCGCTGCGCTTACGCTCGACGTACCGGAGCGGCTGCTGCTACTGGCGATGCTGCCCCAGCAGGGAACACGGAGCGCAATGGTACTGGCCGATTCGATTGAACGGTTACTTGGTTTCGATGCGGCCGAACAAGCCCGCTACGGTATCCGACAGGTGGGCGACCAGGTACATTACGAGCTGGCCGCCAACGAAGCCGTGCAAATCGAGTTCAGTCAGGGCCAACGGGCTTTTCTGCAAGACTGCGCAGCCCAGGCCGATCAGGAAGGCCGCGTTACCCGGCCGATGCTACCCCTGCTGACTAAGCTGGACACGCTGGTTAACGTAACTCAATAACGCTGTTGTATTCACTTGATGCTTATATTGTAAGCACTTAACAACTCTCTACGTATGTCATTAGTAATTGGTGCAGGACTATTTGGTATCGATGAGCGGGCTCAGGAAGCCGAGGATGCCCGCGATGAGGCCGTGGACGCTAAAACGACGGCTACTAGCATACTCAATAACATTGGCGTGTTTTCGCCCGGCTCGGTGGCCAGCCTGCGGACCCGGCCCGGCCTGACCGGTACCCGCGTCGAGATGACGGGTTACTACGGGCCGGGGGACGGTGGCGGAGGGCTTTTTTATTGGGATGCCACCTCGACCGCAGCCGACGACGGAGCCATGACCATCAAAGTGGCGGGCACCGATACGGGGCGTTACCGGCGCATCGCCAGCAGCATCAACGTCAAAATGTTCGGGGCCAAAGGCGACGGTATTGCCGATGACAGTGCGGCCATTCAGGCAGCTGTCAACTATGCCCGATCAATCGCCGTGGCTAACGGGGGTAACACGCGTACGCAGGTGTTTTTTCCCAGCGGCATCTACCGCTGTAACAAAGCCATTGATTGCACGAATGTGAACGGACTGTGGCTGGTCGGTGGCGAGAGTCGCTACGTAACGGTGCAGATCAACGGCAATACCGGGGGGATCATTTTCGACTTTGCGGGGGGGATCAACAGTGGTTGCAAAGGCTTCACTTTTCTGAGTGATAAAAACGAAAGCAAGCCCTCGACCATTGGGGTGCTTTTCGCGCTGACCAATCTGGGCGGACTGAACTGCGGCATCAAAGACTGTTATTTTCAGATGGACGACAATCAGACGGCTAATGGGACGCTAGGTACCATTGGTGTGCTGAACGTGCGAGCCGAGGAGTTTGGCGCGTCTGACCTATATATTAAGGCGACGTCGGGCATGATTTTTTCTAACCAGGCCGACCTGTCCCCTCTTGGTGTCAATTTTACCGTGAGTAGTCCATTCGCCACGCTGGCCAGTGGTTCAGGTAGTATGGGTGTTGTCGAGATGGGGGGGCAGATGAGCATTAACAACGTGAACGGACGGCGGCCCGCCATCACGCTGCTTAACGCGAACGGTGTTCACTTTCACGGCTATCTGGTACAACTGGGTAACGTGGGGGGTAACAATACGGCCATTCGACTGGCGGGACAGGCCGATAACATTGACATGAGCGGCACCATTGAAGGGTTCTCCCAGATTTGCCGCTACGCCAATCTGAACCGTAATATCCGGTTCAACTTTACCATGGCTAACCAGAATGTGATCGCCGAAAACGTCTATAACCTGACCGGCTCAAACGTGGCCGATTCCCGGGCCGTGGTCACTTTTAATAACCCCGGTGAAATCAACGGTGCCAATAAACGGGTACTCGTCTATCACGATCCCACCCTGGATGTAACAGCACCTGGGGCCATGCAGAACTGCGAATGGATTTGTAATCAATGGCAGGACAACCGGACATTTGTGTCGGCTAACCTGCTGCGCAACGCCAACAACAGCCGCTTTCTGTCGAGTCAGCCGTTCGAAAAAAAGAACAAGACGATCCACGACCTCAAGGACTACACCAACACGCTGGGCGCAGTTACATCGGGCAATCCCGTCATTACTGCGTCAATCCTGCGGTTTTTGCCCGCTGACAAAGCCACTACCAATTCGGGTAATGGTGGGTTTTACCGGGCCAAGATAACGGGGGTGGTGGCGCTGGGTAGCGTATTTTTTAGTGGCGGCAACTGTACGGCGGCCATTGAGGGAACGGTCATTGTCGCTCAGTCGCAGAATGGCGTTAAAAATGGTCAGCAGCAGGCCATGAGCATCATAGCGAAAAGCGCGACATCTCAGGCTTATCTGGACATTACGGCGGTAAGTTGCAGTCTGGATTTTTCGGGTCCGTTCCCGGCCGTCAAACTCAGCGTAACGAATACGGGAAGCGGGGTTAACGAACCCTGCACCTTCACGGGCCGCGTCGAATTGACCAGTGACTTTCTGGTCAACTGCCCGATTCCGTTCGACTGAACCGCTATTGGTTAAGATGAGGTTGTAAACCGGTTACTGCGCTGCGGTAGCCGGTTTTTTTGCGAACATGTCCCCCTCGCCGGTCAGCAGCCAGCGGGCCGAGATGCCGAAGTCACGAACGAGCCAGTTAAGGTAAGCTGGTTCCAGGCTGGCCGTAGGATCCTTGCGTAACTGGTAAAAATTTCCCCAGTTCAGCTCGTAGCGGGTGGCGAACGTTTTACGCCCTCTCAGCTGACGCCGTTTGATTAATTCGTCGATCGTTTCAAAAAACCGCTTGTGGATCGCGTACGAGTCGGTGTAAAGCATAGCCCACGGGTTATTGTTTCAGTAATGTTTCAGTAGTATAAAGGAAAAGCCGCTGTAATAACTTGTATTACAGCGGCTTATGCCATTTATAAGGTGACCACGAGTGGACTCGAACCACCATGCCTTGCAGCACCACCCCCTCAAGATGGCGTGTCTACCAATTTCACCACGTGGCCATTCCGTGATTGTGGGTGCAAACATAGGAAATTGTGGCTCTATTGTCAAATGAGGGCCGTTTTCTTTTTGATTTTTTGGTTCGGAGGGCCCCTTATCCGGCTAGAATTTCGTACTTTTATCCTTCCAATTACCTGTTAAACACGTTGTCTCATGGCACTGGAATTAGTCGGAAAACTTATAAAAACACTGCCCGAAGTGTCGGGTCAAAGCCAAAAGGGCCCCTGGAGCAAGCAGGAGTTCGTACTTGAAACACTGGATAGTCAGTACCCGAAAAAAGTGTGCCTGACGGCCTGGGGCGAGAAGGTGAATGATCTGAAACAGTTTGCTGAAGGCGATACGCTGAAAGCGACGTTCAGTGCTGAATCGCGGGAATACAACGACCGCTGGTACACCGAACTGCGGGCCTTCCGGATCGAAATCGCCGAAGGTGAAGCCGCTGCGCCATCAGCACCCGCTGCCGGTGGGTATTCGTCGCGTCCGGCACAGGCTGCTCCATCGGCTGGGCCAGCGTCAAACAAGCCGGCGGCTGCGTCGTTCAACAGCGCGTTTGACGACGACGAAAGTAACGACCTGCCTTTCTAAGGTAAACCAATAAAAAAAGCCGCTTCGAAAGCGGCTTTTTTTGGTGTGATCCGGCTGGGATTCGAACCCAGGACCCATACATTAAAAGTGTATTGCTCTACCAGCTGAGCTACCAGATCAGAAGGTTGGGGGCTCGTATGACGAAACCCGTCTCCCTGATTGTGGTGCAAAAGTATGCCCTTATTTGGTTCAATGCAAGCGATTGTCCTTAAAATAAGCCTATTTCTTTCGTTTCTGACGGGGTCGGGCGCGTGGGCCGCAGACCGGGCCGACACGCTGCGCCGGGCCGATTCACTCTTTGCCGCTGACGCTCAATCGGATGCGGCCCGACTCTATGAAGCGGTGCTGTCGGGGGGCTTTGTTCCGACGGATGCGATGTTGTTGAAATTAGCCAGTACCTACGAACGGCAGAGCGACGTGCCCCACCTGTTGTACTACCTGCAAATCTATTTCGACCGCCACCCCGACGATGCGGTGCTCCGCCGGATGGACGACATTGCGCGGGCCAACAATTTAGGCGGCTACGAAACCGACGATCTCAATTATTTCTACCTGTTCTACAAACAGTACGGTATCTATTTTCAGCTCTTCCTGCTGGTACTGGCGATGTATTCGTTCGGGGTGCTGCTGACGAAATCACTTCGTCAGCAACCTATTCCCGCCCGGCAGAAGTGGGTGCTACTGATCTATCTGCTGGGTTTGCTGCTGTTTGTGAATCTGCCGCGCGGAGTTCGGTCGGGGATCACTAATCAGGATCGTGTGCTGCTGCGCACCGATCCGTCAGCCGCAGCACCTGTCGCCGAAGTGATTAGCCGGGGCAACAAACTCAACATCCTGGGTAGCCGCGACATTTACCTTCGCGTCCGCTGGCGCAATCAATGGTACTACGTCCGCCAGGATCAGGTGTGGGTTATTTAAAGAGCGAAAGAATGAAAGAGCGAAAGATTGCTGTCGCAGGTAATCGCTCTTTCATTCTTTCGCTCTTTCGCTCTTTCTTAATGGTGAGTCTTTTTCCTTCGCCAGGGTGTTGTAGACCATTTTGTCCATGAGGGCGGGGAAGAGTTTGTTGAGGAAGACCGTGAGTTTGCCCTGACCGGTCAGGATGAGTTCACGCTTGCGGGATTTGACCGCGCGGAGAATGTGATCGGCGCACTCTTCCGCACTCATCATGTTTTCTTCGTCGCGCATGGTTTCGCCTTTCGCCTGTCCGTGGGCGTCGAGGGCGGCAACGCGGATGTTGGACGCCGTGAAGCCGGGGCAGGCCGTCAGGACGTGGACGCCCGTGTGCAGCAATTCCGTCCGGACGGCTTCCAGAAACCCATTCATCGCAAACTTTGAGGCTGAGTACCCCGCCCGTACGGGCAGACCCCGGAAGCCCGCAATCGACGAAATACCGACGATCGAGCCTTTCGCCTGGATGATGTACGGCAGGGCGTAGCGCGTCGCGTAAACGGTTCCCATGAAATTGATGTCCATCACTTTCTGAATCACAGCCGGGTCAGTGTCGATCAGCATGGAGCGCATTGAAATACCGGCGTTGTTAATCAGCATGTCGAGTCGGCCGAAGTGGGCGATGGTCTGGTCGATCAGTTGCTTCACGTCGGTTTCCACGCTGACGTCGGCGGTGAGCGCCAGTACGGTGATGCCTGCCTGCTCGAGTTCCGCGCGGACGGTATCGAGCGCCGTCGCCTGGCGGGCGCAGATGACGATGCGGGCTCCTTCGCGGCCAAACGCAAAGGCCATGGCTTTACCAATACCCGACGACGCGCCGGTGATGAGTACAATCTTATCCTTCATTGTACCGCGAAGATACGCATTCCGGCATCAGCGGATAAGCGTCACGGGGCCTTTAAATGTACGTTTCGTCGTCTGGAGCAGGTAATAATACGTACCCGTCGGCATGTCGGCTCCGTCCCAGGCAAATTTAGGGTCGCGGGAGGTGAAGACGATCCGCCCGTAGCGGTTGCTGATTTCGACGGTTTTGAACTGCTCGGCGCAGGCATTGTCGGGCAGGTTTTTCACCGTGAACACATCGTTCATGCCGTCGCCGTTGGGTGTAAACACGTTCGGTACGGTAATCTCCGCATCGACTGACTGGTCTTTAATGACGAACGTAACGGTGGTAACGGCGGTATGCTGCGGCTGGCACGACCGGTCATCGGCTGTGAAATCAACGACAAAGGTGGCTTCCGCTTTGCCGCCCAGCAGTTCGCAGGTTGGTTTCCAGTCGAACGGCGAGGTCAGTGCGGCCCGGCCGGTTTTGCCCGTAAAATTCATGCCCGCTGCTTTCAAATCGAAGCCGCGCCCGACGCCCGTCAGCAATAGGGTATCGCGGTCGGGGTCGTCGCCGGTTACTACGAATGAGCTGCCCCCCGCCTGCGGATCAGTACTGACCAGCATCGTTACCGTTTGTTGCGCCAGTGACGTACGCACGCTGGGTGGCTGGCTGGGTAAACCAACCGCGCCCAGATTGACCGTAACCGTATCGCGCAGAGTGCTGTTACAGCGCGAATCGGTCACGACGAAGTCGACCAGGTATTCGGAACGGGTAGCATCGGTGCAGGTCGGTTTCCAGACGAATGGGCTCGATACGCGGCCCACGCCCGATGCCGACCCGAACGACATACCGGCCTGCGTCAGCGTGAAGCCGCGCCCAATGGCCTGAATGCTGATGTTGTCGTTGTCGACGTCGGTGCCGAACGCCGTAAAGCTCAACGATGCGCCAACGGTCACGCGGCCCCGGTTGTTGGTCAGGTTGGTGGTGGCTTTGGGCTTGTTGTTGGTCGAGCCAATCAGTTGCAGCCGGATCGTCAGTGTATCGCTCAGCCCCTGTGGGCAACCTTCGTCGGTGGCCCGGATCAGCAGCGTGACCGGCCCACCGTTGCCCACGCACCGCCCGAAGCAGAACTGCGTCTGGAGCGTATCGTGCGTGGTTTTGGTTTGCAGCACACCGGGCGTCAGTGTTAGGCCGGGCAGCGACCCGCTCATATTCGTGATCGTAATGCGCTGATTGGCTTCGGTGTCGGTCACGTACAGGCTCAGGCAGTTGGTGTCTTTTTCGGCCAGCGTCACCAGCGTGCCTTCTTTGTAGAAATTTTTCTGACCGTTCAGCCTGAACAGCAGCTGGGGCGGTTCGTTTTTGGGACAGTCGATGACTTTCAGCTGAAAATCGCGCCGGACGCGCCCGATGCGAACACCCCTCCGGTATTCATCGACTTCGACCGAAAACACGTACAGCCCCGCCCGGTCGGCCGTCACGCTGAGCAGCCCCGTGCGGGGATTGACCTGTAGCGGCACCGTTCCCGGAATCTCGTTGGCGGTCGAAATGCCCGTATTCCAGCGTACGTCGGGGTAGGGGCCGGGGTTGGCGATAGCGGCTGCCCCGAAACTAGGCAGGCCGGGGTTAGGCACCGTCGTCGTGCTGAACCCGTTGTACGGCGTTACCATCCTGTAGGTGAGGCTGTCGCCGTCGGGGTCTTTGGCCCCAAAATCGAACGTAAACGGCCGGCCGATGCAGATATAGTCACCCCTGGCCACGCCAAACACGGGCGACGAGTTGGTAAATGGCGTGGTGCCGACGTAGGGGGCCGGAAACTCCAGATAAAAGGCCGACCCTGCCCCGCCGGGGTTATTGATATTGCTGATGACGTTGTTGCGGCAGCAGCGTTCCCAACTCATGTAGTAGCCGCCGGGGTCGTTGAGGTTCTGCGACAGCGTGACGTCGGCGCTGTAGCGGATCAGGCGCGTTTGCAGGTCGGCGCGGGCGCAGGTCGAGTTGGTGTAGGTAACGTTCTGGGTGCTTTGCCGCGCGACCTCCACATTACCCACCAGTACATTGTCGCGCTTGCGAAAGACGAAGATCATCACGGAAATATCTTCCGCCTGCGGGCTGCCATTGACGACGTCGAAATACAGATTCAAATTGATGCGGTGCGTGGCCGTGCTGCCCGTCAGCCGTTGCAGTTCCAGTTCGCCCCCCACAATATGCGTCGCCCGTGCCGCCCCACCGCTCACCAGCCACAGGCCAATCAGCGCACTCACCCACCACCCTACGAACCGGTACATATTGAGCATAGAAAAGGGTCTACAGTTTGTAGTTCGTGGTTTGCAGTTCATTGTTAGTAGTTCAGTCAAGGCGAATCGTGTTGCCGGAGGAACTACAAACCATAAACTACAAACCACAAACCTGAAAAGGCTACGTAAATTAGCGGTTTTTTGAGACAAGTATGCGGAGAAAAAATCATAAAGCCCCCGAACGACTGTACGCTGTAACGATCGCGGATGTGGCGGCCGAAGGCAAGTGTATCGTGCGGACCGACGAGGGTGTCATTTTTGTGGAAAATCCCACGGGCGGGCCGGGTGTTGCCCCCGGCGACGTGGTCGACCTGCGGGTTACGAACAAGAAAAAGCAGTACCGCGAAGCCGTAGCCGAGCGGGTACTGGAACGGTCGGCACTGCGGGCCGAGCCATTCTGCGAGCACTTCGGCACCTGCGGGGGCTGCAAGTGGCAGCACATTCAGTACGACGAGCAACTGCGCTTCAAGCAACAGCAGGTCGTCGATCACCTGACGCGCATCGGTAAGGTGGCCCTGCCCGCCATCCGGCCCATTCTGGCGGCTCACCCCACGGAGTATTACCGCAACAAGCTGGAGTTTACCTGCGCCGACGGCCGCTGGCTGACACAGGCTGAAGCCGCCACCGATGAGCCGATGGACTTCCGCGCGGTGGGCTTCCACGTGCCGGGCCGGTTTGACAAGGTGCTGCCCATTCACCATTGTTACCTCCAGCCCGACCCCTCGAACGCGATCCGGCAGGCCGTTACGGAGTATGTGTTTGCCAACGACATGACCCTCTATAACCTGAAGCAGCACACCGGCTTTCTGCGTACGCTCATCATCCGTACGGCGGGTGGGCTGAATGGTGCACCGGATCAGGTCATGGTGACGGTGCAGGTGGCGCAGGATAACCCCGATCTGCTGGCGGGTCTGCTGGGTTTTCTGCAACGCGAATTCCCGCAGATCACATCGCTGAATTACATCCTGAACACCAAGAAAAATGACAGCTATCAGGACCAGACGGTAATCAACTGGGCCGGGAAGCCGTACATCGAAGAATTTATGGATAGCGGCAGCGGCACCCCGCTGACGTTCCGGGTGGGACCGAAGTCGTTTTACCAGACCAATGCGCAGCAGGCTTACAATCTCTACAAAGTGGCTCGTGACTGGGCTGGTTTGACCGGTAACGAGCGGGTGTATGATCTGTACACCGGCACCGGTACGATTGCCCTGTTTGTGGCCCGGCGGGTGCGTGAGGTAGTGGGGGTTGAGTACGTCGAAGCGTCCGTCGCTGATGCCCGGATCAATGCACAGGTCAACGGCATCACCAACGCCAGCTTCCACGCGGGCGATATGCGCGACGTATTGACCGACGCGTTCTTCGATCAGCACGGTCGGCCCGACGTAGTCATCACCGATCCGCCCCGCGCTGGTATGGACGAAGCCGTAACGCGTCAGCTGCTCAAAGCGGCCCCCGACCGGATCGTGTATGTGAGCTGCAATACCGCCACGCAGGCCCGCGACCTCGGCATTCTGGACGAAGCCTACGCCGTTGCCGATGTGCAGCCCGTCGATATGTTTCCGCACACGCACCATGTCGAAAACGTGGTGCTGCTGACGAAGCGATAAATAAGAAAGGCCAGTCTGACTCAACAGACTGGCCTTTCTTATGGTCGATAGTTCGCGCTTAATGCTACGGCTAAAAGCCGTACCGTGCACCCAGCTGAAACTGATACGGGTTTCCGCTCAGGCCGGATACCCCCGCGTTGGTGTTCACGGCGTACTTGTAATTGTTCGTCGTGGCGTCGAAGCCCGATCTGACCAGTAGTGAAGTCGCCCCCAGTGCGTGGTTGACGCCCCACGATTTGTTGAGCAGATTGGCCGTATTGAACAGATCGCCCGATAGCTCGATGTACTGGTTGCGGAATGTTTTCATCCGGTAGGTCAGGCGCAGGTCGAGGGTTCCGTAGAACGGATTTACGCCACCATTGCGCTCGGCAATCTTCCCGAAGCTGCTCCGAATGTAGTCTTTCGCGCTGTTTTCCACGTTGGGGTTGTTCAGAATCGCGTTGATACCATCTTTCAGGTACTGCGGTGTTTCGGCCTTGTTGGGGTCATAGACGAAAGCTAGGTCGTTGGTTTCCACGAAGTCACCGTTGATGTTGCCGTTTACAACCATCGAGTAGCGCGTACCACTCAGACCGGAGAAGCGGAAGCCAAGGTTAAAGCCGTGGAAGGTAGGCGTGTTACCGTAGACGACGATCTTGGTCCGGAACTGGTTATCGGAGTAGTTCATCTGATTCAGCGTGCGGGGGTCGCCGGCCGTGTACTGAACCAGGGTGGCGGTATTGGCTACGTTACCGTTGTAGGAGGTGTTGTCCTGCGTGTCGTTCAGGGTGTACGAGAAAGCAATTTCGCCATCTTTGAAATACCGGTAGTTTCCGTCGACCACAACGGCCATCTGATTTACTTTACCCAGGCTTTCCAGCTCCAGCACCCGACCTACTTCGGTGGTTTTCCGACCCAGTGTCCAGTTCTGCGATCCGTTGGATACCAGGATCGAGGATGCGGGTACGTATACCGGGCGGTTGGCTTCCTGCGACAGGGTGAAGTAAGGCTGATCGACCATGTTCCTGTCGATGTACGTGTAGTTGTTCCGCGCAAACGACATATAGCCCGCAATACTCATTCGGAAATTAGGGCTGAAGAAGTGGCTGTACGATCCGTTGATCTTATACACGGTCGGTACTTTCGCGTCCTTACCGTTCATGTTGATCGTGTACAGCTTGGGCACGTTGGGGTTGTTTACCAGATCGATCCCCGGTGCCGACGCTGGATTGGCCCGGTAGGCCGGGAAGTTCGGCGTCGGCACCAGATTGCCCGTTACATCGATGCTGGCGATGCGGCTACCGTCGAAAACCATGTTGTTAATCATGGAGTACGGGTTGAGGGCCGATCCCAGAATACCACCCCCGACACGGATAATGTCCCGGCCATCCTGCCGGATATCCCAGGTGGCCTGTACGCGTGGTTGTACCTGGAGCGTCGCCAGCTTGTTGTCGGTGCGCAGCCCCAGCGTGTTGAATACCGTCTGGTTGAAGTTTGGTTTGGTCAGGTAGTCGGTATAGTCGACCCGTACACCCGCCGTAACGTTCAGGCCGGGGGCCACGGTCGTCTGCGCCTGGGCGTACACGGTCGGCACCATTACGTTGAACTTCACATTGGGCGGGCTGGTCAGGTACACGTCGCGGGTAAACCGGAAGGGAGCCAGATTGTCGAATGCCGTCAGGCCCGTGTACCAGAAACGGCCGTTCGTTTCACTACCATACACCGAATTCTGATTGCTGAACGTCAGTCCACCGCCGAAAGTAAAGTTGAACTGGTTGGTGTTTACATACACGTTGTTGACCAGCTGAACGAGGTGGTTGTTGAAGTAGTCGCCACCGTAACGCTGACCACCCAGCTGAATATTCGTGAACAGCGTTTTGGTCGAATCCGTCGGGTTGACAGAGGCCACGTTTGCAACGGTAGCCCGTGGAATGTTGTCTGCCGGCAACTGCGGGTTGGTGTACATCTGGTTGTACTCCCAGAAGTGCTGAAGCTTGAGTTCATTGGTCACCTTCGGGCTGATCGTCGTACGGAGTGAGGCCAGCAAACTGTTGTTGCTGCTCTTACGAGTGCTGTACACCTCGTACATGTTGATGGTCGTATTATCATTGTCCGACTGGTTATCCAGGTCGTAGATGTAATTGTCGCGGATCGTCAGCAGGTTTTTGGCGTTGATCTGCCAGTCGATCCGACCAAACAGGGCGTGCGTATTCTTAAAGCGGGTAAACAGACCAAACTGTGGCTCGTTGCCAACGCCGTACTTGCTGCGGGCGATGCTCAGAAACTTGTCTTCCGTAGCCTGCGTCACGTTGTAGCGCAGGGCGTCGGCTGTCGATTGGATGGGGGCAATCAGCAGCGGCTGCGTACTGGCCTGCCGGTCCCAGGCCACGAAGAAGTGGAGCTTGTCTTTGATGATGGGGCCACCCAGCGAAAAGCCATACTGCGCCGTCTTGAACGGCAGATCCCGTCGTTGCTCATTCAGTCCGTAGGGGCTCGACAGCCCGCTTGTCCGCAAAAAGGTAAAGGCACTTCCGGTAAGCTTGTTTGTGCCCGACTTGGTAACGGTGCTGATCGTACCACCCCCGGCGTTTCCGTAGGTAACGTCGTACTGGTTGGTCACTACCTGAAATTCCCGAACGGCCTCAATCGTGATCGAATAAGCACCCGACGGCTGCCCACCGGCAATGGTGCTGCGCGCGGCCATACCGTCGATAGTGAAGTTAGTGGCCGATCCCAGCTGGCCACCCAGGCTGTTACCGGTACTCAGGGGCGACAGGTCCGACAGCGTCGAGAAGTTCCGGCCGTTGACGGGTAGCCGGTTGATGTCTTTGGCCGTAATGGCTGTCGACGTACCGATGTTTTCGATCTTGTTGGCCAGCGAGTTCGCCGTAACGTTAACGGTAGCCAGCTCGTTGGCATTGTCGACCAGTTTGAAGCTGACGCGCAGCAGATCGCCCTGGTTGAGCGAAAAGCCCGTCTGCGTCTGCGTAGCCATCCCGATAAACTGAACGGTAATGGAGTAGGGCGAACCCAGCGGCAGTTCTTTCAGGCGAAACTCGCCTTTCTCGTTGGTTACCGTACCGGCCTTAAAACCGGTCGATTCATTCTTGACCTGAACAGTCGCCATTTCCAGCGGCTTCCCGTCCTGATCGGTTGCTCTCCCGTAGATGCCCGCCAGATTTGTCTGGGCATTCACGGCGTGACCTGCAATGAGGAGAATTGCAGCAATAAGCGTTAAAAGTTTCTGCATTACCTGGGAGTTAGATACCCACAAAGGTGCCTATCCAAGATTGCCTGGCCGTGACGCATACATTACCATAGTTTGAACAAAACGGGCCTGATCGGGCTGGATGTGACGGGGCTGTGAAGTTGTAGTAGTACGGCGTGGGTAATGATTTATAACCGGGTTGCTGCCAGCCACCGGTCAGGAGCGAACGCAAAAAAAGCCAGCCCATCCCGTGGGCAGACTGGCTTGTGTAAGGATGGGATAGAAACGTGTGGACTACTTGTGCAGACTCCGTTTGCGGAGGTAGGCGATGAGTTCGCGGGGTCGGTCGGTCTGGATCATCGTTGCGCCGTGGGCGATGAGCCAGCCCCAGCCCGCTTCGGGGTTGCGTTCTTCCACGCTTAGTTCGTCGTCGTGCCCTCCGTTCTGACTGGCCCACAGACCGTTGAGCCAGATCTTGGAGCCGTGCTGCGGGATAGTCTGGTAAGTCGAACTGACCAGCGCGCTGTCGGTGCTGAAGTTTAGCTCGTAGGCTACGGGTTTCATGTTCGTTTCGTACGACTGAATCGACGCGCTGGCATTGGCCTTACCCATGTTGATAATGGGCATATACGCCAGCTTGCCGCCCAGCAGCTCCCCGTTTTCGGCCTTTACCTGCTCGTAGGTCTTGTACGATTTGATGATGGCGTGGTCGACGGTGCCGGTTTTGACGAGTATATCATAGGCTTCTTTGTAGTAGTCGTAGCCTTTGTCGATGTTGATCATTACCCGGTTTTTGGCGGTGTTCATGCATTCTTCGAAGGTCGGGATGCGCTGGCGAGTGGGGCCACCGTGCTCGTTTTTGAGCGTCAGTTGCTGCAACTCGGCCCAGGTAAAATCGGCGGGTTTGCCGTGGCCGGAGGTGGTGCGGTCGATGGTTTCGTCGTGCATCAAAATCAGTACCCCGTCTTTGGTTTTCTTCAGATCGATCTCGACTACGTCGACACCCATCGCGATGGCGTCTTCGATGCAGCGAACCGAGTTTTCGGGATTGTTGCGCCAGTCGCCCCGGTGCGCGACGACCAGCACCTGCTTACTGGTGGGGTCGTGCAGCTGGCGGATAATCGGGTCGACGGGGCGAGATTGGGCCAGTGTCAGTCCGGACAGCAGGATGCCGATGATGGATGAAAGAATGTAGTTCATGATAGATTGCTTATTGACCTTGTTGGTTATTGGACAGAATGAAAACCTCCGGCGGTGTAGAGACGCAAGATCTTGCGTCTCTACATGCGTCAGCCGTGACCAGTGGGGTCGTTTATCAATAGCCCGGATTCTGTCTGATGCTCGGATCGGTATTGATCTGCCCCTGCGGAATCGGCATCAGCAGGTTGTTGCTGGTAATCGTGATCTGAATATTCTGGGCTTTGAACCAGTCGTTCATCACCGATACGGCATTGCCCGACCGCAGCAGATCGAACCAGCGGTGGCCTTCGCCCACCAGTTCAAACCGGCGTTCGAGGTCGATGGCCGCGCGCAGGTCGCTTTGGGTTGTGGCGGTGGTGTTGGCCAGACCGGCGCGGGTGCGGATCAGATTCAGGGTCGTGGCGGCTCCGCTGGTGTTGCCCAGTTCGTTCTGTACCTCGGCCAGCATCAGCAGTACATCGGCGTAGCGCAGTACCACGAAATCGCTGCCGCCGTCGGTGATAACGGTTGTCGGCTGGGTCAGCTTTCGGCTCCAGGGCGTACCCGATGAGGTGGCTGTCAGGTACGCGCTCTTGCGTTTGTCGGTGCTGGCGTACAGTGCGTACAGGCTTTTGGTCGGCAGGTCGTGCCCCTTCGCCCCGGATACCGTACCCGACGGGCTAAACTGCTGGAACATGGTGCTGCCCTCGGTGTTGCCGTTGACGCCCGACGCGAACTCTACCGCGAAAATGATCTCCCGGTTGTTCTCGTTGCTGAGGCTGAACACGTCGGCGGGGTTGCTCATCAGCGTATGCTGCCCCGAACTCACCACCGCCTGTAAGAGCGTCTGCGCATCGGTGTAGCTTTTCAGCGTCAGGTGTACCTTCGCCAGCATACCCTGCGCGGCCGTTTTCACCACCCGACCGGGCTGGGTGGTCGTAGCGGGCAGTACGTCGATGGCTTCGGTCAAATCTTTCCTGATCTGGTCGTACACCTGCGTCGACGGCGTGCGGCCCTGTCCGAAATAAGCATTCGGGTCGGTGGTTTCCTGCGTCACGAGCGGCACGTCGCCGTAGAGCCGGACGAGGTTGAAATACAGCAGGGCACGGATAAACTTCATCTCCCCGATGCGGGCCTGCCGGGTGGCGTCGGTCGCGTAGCTGATGCTGCCGATGCGGTTCAGCACGACGTTGGCTTTCTGAATCGCTTGGTACGACTGGGTCCAGACCGACGAGATCAGGCTGTTGGATGGAATGGTCGTGAACTGGTCGAGCTGGCCGTAGATACCATCATCGTTGGCCGGTACTTCGTCGTACGTGTTATCGGACTGGATTTCGCTGAACGCGGGCAGAAAGAGCCCATACAGCCCGTTTGCCTGTAAGTTGGCGTAGACCGCATTGACGTACTCTTCGGTTTCGGTTTCGTTGCGCAGGAAGTTATTCAGCACCTTCGAGGTCTGGGGTTCCTGAAATAGTTTGTCTTCGCAGGCCGTGGTCAGCAGTGAGCCGCTGAGCAGCGCAGTTATTACGAGTATCTTTTTCATTTTGAGAAATGTCGTTGACTTAAAAATTGACGCTCAGGCCAGCTGTATACGAGCGGGCAACGGGGTAATTGGCCTGTGAGAAACCGTTGGTCAGTACGTTGCCGGTCGATGTCGCGTCGGGGTTGTAGCCCAGAAACGAGGTCAGCGTGAACAGGTTGTTGGCCGATACATACACGCGAGCCCCCGACAGTTTGATGGCCGATGCCCACGCGCGGGGCAGATTATAAGCGAGTTGCACGTTCCGCAGCCGCAGGTAATCGGCGTTTTTGAAGAAGATGCTCGATGACCGAACCTGCCGCCGGGCGCTGGAAAAATTGCCCAGGTTAGGCTGCGCCAGAAAGCCGTCGGGGTTGTCGATAGGGTGGTAGCGGTTATTGAAATAGTACGTGTTCGGCACGCCAAATCCTTCCCCCGATTCTTCCTGGCTGGACAGCTGCTGGTCGAAAATTTTCCGGCCCTGAATACCCAGCAGCGAGAAGCTGAAGTCGAAATTCTGGTACGTGAAATTGCTCGAAAAGCCGTAGGTGAACTTCGGGTTGTAGGTGCCGTAGGTCTGCCGGTCGTTGAGGTCGATGACGCCGTCGCCGTTGAGGTCCTGCACGATGTAGTCACCTGTCAGCGTGCCCGCCAGGTGAGGAGTGCTGTTGATCTGATCCTGCGTCTTATACACCCCAGTGATGTTGTAGCCGTACATCTGCGCGATCGGCCCGCCCACCCTGGTCAGAAACTGACTGACCGACCCCGTAATGATCTGATCCTGACCGGGGGCCAGCGCCAGTACCTTGTTCTGGTTGGTGGCGATGTTACCACTAAATCCCCATGTTACCGGCCCCAGCCTGATGTTGCTGCCACTCAGTTCGAGTTCAAAACCGCTGTTCTGAATCTTTCCCACGTTCTGAATCGATGAGCTGAAGCCCGACTGTTCCGGTACGGGGACGTTCAGGAGCAGGTCTTTCGTGACCGAGAAGTAATAGTCGGCCGATACGGTGAATTTGTTGCCCAACCCCAGGTTCAACCCCACGTTGGTCGCGGTTTTGGTTTCCCACGACAGGTTTGGATTTGCCGTCGTGGTAGCCGCAAAACCCGCTGCCAGCGTACTGCCAAACACATAGTTGTCGCTGTTGACGAGGGCCTTGGAACTGTACGAACCGATCTGATTATTGCCCGACTGGCCCCAGCTACCGCGCAGCTTGGCAAACGTGATGATGCGGCTCTGCGGGAAAAAGGCTTCGTTCGAGAGAATCCAGCCGCCCGTTACCGACGGGAAGTTCCCCCATTTGCGGTCGTTGCCGAAGCGGGAGGAGCCATCGCGCCGGATGGTGGCCGAGAACAGATACTTGTTTTTGAACGCGTACTGCGCCCGCGCCAGATACGAAAGCTGCGTCCAGGTGTAGCGGTCGGCCGTCGCGACAAATGCGCTGGCCCCGCCGATGTTCGTGATGTTGTTATCGGCAATATTCGACCCCGTTACGACGGTGCCGGCCCCGTTTTCCTGCTGATAGGTGTAGCCCGCGAGCAGATCGAGCTGATGGTCGGTAATCTGCTTGCTGTAGGTTACGGTGTTCTCCGTCAGGAAGTTGGTAACGAAGTTGCGGCTTTCCTGCGCTACGGCTGGTTTGGGGGCCGCTGCCCGGTACCCACCCAGGTCAGACGGGTTGTAGAAATCGAAGAACGTACTCTGCACGTCGCCCCCCAATAACGTTTTGACCGTCAGGCCCGCGATGGGCTGGTAGCTGAGGTAGGTGTTGCCGAAGGTACGGAAGAACGTACGCTGATTCTTGATCCTGTACGCCAGGGCCACCGCGTTTTCGCCCAGCGCACCGTCTTCCGGCGTATTGGCTTTGATCTGGGTGCTGATCGCCAGCGACCCGTCGGCGTTGTAGGGCGCAAACATCGGGTACATGATGTAGCCATTGGCAACGGGGTCGTTGGACCAGTCGGCGTTGTTGTTGAAGTACGTCTGCACGTTGTACGACGGGTTGACCGACACGCCCATGGTAAACTTATCCGACAGCTTCGAGTCGATCTTCACTGTGCCGCTGTAGCGCTTCAGGCCGTTGTTGATTACGATACCGTCCTGATTGAAGTAGTTGGCCGACACGTAGTAGTTCGTTTTGGCCGATCCACCCGAAAACGCCAGGTTGTAACTGCTGATCTTGCCCTTGCGAAAAATCTCGTTCAGCCAGTCGGTGTTGGTCAGCCCTTGCTGATTGTTGAGCCACGGATCGAGGTAGTTCAGTCGTAGTTCGCGCAGGCTGGCTCCTTTGCTCAGGCGCGTGGCCCGGTCGTCGGTGATGCTGCGACCGGTCGGATTTTTCGAGACGTAGCCCCAGTCGCGGGCTTCGGTGAAGAACTGGGCGGCCTGGTAGGCATCCACGTATTTCACGTTGTCGGCGCGTTCCTGAAAGCCGGTGTACGCATCGAGCGACACGGCCATTTTCTCCGTTTTACCTTTCTTGGTTGTAATCAGCACGACACCGTTGGCTGCCCGCGAGCCATAGATAGCCGCCGACGACGGATCTTTCAGAATGTCGATGGTTTCGATGTCCTGTGGGTTGACCGAGTTCAGCGACGAGCCTTCCGACAGCGGAAACCCGTCGACTACAATCAGTGGGTTGCGTCCGGCGGTCAGCGTACCGATACCCCGAATCACGATCTGCGGGTCGGAGCCGGGCTGCGCCGATGCATCGTTGATAACGACCCCAGCGGCTTTACCGGCCAGTTGCTGGGCGAAGCTGCTGCCGTTGTAGCGGGTCAGTTCCTGCCCTTTCACCTGCGAAATGACGCCCGTTACCTTCGCTTTCGACTGCGCACCGTAGCCAATCACGACCACGTCGTTGAGG